>Ga0335085_10003563_pt1 | contig 26779 bp, 23 predicted proteins | sample Lox_Sample_45_FD_206712 | JGI IMG/M metagenome (GOLD analysis project Ga0335085, IMG submission 206712) | Soil microbial communities from Loxahatchee National Wildlife Refuge, Florida, United States - Lox_Sample_4.5 | ecosystem: Environmental > Terrestrial > Soil > Wetlands | place: USA...
CCGGCGGCGCGGCCGGCGGCGACGACGCTCCCGGCGGTGCCGGCAAGCGTGCCGCCGGGGGCGGCGGGACCGGCGATGACCGCCAGTACCCCGCCGGGGCGCAGCACCCGCTCGCAGGCGGCGAACAACGGCCCCGGGTCTTCCGCGGACTCGCCGCCCGGCTCCTGGCCGCGGCAGCCGGCGACGGCCAGCCCGGCGGTCCCCGCAGCGGGGTCGCCGGCCGGCGGCAGCGCCGCCGGCCCGCCTGGCCGACGCAGGGCCGGAGCAGGCCCGGGGACGAGGGCGATGACCCGCCGGCTCGCGGCTGCCGCGGCCTCGATCACCGCCGGCGAACAGCCGCCGGCAGCGGCGACCAGGTCGCCGGGAACGGAGAACGTGTCGATGACCCGGCGGGCGGCTGCCACGGTGACCGGGCCGCCGCACGGCAGGCCGTCCCGGGCACCGCCGGGATCAGGCAGGCCGGGCCAGATGCTCAGCGGCACGCCGGGACCTGTCCCGTCGGCCGCGCGGCTCCCGGCCACCGTGGCGCCGGGTGCCGGGCCGGCCGGCAGGCCGTCCCCGGCTGTGCTGAAGGGCTGTGTCATGGCGGCTGGTCCCGCGTGCCGCTGCTTACTGCGCTGACATTACATAAATCGGGTTTCCGGGGCCTTTTTTCACTCGCCCGCCGCAGAAATATCCGGGCGGCAGGAATTGCCGGGGAAATCTCGCCGGAAAAATATCTCCGTGGCTTTCGGGCGCGGGCGCGAGCCTTTACCACACGCCTTGTACCTGGCATGTGCCTCTGATGTACCTGCGATGTACCTGGCCGGGGCGGTGCAGGTCAGCGCCCTGATGTACCTGGCCTGCGACGGCAGGCGGGCTGGCCGCCGGGGCGGGTCACGCCCGGCGGGCCGGAGGCGGCGCGGGCGCAGGTACATGCCAGGTACACGCGAGGTACACGGCAGGTACACGCGGGGTCCGCGGCGGACCGGCGCGAGGTACATCGCAGGTACACGCCAGGTAGATCGGGGGTGGCTGGATGGGGCTTCGTTCCCGTCCGCCTCGCTCACCTGGAGCTTCCGCATGGATGACCACTCCGCCTCGCCGGAGCCCTTCGACGCCGCCGACGCCGCGTTCCGGCTGCTGTGCGCCGGCCCGCAGCCGCTGGCGCTGCACGCCGCCAAGGTCGCGGCCGGCCTGCCGGACCGGCCGGTGCCGCTGGATGAGCTGCGGGTGCTGCTGCTGCACCCCTCGACCAGCGCCCGCGCCCGCAACCAGGTATGGGCCGAGCTGGTCCGCCGCGCCCGCGCCGGGGACCCGGCCTGGACGGTCGGCCTGGCCGGCATCGCCATGCCGGGCCTGCGCCGCGCGGTCGGCAGCCTGGCCGCCGCCTGGCGCGGCGACCCCGCTGACCTGCAGGCCGAGGTCCTGACCGGGTTCCTGGCCGCGGTGCGCGCCCTGGACCTGGACGACCTGGACCGGGTCCCGCTGGCGTCCCGGCTGTGCTGGGCGGCGTGGCGGGCCGGGCAGGAGCACGCTTACGCCGACGCAGGCTGGGCCGGCCGCCGCCGCGACCTCGCGGAGTGGCGGGACGGCCCGGAGCTGCCCTGGGGGCACCCGGACCTGGTGCTCGCCGCCGCTGTCCGCGAGGGGATCCTCACCGCCGGGCAGGCGGAGCTGATCGGCCGGAACCGGCTCGAAGGGGTCCCGCTGTCGCAGATCGCCGCCGAGACCGGGATCAGCCACTCCGCCCTGTGCAACCGGCGGAAAAAGGCCGAGAAAGCCATCACGGACGCGATCGCGAACGGATTTTCCGCCGGCTAATTCGCGGGGCCCGGTGAAAAAAGGGCCCGGAATCCCGATTTCTGTTGGTGCGAGGGTTCCCGCCCCGGACGCCATTTCCGGGGCGGGCGGCCCGCCCGGCGGGGCACCCGCCGCAGCCGCTGACAACCCGCCCCTTTCCCCTTCCGAAGGAGGTCAGGTCCCGCGCCCGCCGCGCGGGCCGCCCTCGCGCTCCGCACCAGTCCTGGTTTCCGCAGGAGGCACCTGCCCATGAAGCTCACCTGCCGGCCGTCGGCCTGTCTCCGGCGTGCCCCCCGGCCGCCCGGCGGCCATGCCCTGCTCGCGGTCCCGCTGCTCGCGTCGCCGCCGCTGGCGGCGGACTCGATCAGCCAGGTATTGAACAACACCACGCTGTGGCTCGTCGGGATCCTGGCCGGCCTGGCCACCTTGTTCCTGACCCTGGGCGGGGTCCGCTACCTGATGGCCGGCGGCGACCCGGCCGAGGTCGAGAAGGCCAAGACCGCGCTGCGCTCCGCCGCGATCGGCTACGGGCTGGCGATCCTCGCCCCGGTCATCGTGACCGTGCTGAAATCCCTGGTCGGCGGATGAGGCTGCCCCGCGCCCCCGGCCCGGCCCGGCCGCGCCGCGGGCCGGGCCGCCGCCGCGCCGCCGTCCTCGCGGTCGCCGTCGTCCTCGCCATCCTCGCCGTCCTGGCCGCGGCCGCCGCGCGCTCGTCGCCGGCCGCCGCTCCGGCCCGCCCGGCGGCAGCCGTCACGATCGCCCGCGCCACGCTGGCGGCCGACACCGTCCCGGCCGCGACGGCGGCACAGGCCCGGCCCGCGACGTCGGCGGCCGAGGCGGTGTCGCTGCCGGGGACGGGCGGGTGCGGGCTGCTGGACTTCGGCTGCTACGTCAGCAACGCGATCACGAGCTGGTTCGCCGGGCTAGTCAAGTCCGCGGTCAACCCGCTGCTGGCCCTGATCGGGCGGACTGCCCTGTCGACCCCGCAGCCGGATTCCATCGCGGCGGTGCGGGCCTTGTGGTCGACCGGGCTCGGGATCGCCGATGCCTGCTACGGGCTGCTGGTGCTGATCGGCGGGATCATCGTGATGAGCCACGAGACGCTGCAGACCTCCTACTCGGCCAAGGAGATCGCGCCCCGGATCGTGATCGGGTTCGTCACCGCGAACCTGTCGATGGTCTTGATGTCGAAGGCGATCGACCTCGCCAACGGCCTGTCCGCCGCGTTCACCGCCGGCGGGGTGAGCCCGGAGAGCGCAGCGACCTCGCTGATGACCACGCTGGGCAACTCGATCAGCTCGGGCGGGATCTTCCTGATCCTGCTCGCCCTGGCCGGCGTCGTCCTGGCCCTGGTGCTCGCGGCGGTCTACGTCATCCGGCTGATGGCCGTGGTGCTGCTGGCCGCCGCCGCCCCGGTCCTGCTCGCCCTCTACGCCCTGCCGCAGACCGCCTGGGCCGCCCGCTGGTGGTGGCGGGCGCTGACCGCCTCCCTCGCCATCCAGGTCGCCCAGGGCCTGGTGATGACCGCCGCCGTGCAGGTGTTCTTCTCCCCCGGCTGGCTGCCCGGCGACATCAGCAGCGCACTCGGGCAGACCCTGATCACCTTGTGCCTGCTGTACATCCTGATGCGCATCCCGTTCTGGGTGGCGCGCCCCGTCCTGACCCCGTTCGGCCGGTCCCCGCTGCGCCGCGCCGTCCGGTTCGCCGTCACCGCCGCCATCTTCTCCCGCATCGCCCCGCTGCTGCGCCCCGGCACGCCCCCCAACGGCGGCAAGAGCACCAGCGGCAAGAGCGGCTCGTCCGGCAGCAAGCCGAAAGGAACCAAGCCGTGAGCTACGAGGTCCCCGCCTCCGTGCCCATCCCCTCCGACGTCGAGCGGCCGGACAAGATCCTGGCCGGGCTGACCGCCCGCCAGGTCGCCATCGCCGCTGTCGCCGCGGCGGTCATCTGGGCGGGCTTCCAGGCGACCCGGCACGTGATGCCGCTGCCGGCGTTCGCCGCGCTCGCCTCCCCGGTCGGCCTGGCCGCTGCCGCGCTGGTCATCGGGGAGCGGGACGGGCTGCCGCTGGACCGGCTCTTGCTGGCCGCCTGGCGGCAGCGGCGCGCCCCGCGCCGCCTGGTCACCGCCCCCGAGGGCATCCCCGCCCCGCCGGCCTGGGCCGCCCCGCCCGGCCGTCAGCCCCCGCACCCGGCGGTGTTCGCGCCGCTGTGGCAACGCGTCGCGCCCGACGGGGTGATCGGCTTGGGCAGCGCCGGCGCCGCCGCCGTGGCGGCGGTCAGCACGGTGAACTTCGCGCTGCGCAGCCCGGATGAGCAGGACGCGCTGGCCGCCGCCTACGGCCGGTGGCTGAACAGCCTGACCGGCCCGGTGCAGATCCTCATCCGGGCCGGGCGGGCCGACCTGTCCGCGGCCGTCGCGGCGCTGCGCGACGCCGCGCCGGGCCTGCCGCACCCGGCGCTGGAGCAGGCCGCGCTGGAGCACGCCGGGTTCCTGGAGAACCTGGCGGCCGAGCGGGATGTGCTCACCCGCCAGGTGCTGCTGGTCCTGCGCGAGCCCGGCCATGGGACCGGCCGGCCCGGCGGCACCGCCGCCGGGCGCGCCCTCCAGCGGGCTGGGGAGGCTGCCCGCCTCCTGGCGGGCGCGGACCTCCAGGTGTCTGTGCTGGACGGCGGGCAGGTCACCGCCCTGCTCGCCGCCTGCGCCGACCCCGCCGCACCGCCCCTGCCGGCCGGGCGGGCGGCCCTGCCGGGCCGCCCGGTCACTTTCCAGGGCAGGCCCGCGTGAGCCCCCGCCTGTCGCGTCGCGCCGCCGTCCCGGGCGGGCCGGACGCCGCGCCGGACATGCCCGGTCCCGCGTCAGTCGAGGTCGCCGCCCGGCACGTGCGCACCGGGAATGACTGGTCGGCCACCTTGGCGGTCACCGGCTACCCGGCCGAGGTCAGCGCCGGCTGGCTGGAACCGCTGCTGTCCTATCCCGGCCGCGTGGACGTCACCTTGCACATCGAGCCGATCCCGGTCGCGGTCGCCGCCGCCCGGCTGCGCCGCCAGCGCGCCCGCCTGGAATCGGGCCGCCGCGCCGGCATCGACCGGGGACAGCTGGACGACCCGGATGTCGAGGCCGCCGCCGACGACGCCCGCGACCTGGCCTACCGGCTGGCCCGGGGCGAGGGCAAGCTGTTCCGCCTCGGCCTGTACCTCACCGTCCACGCCAGCAGCGAGGAGGAACTGGCCGCCGAGGTCCAGGCGGTACGGGCGCTGGCCGCCTCCCTGCTGCTGGCCACCGTCCCGGCCACCTTCCGCTCGCTGCAAGGCTGGGCCACGACCATGCCGGCCGGCACCGACCAGCTGCTGCTGCGCCGCACCATGGACACCGCCGCGCTCGCCGCGTCGTTCCCTTTCACGTCCCCGGACCTGCCCCGCGACCCGGCCGCGCCGGACGCGCTGCCCGGCGTGCTGTACGGGGTGAACACCGCCGGGCCGGGGCTGGTGGCCTGGGACCGGTGGGCGGAAGGCAACCACAACTCCGTCACCCTCGCCGCCTCCGGCGCCGGCAAGTCCTACCTGGCCAAGCTGGAGATCCTCCGCAGCCTGTACGAGGGCACCGAGTGCTGGGTGATCGACCCCGAGGACGAGTACGCCCGGCTGGCCGACGCGGTCGGCGGCGCGTACATCCACCTGGGCGCGCCGGGCGTGCACCTGAACCCGTTCGACCTGCCCGCCGCCGGGCGGGCCAGGGCGGACACCCTGACCCGCCGCGCCCTGTTCATCCACACCGTGATCGCGGTGCTGTGCGGCGGCGAGCCCTCCCCGGCCGAGCGGGCCGCGCTGGACAAGGCGATCATGACCGCCTACCAGCAGGCCGGGATCACCGCCGACCCCCGCACCTGGGCGCGCCCAGCGCCGCTGCTGCCCGCCCTCGCCGCCGCGCTGCGCGCCGTGAAGACGCCGGCCGCCACCGCGCTGGCCGACCGGCTCGTCCCGTGCACCGAGGGCACCCACTCCGGCCTGTTCTCCGCCCCGACCACCACCCGCCCCGACGGGCACCTGGTCGTCTTCTCGCTGCGCGACGTCCCCGATGAGCTACGCCCGGCCGCGACGCTGCTCGCCCTGGATACCACCTGGCGGGCGGTCTCGGACCCGGCCCGGCGCCGGCGGCGGCTGATCACCGTGGACGAGGCGTGGTTGCTGTTGCGCGACCCCGAGGGCGCGAAGTTCCTGTTCCGGCTGGCCAAGTCCGCCCGCAAGGCGTGGGCCGGGCTGGCCGCGGTCACCCAGGACGCCGAGGACGTGCTGGCCGGCGACCTTGGCCGGGCCGTCATCGCCAATAGCGCCACCCAGATCCTGCTCCGCCAGGCTCCGCAGGCCATCGGCAGGGTCGCGGAGGAGTTCCGTCTGTCGGCCGGGGAGCGGCAGCTGCTGCTGTCGGCCCGCCGGGGCGAGGGGCTGCTGGCGGCCGGCCCGTCGTCCCGGGTGTCGTTCCAGGCGCTGGCCTCGCCCGCCGAGCACTTTCTCTGCACGAGTGACCCGGCCGAGATCGCCCGGATGCAGGCCGGCCAGCCAGCCACCGGCGACCCGGCCTGGCCCGGCGCGGCTGATGGGGACGACCAGGAGGACCTGCTGCCATGACATCGAGCCTGCTCGCCGCCCGTCCCGGCCCGCCGCCGGCTCCGCCCGGCGGCCCGGCCGGACGGTACCTCACCAACCCCGGCGGCTACACCGCGCACCTGGCCCGGCTGCTGCTCGCCGCCCTGGCGCATTACGGCCCGGTCGCCGGGCCGCTGCTCGCCGTCGCGGCGACCGGCGCCCTCTTCGGCCGGGCCTGGCTGCGCCGGCGGCAGCGCGCGGCCTTCGCCGAGGCCGCCCGGCAGGTCACCATCCTGGCCCCGCCGCAGGCCGACCCGGCCGGGGCGGCGGCGCTGTGGGGGCACCTGACCGGGCTGCTGCGCCCGGCCTGGGCCCGGTGGCGGCACGGGCAGCCGCACCTGGGCTGGGAGTACACCTGGGCCGGCGGTAACGCCGCCGGGATGAGCATCCGCCTGTGGGTGCCCGGCACCATCCCGCCCGGCCTGATCGAGCGCGCCGTCGAGGCGGCCTGGCCGGGCGCGCACACCGTCACCGCCCCGGCCGGGCCGCCGCTGCCGCCCGAAGCCGTCACGGCCGGCGGGACGCTGCGGCTGGCCCGCCCGGACATCCTGCCGCTGGCTGCCGGCCATGACCCGGAGGCGCCGCTGCGGGCGCTGGCCGGGGCCGCGGCCGGCCTGGCCGACGGCGAGCACGCCGTCCTGCAGGTCCTGGCCCGTCCGGTCACCGGGGCCCGGCTCCACAAGGCCCGCCGCGCCGCCCGCCGCCAGCGGTCCGGGCAGACCGCCCGGCTCACCGCCCGGCTGCTGGACCTGGCCAGCCCCGGCCACGGCACCCGCCGCACCCGGGCCGCCGGCCGCACCGACCCCGAGCTGGCCGCCGAGATCCGCGAGACCACCGCCAAGCTCGCCGGGCCGCAGTGGGAAACCCTGATCCGCTACGGTGTCGCCACCATCGTCCCGGTGCAGGCCCGCGACGGCGCAGGCCGCCGGGAAAGGCGGGCCGCTGCCGCCCAGCAGGCGGCCCGGCTACGCGGCCTGGCCCACGCCCTCGCCTCGGCCACCGCCCTGCTCACCGGGCGGAACTGGCTGGCCCGCCGGCGGCTGCGCCGCCCCGCCGGCGCGATCGGCTCCCGGCGGCTGCCCAAGGGTGACCTGCTGTCCGTGCCGGAACTGGTGGCGGTCGCCCGGCTGCCCGCCGACCCGGCGCTGCCGGGCCTGGCCCGCGCCGGGGCACGCGCGGTCCCGCCGCCGCCCGCCATCCCGCTCCCCGGCCCCGGGGTCCGGCCGTTGGGCGTCTCGGATGCCGGGGCGCCCCGCCCGGTCGGCCTGGCGGTCCCCGACGCCCAGCACCACCTGCGGATCGTCGGTCCCACCGGCGTGGGCAAGACCACGCTGATCGCCGGGCAGATCCTCGCCGACGCCGAAGCCGGCCGCGGCGTGGTCTTCATCGACCCCAAGGGCGACGCCGTGCTCGACGTCATCGCCCGCCTCCCCGAACAGTCCGCAGCAAAGGTCGTGCTGTTCGACCCCGGCGACCGGCAGCCGCCGCCGTGCCTGAACGTGCTGCAAGGCGACGGATCCGGCACCGACACCGACATGATCGTGGACAACGTCACCGGGATCTTCCGGCGCATCTTCGCCGGGTTCTGGGGACCGCGAACCGACGACATCTTCCGCGCCGCCTGCCTGACCCTGCTCGGCTCGGTACCCCCGGGGTCTGGGCTGGTCACCCTGGCCGACATCCCCCCGCTGCTCGGCGACGACGCCACTCGCAAGCGCCTGACCGCCGGGGTCCGCGACCAGGTCCTGCGCGACTTCTGGGGCTGGTACGAGGAGATGTCCCCGGCATCAAGGGCGGCGGCGGTCGGCCCGCTGATGAACAAGCTCCGCGCGTTCCTGCTGCGCAAGTTCGCGCACGCGGCGATCGCGGCCGGCCCGTCCACCTTCGACATGAGCCGCGTCCTCGACACCGGCGGGCTGTGCTTGGCCCGGCTGCCCAAGGGCATCCTCGGGGAGGAAACCGCCCAGCTCGTCGGGTCGTTCATCGTCGCCCGGACCTGGCAGGCCGCCAGCCGGCGTGCCCGGCTGCCCGAGGCCGACCGCCCGGACGCCGGCCTGTACATCGATGAGTGCCAGAACTTCCTCAACCTGCCCTACCCGCTGGAAGACATGCTGGCCGAGGCGCGCGCCTACCGGCTCGCGGTCACCATGGCGCACCAGAACCTCGCCCAGCTCCCGCCCGACCTGCGCCAGGGCATCTCCGCGAACGCCCGCTCCCAGGTCATCTTCAGCGTGTCGCCCGAGGACGCCCGGGACCTGGAGCACCACACCGCCCCGGTGCTGGGCGCCCACGACCTGTCCCACCTGGGCGCCTACCAGGCCGCCGCCCGGCTGGTGGCCGCAAGCGCCGAGACACCGGCCTTCACGTTCAGGACCAGGCCGCTCCCGCCGCCCGTCCCGGGCCGGGCACGGCTGGTGCGCCGCGCCGCCCGCGCCGCGCACAGCGCGACCGCCGGCACGGCACTGCCGCCCGCCCCGGCCGAGGCTGATCCGCGGCTGCGCCGCCGCACCTGACCGCACCGCCCCTTAAGGAGGACACCCCCGTGCCTTCACCGTCCGCCCTGCCCGGCCGTCCCCGCGCCGCCGGGCGGCTCGCCCGCAGCCCGCAGCTGGCCGCCGCGCTCGCCGCCCGGCTCACCGCCCGCGACCGGTGGCTGCTGCGCATGCTCTGCGAGCACCGCGTCCTGACCACCGGCCAGGTCACCCAGCTCGCCTTCGGCACCACCCGCGCCGCCACCGCCCGGATGACAACTCTCTACCAGTACCGGGCCGTCGACCGGTTCCGGCCCCTGGCCTCCGCCGGGTCCTCCCCGCTGCACTTCATCCTGGACGAGGCCGGCGCGACGCTGCTCGCCGCCGAGGACGGCATCACGGCCGCGGACCTCGGCTACCGCCGCGACCGGTCCATGGCGATCGCCCTGTCCCCCCGCCTCACCCACAACGTAGGCGCGAACGGGATCTTCACTCAGCTGGCCGCCGCCGCACGCGCCAGCAGCGGCCAGCAGGCGCTGGAGTGCTGGTGGGGCGAGCGGCGCTGCGCCGCCGCCTGGGGCGACCACGCCCGCCCCGACGGGTACGGCTGCTGGTCCGAGCAGCTCCCGGGCCAGCCGCCCGCCACCGCCGACTTCTTCCTCGAGTACGACACCGGCACCGAGCCGCTGAGCCGGGTGGCCGCCAAGCTCGCCGGATACGCCGCCCTCGCCGCCCGCACCGGCATCACCACCCCGGTCCTGTTCTGGCTGCCCAGCCCGCGCCGGGAGGCCGCGCTGCACGCCCGGCTGGCCGGCCCGCCCCCGCCCGGCATCCGCAACGCCGCCTCGGCCGCGCAGATCCCCGGCGTCCCGGTCGCGACCGCCGCCGCCGGCGCCAGCCGCGAAGGCCCGGCCGGGGCGGCCTGGCTGCCCGCCGCAAGCGCCGGCCCGCGGCTCCGGCTCGCCCAGCTCGCCCCGCCCGGCACCGCCCCGGCCAGCGGCGGCCCGGACGGTGAGGCACCAGGCGGCCCGCCCGGCGGCCTGCCCTGGCACCCGCCGGAGCCCGCCCCGCCCGCCTGGAACGCCCTGCCCGGCGACCCCCTCCCCGGCCAGGACAGCGATGACTAGCCACGCCGCCCGCGCCGGGCGAGCCGCCGCGCTGCTGGCCGCCGCCGGGCTGGCCTGCGGCGGCTGCTCCCTGCTTCCCCGCACCGCCGCCAGCCCGCCGGCCAGTACGTCAGCGCGCCCCGCCGCCACGGCCAGTCCTCCGCCGGCGGCAGCGGCGACCTCGCTGGCCTCGCTGCTGCCGTTTCCCCCGGCCCGGCTGCAGGCCGCCGCCAGCCTCGCCGGACGGTTCACCGCCGCCTGGGACTCCTGGTCCTGGCAGCAGCCCCCGGCCGCGTGGCTCGCCCGGCTGCGGCCGATGACCGCCGCCTCGCTGGAACCCGCCCTCGCCCAGGCCGCGGGCGACCGCGGCGTCCTCACCCAGCGCACCGCCGCCCGCCAGACCGCCCGCGCCACCGTGACCGCCCTGCAGGTCCGGGACCTGACTCCGGCGTCGGTCACCGTCACCGTGACCGCAGTCCAGGTCATCACGAGCAGCAGCGGCACCAGCCGGTCCTCGGCCGGCTGGGCCGTCACCCTCGCCCCCGAAGGCTCCGGCTGGCTGGTGTGGGACATCGAGCCCGCCGGCGCGGGCAACTCCTGAAGGCGGCACCTCTGATGCCTCACCCGGCCGCCGAGCGCGGCTCGGCCACCGTCACCGTCTCTGCCGTCGCCGCGCTGCTCCTGCTCGTCGCCGTCATCGCCGGCGCGGTCGGCGGAATCACCGGGCAGGAAGCCTCGGCCTGCACCGCCCAGCCCGCCGCCAGCAGCGCCGCCGCTTCCATCCCCGCGAACTACCTCGCCGACTTCAAGAAGGCCGGGACCGAGTACGGCGTCCCGTGGACGGTCCTGGCCGCCATCGGGGAGGTGGAAAGCGGCTTCGGCCAGAACGACGGGCCGTCCAGCGCCGGGGCTCTCGGCCCCATGCAGTTCGAGCCGTCGACCTGGGCGCTGTACGGAGACGGCGGGAACATCATGAACCCCGACGACGCCATCCCCGCCGCCGCCCGCCTGCTGGCCGCGAACGGCGCGCCCGCCAACCTCCAGCAGGCGGTCTTCGCCTACAACCACTCCGGGTCCTACGTCACCGACGTCCTGGCCCAGGCCGCCCGCTACGCCGCCGGGGGCGCCCAGGCCATCTCCGCCGCCGGCAGCGCCGTATGCCAGCAGGCCGCCCTCGGCCCGCTGCCCGCAGGCACCGCCGGGAAGATCCTCGCCTACGCCGAAGCCCAGCTAGGGAAGAGCTACCAGTACGGGGCGACCGGGCCGGACGCGTTCGACTGCTCCGGCCTGGCCATGATCGCCTACCGGGCCGCCGGGATCACCATCCCGCGCACCAGCCAGGCCCAGTGGGCCTTCGGCCGGCAGGTCTCCGCCAGCCAGGTCCAGCCGGGCGACCTGGTCTTCTTCGCCGGGGCCGACGGGACCCCGGCGACCCCCGGGCACGTCGGCATCGTCCTCGACCCCGCCAGGCACACCATGATCAACGCTTACACCACCGCCTTCCCCGTGGAAGAAGACACCTACGGGCTCCCGGATTCCAAGGGAGGGCTATCGCCCGTGGTGGGCTTCACCCGCCCGCCGGCATGAAGGCAGGCCGGGCCGCCCGCCGCGCTGGCGGTGGCGGCCCGGCCTGGCAGCACGAGGGACGGCAGGTGCTCGCGGCCGAGCTGGGCGGGCTTGTACAGGCGGTGGCAGCCGTCGATCAGCAGCGGCCTGGCCGGCACGCCGGCCGGGCTGGTGATGGTGGCGATGATCAGCGGCTCGTCCAGGTCGGTGGTCATCGCGTACTGCGGGTCGAAGCCGGGGCCGGGGTCGATCAGGGAGACCGTGTGCGGGCCGTGGCCAGGGGCGGGAAGCAGCCCGTAGGCGCGTGCCCACGGCTCGACGGGCAGCGGCTGGGCCGGGCGGGGGCGGCGCGCAGCAGCCTGGTCGCGGCGGTGACGTCGAACAGCCAGAGTCGCAGCGTGAACCACTGCTGCGGCTTGGCGGCGGCGGGGGGCCGGGGCGGCGTGCTGCCGCCCCGGCCATCGGCGGGGGTCCTCACGCGGCACCGGCCAGTTCCGTGCCCTCGTCCTGCGGGCTGTCCTCGCCGTCCTCGCCGTCCGCGCCGGGGGCGGCGTCGGCCGGGGCGGCGGCGCGGCGGAACCGGCGCGGCTTCTCGGCGGCCACCTCGGCTTCGCCGAGCTTGACCAGGGTTTCCAGGGCGTTGGCGATCGCCCCGGAGCTGTGGTTGAGCACCTTGTGGATCTCGTGCGGCGTGAACTCCATGTCCGGGTGCTCGTCCAGGTGGGCCAGCACCTTGTCGCGCAGCCCGCCGGGCCGGACGGCCGGGGCCTTCCGGCCGCCGATGGCGGCCTTGAGCGACCGCCGCGCCTGGGCGGCCTGCTCGGCGATCTCATCCAGGCCTGCCAGCGCGGCGCGCAGGTCCCCGCCGCCGGCTAGGACGGTGGCGGCTGCGTCGGCGGCGGCTTTGATCTGGGCGATGCGCTCGGTCAGGTCGGTGATGAGGGCCGGGTCCGGTGTGTCACTGGCGTCGCCGTCGCTGTCTGCCGGGGCGTCCCCCTCGCGCTGGTCGTCGCTGGTGTCCGCGTCCTGCGGTCCGCCGGGTGCGGCCTCGTCGCTGTGCTCGTCCGGGGCGGCGTCCTCATGGTCGCCGTCGGCGGTGGCGTCGTCGTGCGGGCCGGCATGTTCTGTCTCGGGGCCAGGCGCTGCGCTGGTGTCCGCTTCGGCCTCGGCGTGGCCGTCCTGCTGTCCAGGCCCGGCGGTCGCGTCCGGGGCTGCCTCGTCGGCCGCCTCGCCGTCGCCGGGACCGCCGGGGCTGCCGTCGGGGTCGTCACCGGGCTGGCTGCCCTGCTCGTCTTCCGGGCTTGCTTCGGCCGGGTCGGCGTCGTCATGCGTCGCGTCGGCGAGGGTCCAGGTGTCCGGGATGCCGGGCTTGCCGCCCTTGGCCCGGGTGGCGGTGCCGGCCTTCTCCATCGCGAGCAGCGCCTCGCGGGCGGCGGGCTTGCCGGTTCCGGCGGCACCGGCGATGACGGCGACGGTGCTGCCGGGGTTGGCGGCCAGCGCGGCGTGGACGGCCGCTGCGGGGCTGTCGGGGGCCGGTGCGGTACCGGGTGCCGGGGTGGGGTCCGTCGCGGCGTGCGCGGCGCTGTGGGCGGTGCCGGGGCGGTTCTTCGTGCGTGCCATTTCCGTGGCTCCATTTCGTTTCCGGCGGCATTTAGGATTGCCTGCGTCCGGTTATTCCTGGACGACAATCGCTCTGCACCGGATATGAAGTCAAGCCGCTCCGCAGATATTTTCCGCTCCGCCGGAAACCAGGATTTCCCGGCTCGCGCGAGCAGGGCAGGCAGAGGCGAGAACCTCGGGTGAAACCTGCCTCCACCTGGTGGTTGGGTACTGTTTAGACTCGCTTGGTCAGCTTCGCATAGGGACTCGCGCGGACTTTTCTGCTTACTGCGCGAGTTTATCTTCACACCGGATCTTCTTATTAGTTCGTTCTTTCCGGTGCGGGTTTCCGTTGCCGGCGGCGTCTTTCTGCCGGGTCTCGTAATTGAGGCCGGGCCTGGGTTCTAGCTGGTGTTCTCGCGGGCGGCCCGCTCGACTTCCGTCCAGAAGCTGCCGGTGAAGGCGTCTGCGTAGGCCGACGTGGCGCGGGGCAGGGCGGGGTCGCCGGGTTCGAGGCCGAGGTCGCAGGCGAGGTCGTCCTGGTCGTACCCGGCGGCCGGGCCGATCGCGGGCGGCTCGATCGCGTCGAGGACGGCGGGGTCGCCGTCCTCGACGCCGCGCAGCACGCGCCGGTAGGACTCCTCGGGGGTGTTGCCGTCGAAGACCCAGGTGGCGGCAGCATGGCCGGCGTCGCGGCCGAGTTCGGCGGCCCTGGCGGAGAGCGGGTCTTCCGGCCCGGTGCCGGCCTCGCCGCTGGCGCGGGCGAGGAGGCGGACCTGGTCGCTTTCGCCGGGCAGCATGCTCAGCGTGCTGCCGGAGTCCCACCTGATGTGGAGCTGGCCCTGGGCGGGGTCCCACCGGATCACGGTGCCCTGGTCGCCGGGCCGCAGCTGGGTGTCGGAGTCGTCGGTGTGGACGAGGCCGATGCGGTCGCCGCGCTGGTAGCCGGGCTGGCTGGTCATGGCCGGGGGTCGTCCTCTCCGTTCGCGGCGCGCCAGGCGAGCCATCCGTTGACCCGGGCCATGGCCGGGTTGTCGTCTTTGAGGCCGAGGTTCTCTTCCAGTCCGGTCAGCACCGTGTCCTTCGCGGACAGGCCGGGGCCGGCGAGTTCGGCCTCCACTTCCATCTGGTAGGCCAGGGCGGTGTCGGTGAGCAGCGCGAACAGCTGCGTGGCGGTGTCTTCGTCCATGATCCCGGGGTAGGCGGCAGCGGGTGCGGTCATGGCTGGCGTTCCCCTTCTTGCGATGGGCTCTGCGGGGATCGGGCACCGGGCGGGCGGGGGTTCCGCCCCGCCCGCCGGGCGGGTATCAGGCGGTGAGGGCGCGGGTGGCGGCGCGGGCGATGGCGTCGATGGCGTCGGCGGGGCTGGCGGCCTCGGTGACCTGGCAGTCGGTGTACGTGCAGATGGCGGCATAGCCGCGGGGGGTGAGGATGATGACGCCGCAGCCGGCGCGGTGCAGGCGGGTGATGCGCTGCTGGACCCCGGCCGGCTCGCCGGGGGCTACGAACATGGCGTCGGAGACGATGACCAGCAGGCGGGCGGTGCCGGGGCTGGACAGGCCGAGGGCGCCGTCGAGGGCGTCGATCGCGCGGCAGGCGCTCTCAGTACTGGACGTGGCGGTGAAGTCGGTGACCTGGGCGGGCCTCTTGTCGCCGGGACGGGTCAGGGCGTAGACGCCCTTGCCGAACAGCACGCTCGCGGTCAGGGCCGAGGGCAGGTGCCCGGCGGCGCGGGCGAGGATCCAGGCGGCCGAGGCGACCGGCCCGGCGAAGGCGCCCATGGAGCCGGAGATGTCGCAGGCGATCCCGACCCGCAGCGGCGGGGCGGGGACCCGGCGGCTGCGGGTGCGGGTGAAGGGCTCGGCGGTCGGGACCGCCCCGGCGGCGCGCTGCGCCCGGGAGGCGAGGGCCTTGCCCATGCGGAGGCGGCCGGGCGGGACCTTGGAGGTGGCGGTGACGGCAGTGCGCTGGCCGGCGGTGGCCTCGCGCAGCGCGCGGGTCAGGCGGCGGGCGGCGGCCGCCTCCTCTTCGCGGGGGTCGCGGGTGCCGGTGACCGCCCGGGGCCGCATCTTGCGGCCGAAGACCTCGCGGGCGGCCCGCTCGGCGTCGCCGCGGACGGCCTTCTCGTGATCGCGCCTTTCGGCTGCGGCGGGCGGGAAGGGGGGCGGCGGGGCGAAGTCGGCGGCGACCGCCTCGGCGATCTCCTCAATCGCCTTGGCGAGGGCCTTGGCCAGTTCGGAGGGGATGGTGATGATCAGGGGGGCGGGCGGGGCGGCGTCGGGGTCCAGGCCCAGGATGCGGCACCAGCGGCGGCCGAGCCTGATCCTGGTGCGCAGGTCGTCGTCGGCAACGGCGTGGAACTCGCGCCAGGTGGCCCGCAGCCGGGCGAGTGCCTCCGTGCCGATGGCCGCCTCGACCTTGGCCGCGACCGGGGCGGTCTCGGCGGGCTCGAGGATGCCGGCGTCCTCGCGGGCCAGCAGGAGGGCGGCGGCGGCGCCGGCCTCGCGACCGCTGGCGGGCTCGGCGGCGGCGGCGGCGAAGTCGGCGAGGACCAGCTTGGTGGCGCAGGCGCGCAGCCAGCGGCGGTCGCCGGGGCGACGGCCGGCCTGGCGGCCCTCGATGCGGGACTCCTCCAGCTGGCGGGCGGCGGTGCACCAGTTCGCGCGCCGCTCGTGGGGGAGGCGGACACCGGTGTGGGCGGCGTGGGCGCACTCGTGGACCAGGGCGCCCCAGGTGACGGGGTAGCGCTCGCGGTCGGCGGGGCTGGCGGGGGCGCACCCGGCGGGGTCGGTGCCCAGCAGGTCGCCGTCGACCTCGATGACCGGGATGTCGCGCAGGTAGCAGGCGGGGCTGCCCAGGCCCGCGCCGGGGGCGCAGGCGACCGTTACCGGGCGGCCGGCGATCGGGGGGACCTCGGCGGTCATGGCGGCCGAGAGGGTTTTCCAGTCGCCGGCGGGGGCGGCGAGCCAGGCGGGCGCGGCGGGGGCTGTGGCGGTGGCGGACATGGCGGGCGGTCCTTTCCGGGTAGCGGCGGGCGGGGGCTAGAGCTGGCGGCCGAGGGCGAGGGGGGCGGGCGGCTTGCGGCCGAAGGCTTTCCCGACGGCCTCGGCGACGGCGTCGCGGTCCTCCTCGGGGGCGATGCCGGCCAGGTTGGCGATGGCGGCGTTCTCGCCGAGGATGGCGGCGACCTTGGTGTAGGCGAGCAGTTCGCGCAGCTGGGGTGCCCAGCCGATCTCGCCGCTGGCCTGCCGGGCGGCGAGGTCCCGGGCGGCCTTGATTGCGCGGGAGTCGATCTTGAGGGCGTGGGCGAGGTCGTAGTCGGTGGAGACCCTGACCTGGACCGAGAACCTGCTGGACAGGGCCTCGGTGAGGATCGCGCCGTGGACTCCCGGGTTGTGGCCGGCGCAGATGTAGAAGCCGCCGGCCGCCGTGATGACCTCGCCTTTGTGGGCCTTGACTACGATCTCGCGGCGGCCGTCCATCGCGGGGTAGGCGACCGCCAGCACCGCCGGCGAGATGAGGGTGGCGTCGTCGATGAACAGGACCCGCCCCTCCTGCATGGCGCGGATCAGGGGTCCGTAGATGAACTCGAAGGTGCCGTCGGGGTTCTGGGTGTACTCGCCGACCAGGTCGGCGGCGGTGGTGTCGCCGTCGCCGGCGACGGTGATCAGGTCGGGGAAGGCGGCCTCGACCAGGCTTGTCTTGCCGGTACCGGGCGGCCCGTACAGCAGGGCGGGCACGCCCGCTTCGCGCAGCCGGCGCAGGGCTTCGACATCGGGCATGTCAGCCAGCGACCTCGGCTGGTAGACCTGCCCGTTCGGTCGGGTGACCGGGCCGGCCGCAGCCGACGAGGCTGGCTTGGGGGCGGGCGAGGGCGCCGGGGCCGGCGCGGCGGGGGCGGGGGCGGCAGGCTTGGGGGCGGGGGCCGGCTTGGGCGGAAGGGGGGCCTTGGGCGTAATGGCGGCGGCTGCGGCGGCGGTGGCGGCGTTCGCCTGGTAGCGGATCGGCTTGCCGGGTACCAGGTCGGCCTCGCCCCGGTCGGCGAGGGTGGTCAGCGCGTTGCCGACCGCGCCGGCCGACCTGCCGAGGGCCCTAGCGATCTCGCCGGTCTTGCAGGGTCCGGGGTGGTCGGCGAGGTACTCGGCTACCTGGCGGCGCAGCTGGCCGTTGCCGAGCCGGCCCTTCGGGGCGGCGGCGGGGGCGGCGGGGGTGGTCATCGGGATTACCTCCGTAAAGGCGAGGCGGAATATAGGCCGGCATTGGCGTGCGCACGCTTTTCGCCATTACCCGGGATTCTAATTTGGCCGGGGGAAATCCCCCGGTATTTCCGGGTACACAACGACGCTATCTCGTCTTTTTCGGGGGAGTCAACGCCTTTTCGCCTCGAATTCGGGGAATTTCCGCGCGAATTGTTGCGCAATTCGTCACGGACAGCCGCGGGCACCGATACCGTCCGCTGTCGCACCTTTTCCGGCCCGCCGGCTCGCCTTTTGTCCCGCCTTTCCCTGCCCGTCGCCGGCCGCCTCGCGCGGCCCGCCTGCCTGGCCGTATGACCTCGCGGGCACCCTCGGAGGCAAGGTCCGGGCAGGGAAGGAGGACGGTTGAAGGACGGAGATGTGCAAACACGGATAGGACACCACAGGGAAAATAAATAAACGTAACCATTTGCCTGACGCGCCGATTACTATTGTTTTACGAGCTGTGCGCGTATATAAGTCTGGGAGTTCACGCGAAGGTTTATTCCGGGCACTGCCTGCGCATTCCCCGGGTCCTGGGGGTTCCGGTGTCGGCAGGTATACGTAAAGGAGTACGGAATAGCTGGCGGTGCGGAATGGCCGCCGGGTCCGGCTTTCTCGCGGCGGGGGTCTCCCGCTCCGGCGCGAGGGCCGCCGGCGCGGGCGCGGCGACCGGCCGACCGCGTGATGCGGCCCGCCGCCTGACCGCGGTGCCGGCATGGCCGGCGAAACCGCGCTGAAGATGCCGGCGGCCCTGCAGTCAGCGTGCGGTGTGCGGGATCGTCCGTGACAATCGTGGCCGCCGCCGGGCGGCATGAAGCGCACGAGCCTGGCGGTGCCCGCCTGCCATTCAGGGCGCAGGGCTGCCGGAATTCTGAATGCCGGCTGCCGCAGCCGTCCGGGCGGTCGCGCTGCCCTGAGCGGGCGGGACCGGTCCGGGCGTGGTGACGGTAGCGTGGCTGCGGGCGGCGGGTCGAGCCGGGTGCGGGCGGCGCGCGTTTCCCGGCGGGGTCACCTGCTTCGGCGCTCGTGCTGCCCGTCACCGGATTGCGGGCCGGGTGCCGGGCGCCGTTGCTGGCCTGGTGCGGGTCCGGCTGCGGCGAGCAGCGCGGCGGTGGCCTGCCTGGTCTGGGAGCTGGGCGTGATGCCGAGTTCGGTGAGTTTCGATTCCAGCAGGGCCAGGGTGCGGCGGACGGCCTCGGGGCGGCCCGCTGCGGCCTGCAGCCGCATGATCCGCACGTACAGGTACTCGTTGTAGGGGTCGTGGGCGAGGGCCGTCTCCAGGGCGGACAGGGCCTGGCCGGGATCGGACGGCTGGAGGATCTCGGCGATGGTGGTCCAGGCGTCCAGGGCGCGGCGCCGCGCGGTCTCGGCGTACGGCTCGGCCCACTCGTAGCCAGTGCCCTCGGCCAGCTCGCCGCGGTACAAGTCGACGGCGCGTCGGCAGGCGGCGAGCCGGGCGTCGCCGCTGGTGTTGCGGGCTGTTTCCAGGGTCTGGCCGAATGCCTCCAGGTCGGTGCCGACCAGGGCGGGGTCGAGGCGGTAGCGGCCGGAGGTGTTGAGGATCCACATCGGCGTGGGCAGGCCGGTGGCGGTGCGGAGCATCTCCCGGGCCTTGCGCAGCGCGAGGTTGCGCTGCCCGGCGGCGCGGCCGGGGTCGGATTCGGGCCACAGCGCCTCGGCGATGGCCTCGCCGCTGGCGCCGTCGGGGTGGACGGCCAGGAACGCCAGCAGCTCGCGGGCCTTGCGCATGCCGCCGCTGACTTCCTGCCCGGCGGCGGTGATCCGCAGCAGGCCGAGCAGGGCCAGCTGCACCGGGCGGTCCCCCGGCGCCAGCGGCTCGGCGGGTTCCGGCTCTGCGGCTGCGGCGGCGGCTTGCGGGGCCGGGTACGAGGCGGGCGCACGGGCGGTGCGCGGCGCGGCCTCGGGGGCGGGGAGGTACTGGCTGTCCGCTGCCGGGGTGCCGACCTGGAAGGGCTGCGCGCCGGCGTCGGAGGTGCCGGGGCCGGACAGCGGCGGGTTGCCGCTGGCCTCTTGCAGGACGCCGGTGATGGCCGCTGCCTCGGCGGCGCCGAGGGTGAACAGGCGGATTCCGTTCAGGTCCGGGTCTGGCGGGGTGACGACGGTGACGGTGCCGTCGGCGGCGATCTGGCAGGTCACCCCCGTGGGCCAGGCGCCGAGCAGGACCGCGGCAATGCCCGTGCGTCGGCCCGCGTCCAGGATGCCGGCCAGCCGGCGGGCCGAGCCCTGCCCGGTGGCGGCGATCAGCGCGACGCGAGGTCCGTCCGCGCCGGGAGCCGGGCCGGTGTCTGCCAGTTCGTCGTCCGTGTCGTTCCCGCCGCTGGTGCGTGCCAGGGTCAGCAGGAGGCTTTCCAGTTCGCCGAGGGCGGCATCCAGCGTGGCGGGGACGGACAGGCCGGGGATCGCGGCGGGGTCGGTGCCGGAGAGCAGCCGGGCGGCGTCGGCGGCCGGGATGATCGCGGCGGGCAGCCCGGTCTCGGCGGGCGGGGCCTGGGCGAGCAGGCTGACGAGGATCGCGCGGGCGGCCGGCCGGGCGCCGGGGCCGACCAGGCCGAGGCCGCCGAGAGCGGCGACGTCGACGGCGGCCTCGCTGTCGTCGTCGCGGATGCCGAGCGGGATCGTGCCGGGCCGCCGCTCGGGCCGGGCGGGAAGCTCCGGTCCGGGCAGTATCATGCCGGGTTCTGTGCCGTTCGCGTCGGCATCGGCGTCGTCCCCGCCGGGGCCGGCGTCGCCGTCCGCGCCGTCCGGCTCGGGGCCGGTTTCGTACAGGTCGAGGTACGGGTCTGCGGCGTCCGGGTCGCCGGTGTCCGGCCCGGCCGCTGGCGTGGCTGGCCGGGCGGCGCGGCGCAGGGCGCTGATGACGTCGGGCAGCGGCGGCGTGTCCGGCTGCAGGCTGCTGGGCGGCCCGGGGCGGGGCCGGTAACGGCGGCGGCGCTGGACGGCGGCCAGGGTGAGCGCCGCGGCGACCATGACCGCGACGGCGATCCCGATGAGGGCGCCGGACGGCAGCCGGACCGCGACCGGTCCCGGGTGCGCCGCGCGGGACGGCGTGCCGCGGGCAGAGGCCGGTCCCGGGCGCGGGGCTGTCTGGGAGGGCCGGGGGGACGGCCCGGCCGGCTGCGAGGGCTGCGGGGACGGGCTGGCTGAGCGACCGCCGCCGGGCGGCTGGGTCCCGGGGCGGCCGGAGGGCGCGGTACACGGGTGCGGGGCGGCGGCATGCCCGTGGCCGGGCTGGGGGATCAGCAGCACCCAGCCGGGGATGATCAGGTCCGGGTCGGTGAGGGCACGCCCGTCCGGCTGGGGTTTCCCCTCGTTGAGGTGGTAGATCCGGTGCCAGTCCTCTGGGTCGCCGAGGAACCGCGCGGCGATGTCCCACAGGTCGTCGCCTTCTTCGACGTGGTAGACCTCGGGCCTGGTTGCGGGCACGCTGCCGCGGCCCGCGGCGCTGGTTGCCGCGCCCGCGACGGCTGCTTCCGCTTGCTGGGGGCGGCCTGGCACGAGCGGGGCTGAGATCGTGGCGGCAGAGATGAGCGCGGAGTGCAGCGGCTGGGCGCCGCGCGGCCCGGCCCGCGGGATGTGCCAGGCGGTCATCATGGTCGCGCCGACCAGGGCCGCGGCCAGCGCCTGGACGGGCGCGATCGCGGGTAGCCTCGGCGCGGGCTGGCCGCGGGTCACGGCGATCAGCTCGATGATCAGCGAGACCGCGAAGACGGCCCACAGCAGCCACGCCGCGTCGGCCAGCGCGCGGATGATCGCGTCGTCGGTGAGCGGGCTGGCCAGGAACCGGTGCGCCTGCTGCCATCCGGGCCAGGTCCGGGGCAGCGGAGACCCGGTGAACCGGGCCAGCGCCCAGGGCAGGCCCGCCAGCAGCGCCGCTGTCACGGCGATCCCGGCGGCCGTGCGCAGCAGCCACCAGGCCAGCCGAAGAGCCCGTCTCACGGGAGTGGCCCGTTGATGCCTCGCACGGGATCTGCGGAGGCGGTGGCGTGGACGGTGATGGCGTGCAGCCCGGCGGCGGACAGGATCTGCATGGGCTGGACGATGGTCACCGTGACGGTGACGAGGTTCGCGGTGGCGGTCGCGGTGCCGTCGGCGCCGATGCCGGCGAGGTAGGCGTCGGCGTCGGCGGCGGCCTGGGCGGGGTTGAGGACGAGGTCGCCGTTCTGCCGGTAGACGGCCAGGTTGATGGCCTGGGCGCCGGCCCGGGCGGCTTCCTGGGCGTCGCCCAGGGCGCGCTCGCGGGCCGCGAGTGTCAGCCCGCCGTCCAGGACCAGGCCGGTCATCAGGATCAGGGCTGCGGCCATGACGACGACGAAGGCGGTGACCTGCCCGCTGTCCCTGCCGGATCGCCCCAGCCGCCCGGGCCGCCTGCCGCCGGTCATGCCGCGCCGCCCTCGCCCGTGCTGGCGGGCCCGCGGGCGCCGGACGCGAGGGCCGGGTAACCGGTACGCGTGGTGCCGGGCAGCGCCGGGACGTCAGGATTGCCAACCCCGAGGGGCTGGCCGCGGTAGACGTCGATCGGGGCGGTGAACGTGGACGTGAGCGTCTCGCTGCCGGGGATGTGCAGCAGGCTCAGGTCGGACAGGTGAACCGTGCAGGACACCTGGACGGTGACCTGGCCGCCGGGTGTGAAGTCGCCGGTGTCCGGGGTGATGACGGCCGGGTCGCAGGTGACGGACTGCCCAGCCAGGGCCGCCTGCGCGACCTGCTGAGCCTGGGCGCTGGCGGCGGCGGGGGTGCGGGCCAGGGACGCGGCGCGGGCGGCCTGCTGAGCCGCGCTGTCGACGTCGAGCCGGGCCTGGACCAGGCGGCCGGCGGCCACGGCGAACAGCAGCAGCAGGAACAGGAACGGCGTGACCAGCACGAGTTCGGCAGCCGCCGAGCCGCGCTCCGGGCAGTCCGGCCGGCGGGCGTACGAGCGGGCGGGGCGGGCCACGGCGGTCACCCTGGCGCGGTGGCCGGGACGAACCGCTCGACCGGCCCGGTGACGGTGGCCGTGACCGGGAACGTGAGGCCGGGCAGGGGCAGTACCTGCTCCGCGGTCCCGGTGACCCGGACTGTGACATCCGCGGGCGTCATGGTGACGGAGACTTGCGGGCCGGCTAGGACGCTGCTGCCGATCTGGCTGATGACCTGGGCTGCCCGCTGCTGGCCGCCGGCGGCGGTCCCGCCCTGGACGCGGACGGCGGCCAGCGCCTCCTCGGCCGTCGCGTGCGCGATGGCTTCGGCGTGCTCCCAGACCGCGAACTGGATGATCAGCAGGATCAACAGCATCAGCAGCGGCACCGCGATGACGATCTCGGCGCTGCCCGCTCCCCGGTCGCCGTCCGGGCGGGAGCGTCTGGCCCGCCTGTGGCCGGGACCGCCGGGCCGGGGCCCGCGGCCGGCGCGCGCTGGGGGCCTCATCCGAGGTTGAGGCCGTTGGCCTTGGCCAGTACCTTGGCCACGATGATCGCGATGGCGGCGATGGCCAGCGCGACCAGCAGGGCCGTGACGACGACGGTCTCGGTGGTGTAGCCGGCGTCGCGGGTGCGGCGCGCGGCTGCCAGCCGTGCGCGCAGCACGCCGGCGGCGGCTTGCAGCAGTTCTGGCAGGGCAGGCATCGGCTGTCCCCCTTTTCGTTGGGCTAGATGCCGGTGATGACGTGGACGATGGCGGGGTAGCCGATCAGGGCGAGGAACCCGGCGAACAGGACGACGAGCGGCAGGCTCATCCGCTCGGTCGCTGCCTGGGCGCCGGCCTCGGCCTCGGCGAGCTGCCGGGCGCGCATCGCGGCAGACTTGGCGGCCAGGCTGGCGCGGACCTTGGCGCCCTCGGTGCCGGCCAGGGTGATGGATGCGGCCAGCTCGGTCAGCTCGCTGACGCCGAGTTCGGTCCCTAGCTGGCCGAGGGTCTGCCAGGGCGGCTGGCGGGTCAGCCGGGCGGTCTCCAGTGCCCGCCGGAGCTGGGCGAACGCGGGTCCCTGCCCGGTGGCGGCCGCGTAGGTGAGCGCGGCCTCGACCCCGGCGCCGCCGGCCGTCGCGATCACTACCAGGTCCAAGAACGCGGCCAGGGCGTGCCGGGTCGCCGAGCGGCGGGCAGCGGCCTCCTGGCGGACGCCCAGCGCCGGTGCGGCGAACCCGGCGACCGCGAGCACGATCGCGCCGCCGGCCGGCAGCTGCCACCCGGTCGAGACCCCGCCGAGGGCCAGCAGCCCGGTCATCGCCGGGATGAGCAGCAGGCCGGCGACGGCGGCGGTGGCCTGCTCGGCCAGCAGCCGTTCCGGGGGCCGGCCGAGGATGGCCAGGTCGCTGCGCAAAGTCTTGCCGGGCAGGCCGAGCCCGGCCAGCAGGGCCGCCGCCGGGCGGCCGAGCCGCGCCGCCCAGCTCCCGGCGTCCAGCGTGATCACCGGGGCGGGCCGCTGGCGGGTCAGGAAGTCCAGCGCGTCGGCGAGGCTGGCCCGGCGCGGGGCGAGCCCGGCGGCGATGACGAGCAGGCCGAGCCCGAACCCGGTCCCGGCCAGCAGCGCGGCGGTCACGGTCTCACTCCGTCGCCGTGAGCCGGGGACATGCCGGCCAGGTTGGTAAGGATGCGGGGGTCGCTGCCCATGACCGAGATCTTGTGCAGCCACCAGAACCCGGCCGAGAAACAGGCGCCGACCACCAGCAGCATCAGCTGCCCGGCCGGGGTGCCGTACGGCTGCAGGAACACCCTGCTCCAGGCCAGCAGCCCGATGACCAGCAGCAGGGTCACGGCGATGATGATCCGAGCGGCGGTGCGGACCCGGGCCCGCCCGGCAGCGACCCGCATCCGCATCACTGCGTGCTGGCGGGCGGAGTCGGCCAGGCTGCCCAGCAGCTGGGCCAGGTCGCGGGCCTGCTGCTCAGCGGCCAGCAGCAGCGCTGCCACGACGAGGTCGGCGGTCGGGTCGGCGGTCTCGGCGGCGAACGCGCGCAGCGCCGCAGGCAGCCGCTGCCCGCGGCGGATCCGGGCGGCCAGCAGCACCACGTGCTCGCGTATAGGTGCGGGGGCGACCGGCTCGGCGGCCAGGATGGCCTGCTCCAGCCCGGCCGCGGCGGAGATCGTGTCGCGCAGCATCTCGGTGAAGGAGGCGATCGCCTCGATCCGCTCCAGCGCGCGGGCATGCTCGCGGTCCGGTCCCAGCGCCCGGGGCAGGAACCAGGCCGCCAGCCCGGCCAGCACCGTCCCGGCGGGCCACCTCGTGACGGCGGCGACGACCGCCGCCGAGACCAGGGTCCCGGCGACGCGGGGCATCCTCGCCTCCTGCCGGACCCGGCCCGCCAGCTGGCTCAGGCGCGGGCCCGGCCGGGGCGTGCCGGCCCGGCCCAGGCCGGTGATGATCAGGAGCACGCCGAGCCCGGCCAGTGCCCCGAGGATCCCTGCGGTCGCAGCGCTCATGCCGCCTGCCACGGTCCGGGCCGGTAACCGGCGGCCTCCAGTTCCTCCATGGTCCCGGCGCGGACCGGAACAGCCGGGACCGCGCGGCGATCCGGGCCAGGAGACCATACCTCGTTGCTGACGACCTGCCGGCCGTCGGCGTCGGTGATCTCGCGGATGCTGGACACGCACCTCGCCCCGCCGGCATCCCAGGCGAGCTGGATCACGAAGTGGATCGCCCCGGCGATCAGCAGCCCGGTGTCCTCCAGGGTCAGGTGCTCCGGCGACTGGGCGGCGTAGGCGGCCAGCTTCAGCATCGCCCCGCGGCTGCTGGAGGCGTGGATGGTGGTCATCGACCCGTCGTTGCCCTGCGACATCGCGTTCAGCATCGGGATGACCTCGGCGCCCCGCACCTCCCCGACCAGGACCCGGTCCGGGGTCATCCGCAGCGCCCACCGCACCAGCTCGGCCAAGGTGATCTCCCCCTCCCCCTCGGTGTTGGGCTCCCGCGACTGCATCGCCACGACGTCGGGGTGGGCCGCGGTGTCCCAGTCCAGGCACAGCTCGAGTGAGTCCTCGATCGTGATCAGCCGCTCCTCCGGCGGGATCGCGCTGGCCAGCGCCCGCAGCATCGTCGTCTTCCCGACCGCCGTGCCGCCGGAGATCAGCAGGTTCTTGCGCGCTCTCACCAGCGCCGCGAGGAACGCCGCCAGCGGCTCGTCGACCGTGCCGTTGCGGACCAGCTCGCGCAGCCCGGCGCGGGACAGCCGGTCACGCCGGATCGCCACGCACGGCCGCCCGGTGACCGCCTGCACCGCGAACAGCCGCCCGCCGCCCGGCAGCGGGACGCTGACCCGGGGCGAGGACCGGTCGAACCGGCGCTCCTCGATCCCGCCCCGGGCGGCGATCGCGCGGATCAGGTCGGTCAGCTCCTCGTCGCTGGCCGCGACCGGCGGCACGCGCGAGCGGTAACCGCCCGAGTACTGAACGAACACCTGGTCGCACCCGTTGGCGCTGACGGACTCAACTTCAGGGTCGTCCAGGTAGGGCTGGAAGCCGCCCAGGCCCCACAGGTCGGCGTAGACCCGGTCCGCGACCAGCTGCTCGGCGTCTTGGTCCAGCGGCGCCCGCCCGCTGGTGAGGGCTGCCTCGGCTTCTTCCTCCAGCGCCTCGCGGATCAGTGCCCGGCCCACCCTTGAGCGGGCTGCGGCGGTCATCGTGCCGTCCCGGCCGGCCTGCTGCGCCATCCGGTCCGCGACCAGGCCGCGCAGCCGCGCCACCAGGTCGCCGTCCGGTTCGCCGCGCGGCATCACGTGCCTTCCGTCAACCTCGGTCACCGACGACCGCCTCCGTCTCGTCAAGGTCCTGCGGCCCGCCCGGAAGGTCCGGCGCGGCGGGCGGGTGTCCCAGGGCCGCGTCCAGCGCCCTGGTGGCGGCTGCGGCCTCGCGCAGCAGCGACAGCCGCCGCGCCGGCCCGGGGTCGCCGGCGCGGCGAAACAGCTGCTCCACCGCCCGCGGATCGGCTGGCAGCGGTCCCTGCACGGGGACGCCGAGGACGCCGGCGATCTCCTCAGCCGGGTACGACGGCTCAGCCGGCGGCCGGCGGTCATCGGCCGCCAGGACGACGGCGAGCCGCAGCCCCGCCTGCTCCAGCCCGCAGATCCGCGGTTCTAGGTGCGCCAGCTCGCTGACCCTCGGCCGGACCACCAGCAGCGTGAACGCCGCGGCGGCGGCCACCGCCAAGGCCGGGGAACCGGGGTACAAGCGTCCGCAGTCCGCCAGCACGGGCTCGTCCCCGGCGGCCAGTTCCTGCGGGAGCTTCGCGGCGCACAAGGCGGCCACGCAGGCGGCGGCCTGCTCGGCCCCGGCCGGCGCAGCGACGAGGTGCGTCCCGCCGGCCAGCTCCCGCGCGTGCCGCCACGCCAGGCCCGCCTCATGGCCGTGCCGGGCCGCCGCCGCCAGGCCCGCCAGCCCGGAA
>Ga0335085_10003564_pt1 | contig 26777 bp, 27 predicted proteins | sample Lox_Sample_45_FD_206712 | JGI IMG/M metagenome (GOLD analysis project Ga0335085, IMG submission 206712) | Soil microbial communities from Loxahatchee National Wildlife Refuge, Florida, United States - Lox_Sample_4.5 | ecosystem: Environmental > Terrestrial > Soil > Wetlands | place: USA...
GCCGCATGCGCGCCGTGATCGTCAATGCCGGCAATGCGAATTGCGCCACGGGTGAAGCGGGCTACGCCGTCTCCGTCCGCACGGTCGAAGAAACCGCGCGCCGCCTGCGTTGCCAGCCAAATGAAATCTTTGTTTGTTCCACGGGCGTTATCGGCGTGCCGCTGCCCATCGAAAAGATTCTTCGCGCGCTGCCGGGCATCGTGCAAAACCGCCGTCCCTCGGCGCGCTCGTTCGCGGAAATGTCGCTCGCCATCTGCACCACAGACACGCGGCCCAAGACGGCTTCCGAATCATTCAAAATGGCGGGCAAGCGCGTGCACCTGGTGGGCTGCGCCAAGGGCGCGGGCATGATTCACCCCAATATGGCCACCACGCTCGCGTTTGTGGTGACCGACGCCAATATCGCGCCTTCGCTGTTGCAAAGGACGTTGAAAGAAGTGACGCACCGCACGTTCAACTCCATCAGCGTTGACGGCGATACTTCGACGAACGACACGCTGCTGGTTCTCGCCAACGGCGAATCCGGCGCGCCCCCGATCAAGCCCAATTCCAGCGCGCACCGTGCCTTCCGTAATGCGCTCGAAGAAGTCTGCCACGCACTGGCCTTGCAGATTGTCGCCGACGGCGAGGGTGCGCAGCGCGTCATCGAAATCGTGGTCAAGGGCGCGAAAAGCGAAGCCGCAGCGCATCAGATCGGCCAGACCATCGCCACATCACCGCTGGTCAAAACCGCCTTCGCGGGCGGCGATCCCAATTGGGGCCGCATTTTCGCCGCCGCCGGACGCTCTGGCGTCAAATTCAACCCGAATCTCGTGGACATTCACATGGCGGGCATTCCCGTGCTGCGCCGCGGCCAGCCGCTCGATTTTAACGAACGCGTGGCCAGCAACCGCCTGCTCGAAAAGCACGTCGAAATCATCGTGGATTTGCACGCCGGCCGCGCCTCAGCCAGCTATTACACTTGCGACTTCACCGCGGAATACGTCCGCATCAACGCCAGCTACCGCACCTAAAGCGTTCCCTTATTGTAGGGGCACGATAAATCGTGCCCCTCTAGCACTTATTTCGTAGCGCCGCAGGCGCGACACACCTTACCCCAAAACACCTTCCCCGGCTCCCCTCTTGCCTTTCCTTCAAACCGCCGCCAAGATGGCGGCGCTACAAAATGACCCCCTCAACGCGATCGCGCGGCTACCTGCCTCATCTCGAGGCCCAACAAGCAATTTACTTCGTCACTTTCCGCCTCGCCGACTCTCTTCCGAAAGAACTTGTCCTACAGCTTGGCAAGCAGCGCGAAGCGCTTAAGAAAGCCTCGCGGGCGCCACAACTCCTGGTGACCTTGACCGCATTCCCGAACTCCGGGCTTTGCTGCAGAAGGCCGAACGCTGCCTCGACCGCGGGTTAGGCGATTGCCCCATGCGCGACTCTCGCGTTGCCAGGATTGTCGCCGATGCCATTCGACACTTTCACGGCCAGCGCTACCGCCTGTTAGCGTGGTGCGTCATGCCCAATCACGTACACGTACTGTTTTCTCCGCAGCCAGGACATGAGCTGGAAACCATCCTCCACTCTTGGAAGTCCTACTCTGCGAATAAAGAGAACACGCTTCTGGCGCGCAGCGGCCCTTTCTGGCAGCGCGAATATTTCGATCATCTGGTTCGAGATGAATCCTCTCTTCGCAAAATCACAAAGTACATTCAAGACAACCCTAAAAGAGCCGGCCTGCTGAACTGGCCCTGGGTCGAAGTCATTTCGTAGCCCATTTCGTAGCGCCGTAGGTGCGACACACTCTAGGTAGCGCACCTTCCCCGAGCAAAGTCTAAAGGCGCTGGCAATCGAGGCCTTCGTCAACTCTTCCACTTCCACCCGGCGAATTGCTCGCGCAGTGCGGTCTTTTTGAACTTGCCGACGCTCGTGCGTGGAATGGCATCAATAAACACGAATGCGTCCGGCAATTGCCAACTGGCGAAGGACTTCGCCAGAAATTCGCGCAATTCGTGTTCAGTGGCAGTGGCCCCATCTCTTAAAACCACCGCTGCCAGCGGCCGCTCAGCCCATTTCGGGTGCGGCAAGCCGACGACGCACGCTTCCTTTACCGCGGGATGCCCCATCAGTGTATTTTCCAGATCCACCGAACTGATCCATTCCCCGCCCGACTTCACCATATCTTTCGAGCGGTCCACCAGCTTCAGAATCCCTTCCTCGTCAATTGTGGCGATGTCCCCGGTGCGAAACCATCCGTCGGGGCTCCAGCGCCCCGCTTGATCCGGCGCGTTGTAGTAGCTCGCCGCTACCCACGGCCCGCGCACTTCCAGTTCGCCAGCCGTCTGTCCATCCCAGGGAGCCTCGCCGCCATCTTTCACAATTCGCGCTTCGACGAATGGCGCGGGCCATCCCTGCTTGGCGCGAACCTCGTATTTCTTCTCCTCCGGCCAATCTTCCATGTGCGGTTTCAACGACCCGCCCGTTCCAATCGGGGTGGTCTCCGTCATGCCCCAGAGATGCCGGATATGAATTCCAAAGCGGTCCAGCCTGCGAATCAATTCCAGCGGCGGCGCCGAACCGCCGCACGGCCCATTAATCGGACTATTGAGTTTCCATCTGCCTGGATTTTTTTCGAGTTCAGCCAGCACTCCCGCCCATACCGTCGGAACCCCACAGGCGATATTCACTTTTTCCTGCTCCATCAAATTCAGGAGACTTTCGCCATCCAGATGCGGGCCGGGCAAAACCTGCTTCGCGCCAAGCATCGGCGCCGCATAGGGAATCCCCCACGCATTCGCGTGAAACATCGGCACCATCGGGAGAATCGTGTCTTTATTGCCCAGCCCGACGACTTCTTTGAGCCCCACACCGAAGGAATGCAGCACCAGCGCGCGATGTGAGTAGATCACTCCTTTCGAGCAACCAGTCGTCCCGGACGTGTAGCACATCGCGCCGCCCTGGCTCTCGTCAATCGCCGGATAGACGAAATCATCAGGGCTTTCCGCGAGCAATTCTTCGTAATTGAGGAACCCTTCGGGCTCGCTCGCAAACTCAAAGGGTACGACGATCACCCGCTCGAAACTCACCCCTCCGGCGAACTTCTCGTAGAGCGGAAACAGCACGTCATCCACCAGAAGAAAACGATCTTTCGCATGGTTCACAATCGCGGCAATCTCGTGCGGGTGCAGCCGCAAATTCAGCGTGTGCAGGATGCCACCCGCGCAGGGCACTCCCCAGAACGCCTCCAGGTGCCCGGAGTGATTCCACATTAGCGAAGCCACCCGGTCGCCGTCTTGCAACCCCAGTTTTTTCAACGCAGCAGCCAGCCGTCTTGCCCGCTTGTAGACCGCCCCGTAATTCGTGCGGGTAATCGAGCGATCCGGTCTTCGCGAAACGACCTCCACGCGGGGAAAGAGCTTCCCCGCTCGCTCCAGAATCGTGGGCAGCGTCAGGGGAAATCCCATCATGGTTCCCGGCGTCATCATGCGGTCAGAGTACCTCTATTGCGGCGCATCCTATCACTATTCCGCCACGTCTGCCTCGCCCATAGGTTCCACCCCCGTCCACACCTTTTCTGGTTGCAAAACCAGTCAATTTTCGAGAGTATCTCCGGGACCACTGAACCACCCCCGCCCGTGCGGCACGCCTCCCGGTATGCCCCTTGGCGGTATAGGTCTCTCAGTGCGCTCCGCAATCGCGGTTTGGTTCCGGGCAGAAGGAGTCCGCAGGTGAAGAAGCTTTACGTGGGTAATCTCCCGTTTTCCGCGGCTGAAGAACAGTTGCAGGAATGGCTGGGACAGTTGGGCGTGACTGCGTCCGCGATCAATTTGATTCGCGATCGCTTCACGGGGCAGTCGCGGGGTTTTGCCTTCATCGAAATCGCAAACGATGAAGAAGCCGACCGCGCGATCGCCAATCTGAATGGCCAGAATTTTGGTGGCCGGAACCTGGTGGTGAACGAAGCTCGTCCGCAGACCGAGCGAGGCGGTGGCGGAGGAGGACGCGGTGGCTACGGCGGCGGTGGTGGTGGCGGGCGTGGCGGCGATCGCGGTGGACGCGGAGGAGGCGGCCGCGGTGGGGATCGAGGTGACCGCGGCGATCGGGGCGATCGCGGCAACCGCTGGTAAACAACAAAACAGCTTCGACCTTCTGAGGGGACTTCTGGCGCTCTCATCCGGCGCGCGAAGTCCTTTTCGTTTTGGTTACACATCACAACGAAATTCACAGCCGCGCGGAATTTTTTCTGGATAAGCCGCGACGTTGCGTGTACTATCCCCGCGAATTCGCTCAGGGGTAGCTCCTGGTAACGCTTGCACCCTGATTTCCCGCGCTTCGGCGCGATGCGCTCCTTCGCTCCCGCCGTCGAAACATTCCGCGGGTTGACGTGTTTGATACAACAGGCTAGGAAACTCGCGCCTATATCTTGGCTTGCGCTATATCAGAGGTACTTGCGCCGTGGTGAAGGCATAAGATGGAAGCACCGGATAAGGAACCCGGAGACCTCTGGAAGCATCCAATCGGTGGACAGTGGATTGAAGCGTTCGATGAACACCTGGCACAAACGCGACTGGAAGCAGTTTTACGAACTGGCGCGCCGCCCCTGGCAACGCCACCGTCCGCCGCGTCCCGTATATCCCTCGGGCTTCAATCGCGTTCTGCCCGCGGCTGGCTTCAGCTTGTCCGAACTGGATGATGCTGGTGTGGATCTGGACCTTGCCGAAAGCCTCGGCCTTCCAGTGGATGCCGGCCGCATCGGCGCCTACGGTCCCAATGTCACCGTCCTGCGCGACTTCGTCCGCTCTTCACGCCACCCACTCTAGCCTGAGCTTTGTCACTGGTCTTCAGTTTTGGTGACGTGGCGCGCTCGCTTGCAGAGACGCGCTCTCCAGTGCATTCTCCAGCCGGTCCAACTGCTCATCAAGCCGCGCGAGTTTAGCCTGCTCCACCCGGACCTCTGCTTCCAAGTCGATCTGTTGTGTCTGAAGTTCTTGCTCGCGCGGTTCCCAATCCTGCAGATTGGATTCGAACGCAGCAATGTTCCCCTCCAGCTGTTGCTTCTGTTCTTCGTTTTCCGCCTGCTCTTTCATTTCTTTGAATCGCTTGATCTGCTCGGTCTGATATCTCTTTTGATTCTCAATCTGGGTGATTTCCATTTTGACGTTGTCCAGGCGTGAGGTAGCTTGTTCAAGCACACCCTGTTGCACGTGCAGCCGGTAGATGACAATCTGCGCTTTTCGGGCTGCGAAGGCAGCCGTCTGCAAATCTTGCCGGAGCTGGCGAATTTCGGATAAGACCGCTTCCATCGTTCGCGTTTGTGCGTCGCTGGTCTGCGGTTGGCAAGGCGCGGGGAAAGGGAAACACATCACACCGCAGAAAAACAAAGTCGCTCGAAGCATAGGGCACCTCTCCGGGGACTTGTTTATTGGACACCCCGGGCATGCCGCAGGTGCCCGCCTACAAACAAGGACACATGCGATGAACCACATCCTGTAGTAAGCTCTCACTTCCCTGAAAACGGACACTTCCATGAAACACCTGATTCTTGCCGCGCTGTTTTGCCTTGCTTTCCCTCGAGCCGGTGCGATTCCGGACTACTCCATCTGCGCGATTCGCTATGCGGATTCTCCCGGCGATCCCGTCGCCGAACTGGTGATGGGCGCGCCTAAGGAGGAAAAGATCGATACCATCTTTGCCATCTGGCTGATTCGCGGCGGCGGCCACAACATTCTTTTCGACAGCGGCTTCCATCGCGAACGCTGGTTCAAGGAATGGCCCATCAAGAACTTTCTGCGTCCCGATGAAGCGGTGAAACTCGCGGGGGTTCAACCCGAAGAAGTCACCGACATTGTCATCAGCCACGCGCATTGGGACCACCTAGGTGGCATCGATCTCTTCCCAAGAGCTACCGTTTGGATCCAGGAGGAGGAATTCCGCTATTACACGGGACCGGCCTGGCAGGCCGGTGGCGATCACGGCGGCATTGATCCCGATGATGTTCAGTATCTCGTGCGCCTCAACACCGAGGGACGCCTGCGGCTGGTCAAGGGCGATGACGTGGAGCTTTTCCCGGGAATCCGTGCCTACACCGGCGGCCACCACACTTATGCTTCGCAGTATTTACTGGTTGAGGGCGAGCCGCGCTTTGTCCTGGCCTCCGACAACGCCTATCTCTATCGCAACCTTCTGACACACACCGCCAGCGCTACCTTTACCGACGACCTTTGGCCCGCCAATGTCAAAAATCAGGAGCGCATGATCCAACTGGCCGGCTCGGTGGATCGCGTAATCCCAGGCCACGACGCCTTGCAATTCCAGAAATACCCTACGCAGGGGCGCGTTGCCACGCTCAAAGCGCCAAGATAGGTAGTGGGTGAGTTTCCGCTAAGCTGCTAATCAGGCGCTTGGAAAACTTTCATTCGCACTTGCACCAAGGGAATGACTTTCTGTCGTGCAGTTGCACGCCCTGATAGCCATCAAAACTGATGCACAAACGACCGATCTTATATTCGGAAAACCGAAACCAAAACGACTGAATTCTCTTTCCATCGGAGGTTAGGACAACCAGGTGGCGTTCGCTCGTGTCGAGGTCGTCAATCTTTACCCATTCTTTGTGCGGCCACGGGATCGGTGCTCGCTTGTCGATTCTCAACGTGAGTGTCGCCGGGTTATATAACCCTCCGGGTGAAACCCGCGTTGGTGGCTCCGGAGAATTGGGCACAACGCAAAGCGTTCCCCGGCTTGATTGAGCTAGGATTGCGGGACATACGAGAAACACAACCCACAAAGCCCTGGACGGAATCTTCATGCCGCACCACCCAAGGGTACTAACTTCGCCTTGGTGAGGAATCTTATGACTGATCCAAGCAATGCCGCAATCGAACTTGCGTACTAGCAGCCATTTGATCCGGCAGGGGAGACCGGAAACTGACCCAGCGTGCCCAAATAGCGCCGTTTGTAAGCGGCGGCTATTCCACGTAAAATGGAGGTTCCTGACACCTCCCATGGCCTCACCCTTCAACATCATCTCCAATGGCGCGCCCAATGGCGTTACGCCTCCCGGCGCCCACCCGCGCCCGGATTGGCTGCGCGTCAAATTCTTCGGCGGCGAGCGCTACCAGAACCTCAAGCGCATCATGCGCACGCTCGACCTGCACACGGTCTGCGAATCGGCCCGCTGCCCCAACATGGGCGAATGCTGGGAACACGGCACCGCCACCTTCATGATCCTGGGCGACATCTGCACGCGCGCCTGCGGCTTCTGCGCCGTTCCTTCCGGGAAGCCGGTCGGCCCTCCGGATGAAGAAGAGCCTTTGCGTGTAGCCGAAGCGGTTGCCTCGATGGGTCTGCGTTATGCGGTGGTCACCAGCGTGAATCGCGACGATCAGCCCGACGGCGGCGCGCACATTTTCGCCCGCACCATCCAGGAAATCCGCAAGCGCGTTCCCGGTTGCCAAGTAGAAGTGCTAATCCCTGATTTTCGCGGCGATTGCAACGCGCTCGATCAGGTTTTGGCCGTCAAGCCGGACATTCTTAATCACAACACCGAAACGGTTCCCCGCCTCTACCGCCAGGTGCGCAAAGGCGCCGTGTACGAGCGCTCGCTGGAGCTGCTGCGCCGCGCCAAGGCCACCCACGCCGACGTTCCTACGAAAACTGGATTAATGCTTGGGCTGGGAGAAGAAAAAGAGGAAGTGCTTGCCACGATGCAGGATTTGGCCGCGCAAGGCACGGACATCCTCACGCTGGGCCAATACCTGCAACCCACGCGGGAGCATCTGCCCGTCGTGCGCTTCGTCCACCCGGACGAATTCGCTGAGTACAAGCGTCTCGGCCAGAAAATGGGTTTCAAACACGTCGAATCGGGCCCACTCGTGCGCTCGTCCTACCACGCCTTCGACCAGGCCGAATCCGCTATCCGCTAGTCCGCTTCCTTCGGGGAAGGCGCTCTAGCTCTTTCTACTTTGACTCGGCGATGGACCAGTCCGTGAACGGCACCGCTCGGCCGCCCCGAATGATTGTGGGAATCACGTGTTCGAACCCTTTGTGGGATCTCGCGGAATAGTTGAGCTTCAGTTGCGGCCCTAATCCCATATCCACGTCGTGCAGGGATTCAATGGCGTCGATTAGGCCCTCCCGCGTCGGTTCCTTGCCCGCCTTCTTCAGGCCCTCCACCATCACCATCGCATCCACGAACCCTTCCAGGCTAACGAAATTGGGTCGCACCGCGGGCATGTATTTCTGAAGGGTCCGCCGGTACAAAGCTACGGTCTTCAGGTCCGTCAAATAATAGGGCGGCACCACTTGCGTGACGACCATACCCTCCGCATCGGGCCCCGCTGCCTGAATCAGATCATCGGTCCCGACAAAGGACACGGTCACAAACAGCGGCTTCCAGCCCTGCGCATGCGCTTGCCTGATGATGGGCGCCACGGTATTCGACGGCCCCACGACAATCACCGCTTCGGGATCCGCCGCTTTCACTTTTTCAATCGCGCCGGTCACCTGCGTCGTCTGCCGCGCATAGGACGCCGTCGCGATCGGAGAGGCACCTTCCTTCTGCAGCGCGTTCTGCACACCGAGCAGCACCGCTCCGCCAAATGCGTCGTCGGGGTAAATCACTCCGATCTTCTTGAAACCCAGTGTCTTCCACAATCCTTGAACTTGTTCCTGGGTTTCGTCCCCATAGGAGGCACGCACATTGATCACCCAATGCCGCAACGGCGTGTACAACGTCTGCGCGCCCGTGAAAAGCCCGATCAACGGGACCTTGTTGCTTTCCGCCAGCGGCACATACTTCACTGCCGTCGGCGTGCCTACAAAAAATCCCATGGCGAAGATCTTTTGCGCCATCAATTTGTCCCAGCAGGCCTGGGTCTTCGCGGGATCATAGCTGTCGTCGACGGAAACCAGCCGCAGTTTCCGCCCGTTCACACCGCCTTCGTCGTTCACGGAGTCAAAATAGGCTTCGGCTCCGGCGACCGTCTCTCTTCCCAGGAAACTCGAGGGGCCTTCCAGCGCCGCACAAGAACCGATGACGATTTCCTTGTCTGAAATTCCAGGCGTGCCTTGGCCTGCCGAGAGGAATGGCAGCAAAGCGACCCCGACTGCAATCACCAGGACCCGGGTGCAAAGCCAAGTTGAGCTCACTTGAGCCTCCCATAAAGTGAAATTACCCTGGGGCGGAGTCCCGTTTCTCACTTTACCCTCCAAGACTTGGCCTTCAACAAGAATTCGAGTCTGTGCCACCTAACTGGTAGGGGCATTTTGGAGACGTGGGATACGTGCAAACACACCCCTGCGCCGTTTCTGGCGCTTGCTCCGGGGGGCACTACGGGAGAGAGAACAGAGAAGTTACTTCGCAGTGGCGGCTGCGGCGGCTTTCTTGCTGGCTTTCACGGCGGCGGATGCTTTCCGGCGGCGCTTGGTCTTGGGAGGCGTAGCGGGCGCTTCGCCAATAAGTTCCGCGGTAAAAATGCTGGTGACGAACAACTTCGGCCCATGGTCGTCAAAATCGATGGCGGTGCGCTCCGGATCCGAGGCGGTGACGATTCCCAGGCCATAAATCTCGTGCTTGATGGTTTGCCCTTCCTGCATTACTTGCACAACTTCCTCCTTAGACCGCTCGCTGAGTTTTAACTTTCTTTCCGTTTCTGGAAGTGGAGAGGCGTTCGACCCCTCGAAAGCCTCTCCAAACCTTACAGGCTAGAGGCTTGTGACGTTCTCTGCCTGAAGGCCCTTCGGGCCCTTCTTTACTTCGAATTCCACCGCCTGGCCTTCATTCAGGGACTTGTAGCCGTCCATTTGAATGGCGGAGAAGTGCACGAAAACATCTTCTCCGGTTTGGCGCTGGATGAACCCGTAGCCCTTCGAAGCATTGAACCACTTCACTGTTCCTTGTTCCTTCACTTCAAAACCTCGATGTTGAAATTGCTTTGCCTCTCTTGGTCCCGGCGTCTGGTTTCCCAAGCTCCGAAACTGCCTCTAGCCCGACAAAAAAAGGCTGCGATTTGTTGTCGCAGCCCCCTGAACGAGTCAAAAGGTAATACAAGAGCAACAAACGCTATACCTAACGCTATCACAAGAAAGGGGTTATTGTCCAGCGGGTGATCAGACAGATATGCCCCTGCGTAGCGCATAACCTACAGATTCTTAATGGCTTAGTTTGTTTTCTGGGTTCTTTCCGTGCTTGCGTTGCCGGGGCTATTCTTCCAGCGATTCTGGCTCGATGGTGGCTTGTCCCTGCCCGCTGGCTTTCTTTTCCCAATACTTCTTTACCCAGGCCTCCCAGCTCTTACCCGCAGCCGTGTCTCGGCCTGTAAAAGCCAGGGAGCCGATCTCCGCATAACTGATTTTCATCCGTTGATTGGAATCTCTTGGTAAAAGTCGCACAAAAGAACTGCTCAGTGTGCTCCCCGTCACCCGGTCGAAGATATATCCTTCCACTTTCGTGCCGTCTTTTCGTGTGATGGTGATGTCACCCCGGTAATCAAACGCCTTTTCGAGCGCTTCCCGCAGCTCGTCTTCTTTGGCCAGCTCAGGAATCCAGCCTTGCAGGGTCTCGTGTGCAAATCCCGGAGCTACCTCAAGTTGATCCGCATGCAGCGTATGCTCCGGACGGTCCGCGTGCCTCGGTCCGGTCACGCCCGCGTCTCCTCAAGCTTGTTAGTAGTTTCAATCTGGACGAGGGGATTATAGGAGTGCACGGGCTTTACCGGCTCATTCAGCAGAGCTTCCGCGCCCGCATCGTTGTACTTGCCAAAAAATGTCGTCTTGGCCGTCGCCATCAAGCCGCTTAGGCCGCTGAAGGTGTGATCGACGGCCGTGGCTTCATAGCCACTGTGCACCATGCAATTCGCACACTCGGGATTCCCGGATTCGGTGCCGTAATTTTGCCACTTCGTTTCGGCCATCAATTCCGCGAACGAATCCGCGTAACCGTCTTGCAGCAAATAACATGGCTTTTGCCAGCCAAAGATCGAGTACGTCGGCATGCCCCATGGCGTGCATTTGAAGTCTCGCTTCCCCATAAGGAATTCCAGGAAAAGCGGCGACTGGTTAAACTGCCAGGTGGATTTGCGGTTCGAAAGGATGGCGCGGAACAAACGGCGGGTCCGTGCGCGGCCCAGGAAATGCTTCTGATCCGGCGCCTTATCGTACGAATAGCCGGGCGAAAGCATCATGCCTTCCACGCCCAACTCCATCATCTCGTCGAAAAACGCGCGCACGCTCTTGGGATCGGCGCCGTCAAACAGGGTGGTATTGGTGGTCACCCGGAAGCCGCGCTCCCTGGCCGCCTTGATCCCTTCAATCGCCAGGTCGTAACCGCCTTCCCGGCACACCGAGAAGTCGTGGTGTTCTTTCTGCCCGTCCACGTGCACCGAAAACGTAAGGTACTTGCTCGGGGTAAACAGATGCAGCTTTTCTTTCAGCAGCAGGGCATTGGTGCACAGATAGATGTATTTCTTGCGCGCCACAAGGCCTTCGACAATCTTCTCGATCTGCGTGTGCATCAGCGGCTCGCCGCCGGGAATGGACACCATCGGCGCCCCGCACTCGTCTACCGCCTTGAAGCATTCCTCTGGCGAAAGCTCCTGCTTCAGCACATGCGCCGGGTATTGGATCTTCCCGCAGCCCGCGCAGGCCAGGTTGCAGCGATAGAGCGGCTCCAGCATCAACACCAGCGGATATTGCTTCCGCCCGCTCATCTTCTGTTTGAGGACGTAGCTCGCTACCGTCCACATTTGGGATATTGGTACAGGCATTCCTTCCCCTGATTCAGCTCTATTCCCGGTTTAGCTTGTGTTGCGCGAACCCCAGCCCCCGAATCTTTATTTTACCCGAGAAGCCCGTGCCACGTAACCTTTAGATTCTATCCGCCTTTGACACGCCGCCCCTAATCTGATGCAGCGAAAGGTGCTTCGGTGGCACCCGGCGGCATGGGTGATCTTTGGCTGGCGGGCCCAATCTCCAAAAGTGAACTGTGAGCTACACTCGAGCAAATGCAGATATTGCTTCTAGCCCTCGCAGTGCGGGACCCGCATTTAGCCCTACTCCTTTGGGGAGTCGGTTTGTCTCTCCCATTCTTCGCAGCCGCCACGTTTGGATCGCTTGCGTTACTCAACCAAACCGGATCTGGAATCACCATGTGGAGTCAATTTCGGGCGCTCGGCCGCTTAATTTTGATAGCTACAGTGGCATCCTGGTGTGCTTACTCCGCATATCGAGGAACTACCCACTTTCAAAACCTGCTGTTTTGGGCTCCTCCGGACTTTTCACTAGAACTGTTTCTTCTAGTTTGTTACTCCTTCGATCGGAGACTGTTGCATCTACACTGGTCAATCTGGCGCATTTTCTGGAGGGCCTGGTGGAAGATTATTGCCCTGGCAGCCCCCCTCCAATTGCTGGCGCTTGGCAGCGAAAACCTGATGGATCGAAGACTCGGAAGCGGATTCGTTTGCTTCGCTACGGCAGGCATAGTTGCGAAGCTCGGAGCTGGATTTTCCCGCTGGGCTGATGGCATGAAATTCAATTTCCTGAAATCTGGCGAGACTCGAAACCTCGCCAATGCAATGGCCCACGAGATGGGAATTACCTTGCGGCGAGTCTTCATTGTACCTGCGGGCAAAGGCAGACTGACAAACGCCTTCGGGACTGGAGACGCCATCGGCCTCACCGACAATCTGGGTAAATACCTGACACGAGAACAGATCAAGTATGCGATTGCCCACGAACTCTCGCACGTCAAGCTGAGGCACGGACGAAAACATTTGCTGTTTATTCTGACAATGTATTTGTGTTTCGCCCTCGTTGCGTTCCTTGCGGCCCCAACGCGGCAATCCTATCGTGCAATGCTTTGTGTATCAGTCATTTTGCTACCGTTCCCCTTAAGTAGCGCGTTGTCTCGTCGCATGGAGTACGATGCGGACCGTGCGGCAATAGCATTCACTCAGGACCCGGAAACCGCTATTCGCACTTTAGCAAGACTTCTGAAAAACCGCGAACTCCCAGAACCGCATGATCCGGTTTCAGGTATTCTTGCCACGCACCCCTTCTTTGAACAACGAGTTTCCGCGATTGCCTATAGCGGGGAAGTATCCAAGAGCCGATTGGAAGCCATACTTTCGGATGAAGGCGTATGTCCTGTTCGCTGAAGTCCCTGGGGTGCCCTAGCCTCAATGCGTTTTTAAGCCCCGACTCACCTTGTGGCAAAATAGAAGGTCTGTAGATAACACCCATGGCCAACCGTACAACCTTAGTCCCGGACAAACCCACAAAACCCGCAAGGAAAAAATCTATCTCCTCCAACGGTGCCGCTCACGCCGAGCGTGAACGCGTGTTTTATCTTTTCCGCCGCTGGGGTTTCAACGAAGCCAACCTCGACCCGCTTGGCTATTTCACACCGCTCAAATGCGCCGACCTCGAAGGTCTTTCCGGTGAATTCGCTGAAGAAGCGCGCCGCATCTATTGCGGCACCATCGGCGTCGAATTCCTGCATATCCCGGAACTCGACCGCCGCCAGTGGGTCGCCGAACGCATGGAAGGCCCCGAATACGAGGTCAACCAGGAAAAAATCCTCCAGCGCCTGATCCGGGCCGACCTCTTTGAACAGGTTCTCCAAAGCCGCTACCTCGGCAGCAAACGCTTTTCGCTCGAAGGCAACACCTCACTTATCCCATTGCTCGATTCCATCCTCGATTCCGCGGGCGATCTCGGCGGCGTGGATTCCGTCGTGGCCATGAGCCATCGCGGCCGCCTCAACGTGATGACCCACATCGCCTGCAAACCGGCTCATGAGGTCGTCGCGGGATTCGAAGACGTCGATCCCCGCAGCGTGCTGGGCGCGGGCGACGTGAAATACCACGTCGGCGCCACCGGCGTGTACACCACCACCGACGGCAAGAATCTCAACGTCCACCTGGTCTCGAATCCCAGCCACCTCGAAGCCGTCGATCCCGTTGCCATGGGCCGCGCCCGCGCCAAAATCACCCGCCACGGCCTGAACGGCGCACACATCGATCATTCCAAGCAAACGCTCAACAAAGTCTGGGCCATCGTCATGCACGGCGATGCGGCCTTCGCCGGACAAGGCATCTGGGCCGAAACCCTGAACCTTGCCGACCTCGCCGCCTATTCCGTGGGCGGTTCGATCCACATTATCGTCAACAACCTCATCGGCTTCACCACGCGTCCGGCGCAGGAGCATTCCTCGCGCTACGCCTCCAGCATCGCCCGCCGCCAGAGCGTACCCATCTTCCACGTCAACGCCGAAGACCCCGACGCCGTCGTGCGCATCGGCCGAATCGCCGCCGAATATCGCGCCGAATTCAACTCCGACGTGGTCATTGATCTGATCGGCTATCGCCGCCATGGTCACAGTGAGGTCGACGACCCCACAATCACGCAGCCTCGACTCTACGAACGCATCAAGAACCACCAGCCGCTCTGGAAAATCTATGCGCAACAGACCGGCATCGCGCCGGATGCCATGGTGGGCTCCATCAAAAAAGAATACGAGGAAGAGCAGCGCAAGGCCGGTAAGCTGACCAAAATCCCGCACCTGCGCAAGCTTCCCGATTACTGGTCTCCCTACAACTACGGCAAGTACGACGCAAAATATGAAGTGGACACCGGCCTGCCCGCCGAAACGTTGGCGAAAATCACCGAAGGCCTCGTCCGCACGCCCGCCGGCTTCCACGTGCATCCAAAAATCGTCAAGCTGCTCGAGCAGCGCTCCGAAATGGGCCACGGTAAGCGCGCCGTGGATTACGGCTTCGCGGAGCTCCTCGCCTACGGCTCACTCGTTCTCGAAGGCAATCCCGTCCGCCTCACCGGCCAGGATTCGCAGCGCGGCACCTTCAATCAGCGCCACGCCGTGCTCGTGGACAACCAGACCGAGCAGGAATATCTCCCGCTCGCACATCTTTCGCCCAATCAGGCCTTCTGCGAGATTCACAACTCCTCGCTCTCTGAGGCCGCCTGCATGGGTTTCGAATACGGCTTTTCGCGCGACTATCCGGAGGGCCTCGTCCTGTGGGAAGCGCAGTTCGGCGACTTCGTCAACGGCGCGCAAATCATCGTGGATCAATTCGTCAGCGCCAGCGAAGACAAATGGGGCCTGCCTACGGGCCTTGTGCTGCTCCTGCCGCACGGCTACGAGGGTCAGGGTCCGGAACATTCCAGTGCCCGCATTGAGCGTTTCATGCAACTCGCCGCCGAAGGAAACATGAACATTTGCCAGCCTTCGACCGCCGCGCAGTATTTCCACCTGCTGCGTCGCCAGGCCCGCCGCCTGTGGCGCAAACCTCTCGTCGTATTCACACCCAAGAGCATGCTACGCCACCCCGATGCTATCTCTCCGCTCGCGGATTTCTCTCGCCCACGCTTCCAAACCCTCATTCCAGACGCGGAAGTCACCGACGCGCAAAGCATCCTCATCGCCAGCGGCAAAGTCGCCCACGAACTGCGCGCCGAACGCCGACGCCGCAAAGACACGAGCACGGCCGTCTTTTTCCTCGATCAGCTCTATCCGCTGCCCAAGACGGAAATCGCTGCCGCCATCGAAGCTCATCCCAACGCTCGCGAAATCGTCTGGGTGCAGGAAGAGCCCGCCAATATGGGCGCTCTCTTCTATGTCTTGCCGCGCCTCGAGCGCATCGCCCAGGCACGCAATCTCCGCGTGCGCACCGTGAAGCGCTCCGCCAGCGCCAGCCCGGCCACCGGTTCCGCCAAGGCCCACGAACTCGAACAGAAAACCCTGCTCACCCTGGCCTTCTCCACCGGAGCAACCTCTTAAACACACCCCCAGGCATTCGGAGTTAAGTCGAGCTTAGTCAGTCAGCTCTCAAGATGCGAACACCGGGAAGCGCACGTGCGAGAGGTGTCACCTCTTGAGGTTGGCATTGACTTCCATACTTGGTGAGCACAGAATTTGGCGTAAATGGCCGCCGGTGGTTCCCCAGGCCAATCCAGGTTGCAAACCGACGCCAGTACGCCCAGCTCGCCTTAAAAGGAGAGAAGACGATGACCGCTGCTTCCCAACCTGCTCTGGACATGGACAAACTGAATGACTTCATTGGACGCTTCGTCGGCGACCTCGGCGCCGCCGTACACGCGGGGATGGTCGTCATTGGAGAGAAGTTGGGGCTGTACAAGGTGCTGGCAACGGGTCCACATTCTTCTGCCGAACTCGCGGAAAAAACCGGGACCGATGAACGATATGTACGCGAATGGCTGTCCTCGCAAGCAGCCGGCGGCTACATTACCTTCGACGCAAGCAACAACAAATTCAGTCTGAGCGCAGAACAGGCATTCGCGCTGGCGAAAGAAGATAGCCCCGCCTATCTACCTGGGGCATTCGAACTCGCCTTAGGATCACTGGCCGCGGTTCCTCGCATCGCAGAATCCTTCCGTACGGGCGCCGGCATGGGATGGCACGAACACGATGACGGCGTTTTTCACGGCTGTGAGAAATTTTTCCGCCCGGGCTATGCAGCCAACCTCGTCAGTTCCTGGATTCCCTCTCTTCAAGAGGTCCAGCAAAAACTGGAAGCTGGCGCAAAAGTTGCGGATGTAGGTTGCGGCAAAGGAGCTTCTACGATCCTCATGGCCAAAGCCTTCCCCAAATCCCGGTTCTTCGGGTTCGACTATCACGACAAATCCATTGAAGGCGCCCGGGAAACCGCGAAGCGGGAAGGCGTGGCGGACCGCGTCACCTTCGGCGTTTCCAAGGCAAAGGAATTTCCCGGGAAAGACTACGATTTCGTCGCGGTCTTCGATTGCCTGCACGACATGGGTGACCCCGTGGGCGCCGCGAGCCATGTCCGCCAATCTCTCCACAAAGACGGGACCTGGATGATTGTGGAGCCTTTCGCGAATAACGAACTGAAGGACAATCTCAATCCAGTCGGTCGCGTGTATTATTCGTTTTCCACTCTTCTTTGCACGCCCTGCTCCCGCTCGCAGGAAGTGGGACTTTGCCTCGGTGCCCAAGCCGGTGAACCCCGCATCCGCCAAGTCGTGACCTCGGCGGGATTCACCCGGTTTCGCCGGGCGACGGAAACACCGTTTAACATCGTCTACGAAGCACGCCCCTGAACAGGACCCCCTCGTCGCGTTGACTTACTTCCAGTGCTGGCCTAACATGCCGGGTCACGAAGCCCGACCAGCATTGGACGGCCTTATCGACCAAGGAACCCACGGATGAGCGACTGGCAATTCGCGCAAGAGAACCCCGCCGAACAGCTTGCCCTGCTGCACTTTTTCTCCATCCTGAAGCGCCAACCCGGCGGTGATATCCCCTTTCGCATTATCGTCAAGGAGTTTGCCACGCCTCCGCCCGGCCAGCGCCTGCGTTTTTTCGCCGAAGCCGACAAACCCGTCAACCAGAAGACCGCGCCCTTCGTTCCCTGCGGCTGGGGCAACACGGTTTTCAATGCCCTCGTGGATTGCGTCCGCCTGATACGTCAGTTCCCCTATGAAGGCGACGAGCCTCCGGTTTCGTCTTAGAATTTACAGGCAAGCTCGCGTGTTCAATATCGCCACGATTCGAATGGAGCCGACACTTTGATTCTCGAGATTTCCAAAGATCAAACGCCAGACGGCATCATGCTCATTACCCTCCGCGGCAGCATCCACACCGGTCCTGATTGCCGCCGCGTCGAGCAGGAAGTGGAGCAACTTCTTCAGAACAAGCAGACCCGCGCCGTCTTTGATTTCACCGGCGTCACGCACATTGACAGCGCAGCCATCGGCGTCATCGTTCGCTGCTATTCCCGCCTCAAGAACGCCGGCGGCGCCTTGCGTCTGGCCGGATGCAACGGCATGGTCGTTTCCAGTATGAAGCTCACCAAAGTGGACAAGGTCATTGACATGTTCCCCACCGCCGCAGCCGCGGCGGAGAATTTCCCGTCTGCCACGCCGCGCCCCTGAGCGGGCCGTTCGGATTGCTTTGCCGTAGCCGCACTGACTTTCCCGTCACCCGATTCTGCACAGCCTCTGCGTAATTCTGATTGCGCGTGCCCCCTGCCTTTGTTACGCTCCCGCCAACATTCTTCAGGAGGGTCCCCATGGCCTTTTGCAAAGCTTGTGGTCAGGATATCGGCACGGCTACCTTCTGCCCGAAATGCGGGGCGAATCAGGGCGCGGCCGTTGCGTCGCCATCCGCTGCGGCGCCCGCGGCTCCCAGCAGCGAGGGGCTGCAGGAAAACGTCGCCGGGCTGCTCTGTTACGCGCTCGGCTGGGTGACTGGAATTATTTTTCTTCTGATTGACAAGCGCCCCTGGGTCAAATTCCATGCGGCCCAATCCATTGCCGTTTTCGGCGGCCTGACCGTCATCCGTATCGGGCTCGTCTTTATGGGTCACTTCATTGGCTGGGGGATTTTTGGATTGATCGGCTTGCTCGGCTTTGTGCTCTGGATTTTTCTGATGGTCAAGGCTTATCAGCATGAAACCATTCGCATTCCCATCGCCGCGGACATCGCCGACAGCATCGCCGGGAACAAATAACCGGCATTTCCCGCTTCACGCGTGCAGATAAAAGTATCCGTCTTCGCGGAACAGCCGCACTGGCACACAAAACAACTCCGATAGCCGCTCGTCCGTCAGCACGGATTGTTTCGCTCCGTCCGCGAGAATTCGTCCGCCTTGCAGGAGCACCACGCGTTCGATCTCCGGAATGATCTCCGAAACATGGTGTGTCACCAGCAGAATTCCCAGCCCCTCCCGCGCCAGTTCCCGCATCGTCTCCCGCAACTCCACCTGGCCCGCGATGTCCAGCGCGTTGCTGGGCTCATCAAAAAGCAGCGTCTGCGGATCATGCACCACCGCACGGGCGATCAAGGTCCGTTTCGCCTCGCCGGACGACATCTCCACAACGGGCCGCTTCGCCAGGTGCGCGATTCCGAGTTTCGCCAGCGCGGCCTCCGCGCGTTCGCGATGTTCCGGCTCCGGCTGGTGATTCGGGAAAACCCGCGTGCTGCTGAAAAACCCGGAAATCACCACGTCCAATCCGGTCGCGTCCGTCGTACAAGCGGCCAGCAAATCCGGCGAAACAATCCCCAGCAGCGACCTCAATTCAAAAATATTCCAGCGCTCTTTTCCGAGAATCTGGATACTGCTGTCTTCCCGCGCGATCGGATAGCATTCCCGGGTCAGCGTCTTGATTAACGTGGATTTTCCGCACCCGTTCGGCCCCAGGATGCAAAGGTGCTCGCCCTGCTCGATGCGCAGGGACACCCGGTCGAGGGCCAGATTCTCCCCGCGCACCACCGACACATTCCGCAATTCCACCAGAGGAGGCGTCATTCCATCCTCGCGTTCCTTCCGCCGCAGGCCAACGATTATAAGGAAAGTGGCGAACAAAAATAAAAAGGAGGCGAAAACAAGGGTTTCCGCCTCCCGGGGTGGGGTAGGTGTTGCAAACAAACTCCTCGGGGGAAACAGCAGCGCCTGCTCTGCCAAGCAGGCCTGCATCTCACTCGCGGTTCGCGACTGCCATCACGAAGGAGACTCGCCACCAAGGGGCTTGTCTTTTGCGCTTTTTCTAGCACCCCGAATCCCGGGTGTCAATCAAAAAAGCCCGCTGCTTCCCAGCAGTTCCGCGGTTACCTTCGCTGCCGCGAGTCTCAGGCAACGTCCAGAATTTCCCGGATCACGCTGGCCAGTGAAGTGGGGCTGTAAGGCTTTTGCAGATAATGTGAGCCCGGCACGTGGGCCACGGCATTACTCGCATTTTCGGAGAAGCCGCTGGTGAACAGGATCGGCAGCTTCGGATTTCGCCGCAGCAGCTCTGCCGCGGTCGCCGCCCCGCCCATTTGCGGCATCACCACATCCAGCACGGCCAGAGCCGGCGGCTCCAGCTCCGCCAGATGCAGCGCCTGCTTGCCGTCCACCGCAGCGAGCACCTGGTAACCAAGCCGGCTCAGCGACTGTCGGACCAGCTCCCGGATCGAATCGTGGTCCTCGGCGAGCAGTATTGTCTCCACGCCTTGCAAGCCCTTCGCGGAGGCTACACCCGCTGCTTGCCGTGTCGATTCCGCGATGGAATTTTCCAGTGCGGGTAGATACACATGAAACAACGTGCCCTGCCCCGATTCGCTGTACACATGAATGAACCCTCCGTGCTGGCGCACGATTCCGTACACGGTCGCCAGACCCATCCCGGAACCTTTCCCGCGTTCCTTCGTGGTGAAGAACGGTTCGAAAATACGTTCGCGCACCTCTGGGGTCATTCCGGCCCCGGTATCTGAAATCGAGAGCACCACATAGGTCCCCGGCGCGACGCCGGGGTAGAAATGGCAGAAGGAATCATCGAGCAGGATCATCTCCGTCTGATGCGCAGCCGCCCGCCATCGGGCATCGCGTCACGCGCGTTCAGGCAAATGTTCATCAATACCTGCTCGAGTTGTGCCGGGTCTGCCTTCACCGGAAGCAAACTGCCGAGTTCCGCCTTGATCTCCACGTCTTTTCCAATCACCTTGTCAAACAGACTCATCAGGCTTTCGATGACCTCATTCAGTTGCACGGGGCGCGGTTGCAGCGTTTGCCGCCGCGCAAATGTCAGCAATTCTCTGGTCAGCGCGGCGGCGCGATCCGCCTGCTGCCGGATGTGGGCGAAGTACTCCGCCAACTGAGGATGCTCGCGGCTCTGGTCATAGCCGATTTCCGCCCAGCCCAGCACGGCCCCGAGCACGTTGTTGAAATCGTGCGCAATGCCTCCGGCGAGTTGCCCGATGGTCTCGAACTTCTGCGCCTGCTGTAGTTGTCGCTCCAGCGCGCGCATCTCCGTCACGTCCTCGACAAAGCCTTCGATGGCATCCTTCGCTTCCCGTTGCGGCGCCGGGCGTAGGTGCAGTCGCACACAAACAAAGCCTCCGTCGCGTCGCCGCCACTCCGCCTCGGCATTCCGTACCATGCCCCGTTCCTGGGACTCGGTCAGCAAGTGCGCAAACGCTTCCGGATAACGGAACACGTCCTTTGCCAGATTGAGCGCGTGGATTTCCTCAAAACTCGAGCACGCCAGAATCTTTTGTAGTGTTTCGTTCGCCGCCAAAAACACGCCGTCCGCTTCTGCCTGGAAGATCCCGTAAATCGCGTTCTCCATCAGGTCCTGCGCTCGTTTCTCGCTCTCGTTGAGCGCCACACGCAGGCGCGCGTTCTCCTGCACGGTTATTCGCTCCGTCAGGACACGCTTCAATGCGAACGCCAGCCAGCCCGGATCATTCTTAAGTACATATTCGCTCGCGCCCAGTTTCGCGCATTCGGCTACGGCGTGTTGGTCTGCGCATCCCTCCAGCAATATCAGCGGAGTTTCAGGCCAACTGGATTTCAAGAGCTGGCACGCCTCCCGACGTTCCCGCTCGTCCAGTCCGGGATCGAGAAGCACCACATCGCAAAGGTTGGAACGCAATTGGTTTTCCAACTCCGCGGCGCTCTTGGCCACCGTCAGTTGTGCAGAAAATTCCGGATCGCAGAGTTGCCGTTGAATTCGCTCCGTTGTGGCCGCGTCCCGCTCCAGCAGCAGCACTCTCGCCGCACATTCTGGAGCCGCCTCACTGGGATGAAGAACGGCTACGGGGCCCATCAGCCACCCGCCGGCAGGATGGGTTTGCTTTGCTGGCATGGGCCAAATCCGAAATGATGGAGCGATCGCATTCGCGCGGTGCACACCTTGTCAGGAATAAGCAGCGTAGCGAAACAAAGAGGAAGGGAACAGCTTGAATCCATGCACACTACGTCGGGAAGGGAGAGTAGTATTTGTTGGAGAATTGATAATGTCAAGAGATATTACTATTTTCTAAGAATCAGAGAGGGCCGTCTACGCTTCTCTGCGCCCCAGCACGAACGCGACCAATCCGGCAAACAGTCCACCTACGATCACCACGCCTTCCCACACAAGCCCCGCCGCAAGAACGAGATGCGCCGCTGCTCCAAATGGAGACAGGAGTCCAACCATCGCGGCCTCTCTCACTCCGATCCCCCCTTGCGTCAATGGTAACAGAGCTGCCAATTTCGCCAATGGCCACGCAAAAAACCAGTCGCGCAAGGGCAGGACCAAGCCGCAAGCCTCCGCCAGCCACGCCGTCAGCAACAGAAACGTCGTTTGAATCCCTGTTCCCATCACCCACGCGAATCCGAGAACGTGCGGCGCGCCCGACACCGAACGCACCGCGTGCCGCAGCCGTGCCATTCTTCGCCGGAATCTTACCGAACGCCCCCCAAACAGGGGCCGGAAAAAGGCCAGCGTGCACAGGAACAGAATCGCGAATCCGATGCCGACATAGAGAATGGTCTTCTTCGCTTCTTCTTGCACGCGCGACGGCAGCGCCCCCGGCAACAGCATAATTCCCAGCAGCACCAGTCCCGCCTGCGCCATCATGTCCACAAAGCGGTCGGCCACATTTCCCGCGAGCACTCCCGCGGGATTCGGGCTTCGCCGCAAACCAACCGCAAGCCGCACCATATCTCCACCAATAATGGACGGCAGGAACAACGTCCCGAACAATCCACCGGTGTAGCACTGCGCGCTGGTTCGGTAATCCAGCCTTCCTCCCGCGGAATTCACCACCATCCGCCACTTCGCAATGCCCAGCGCATGCGCGCAGAGGTATCCGCAAAGAGTCAAAAAGAAAGTGGCCGCTGGAACTCGCCGGATCGCTTCCTGCAGCAGGTGCCACGGAAGGTAGTGGAGCAGTATGCCGATGACGACGGCGGCGGCCAGCCAGCGCAGCGTAATCAGCAAACGGCCGCGATTGCGATTTTCCGTGTTGGGGATTCGCAGCATTCAAAATCGGCAGCCTAACTGCCGAAAATCTCGTTGATCTTCCCGGCCAACTGGAAATCCAGATTGCTGATGCCCTTCACGCTGTGCGTGTTCAGATCGATCACCACCTTGTTCCACACATTGAACCATTCCGGGTGGTGGTTCATACCTTCCGCCACCAGCGCCACCTGCGTCATCTTTCCAAAAGCCGCCGCGAAATCCTTGCACTGGAATTCCCTGTGCAATTTGCCGTTCACCACGCTCCAGCCCTTCGCGTTAGCCAACTGCTGCTGAATTTCCGCCTCGCTCAGTTTCTGTGCAGGCATGGTTCCTCCCCAAAAACATTCCCTCGGCAGGCTCCATTATGCGTGCTCTATCCTGGGGCGGCAACAATACCTCCCGCCACGCGTCTGCAATTGAACCAACTGCCAATTTCCAGTACGCTGGATGGTTCACTCCCAGTGATTTCCCGCCCTGTGCAGCCGCTCTCAGCCCTGGGGAATGGAGACTGTCGTGAAAAAGAAAATTCGTGCGATTCAATACGGCATTGGCCCCATTGGGGCTTCGATTCTGAAGCTCATGCGGGAAAAAGAAGCCATCGAGATTATCGGCGCCATTGATACCGATCCCGCCAAAGTTGGCAAGGACCTCGGCGAAGTCGTCGGCGCTTCCGATGCCCCCTGGAACATCAAGGTTTCCGGCGACGCCACCAGCATCCTGGAACAATCCGCCGACGTCGTCATGCACACCACCTCTTCCTCGTTGCCCAAAGTCATGGACCAGCTCCTGGCCGCAATGGAAGTCGGCTCCTGCGTCGTTTCCACCTGCGAAGAACTTTCCTATCCCTATCGCACCTATCCGGAACTCGCCGCGCAATTGGACAAAAGCGCGAAAGACAATGGCGTCGCCTTGGTTGGCACCGGCGTAAATCCGGGTTTTGTCATGGATAAGATGGTCATCACGCTCGCCGCTGTCTCTCAGCGTATTGATCACGCCAAGGCGCTGCGCATCGTGGACGCTGGCAAGCGCCGCCTTCCGCTTCAGAAGAAAATTGGCGCAGGCCTCAGCGTCGAGGAGTTTCGCGCTAAGGTGAAGGAAGGCACCATCAAGCACGTCGGCCTTCCCGAATCCGTCGCTATGGTCGCCGATTCGCTCGGCCTGCGCGTGGATCAGATCACGGAAACCATCGAACCCAAAGTCGCCACCGAACGCGTGCAGACCGAATTCCTCACCGTCGAACCCGGCCAGGCCGCCGGCGTGCACCAGATTGCACGTGGTCTCTCCGATGGCAAGGAACTCGTTTATATGGAGCTGCAGATGTACGTGGGCGCGAAGGATCCCGCCGACACCGTCGAACTCACCGGTCACCCCAACATCAGCCTGGTGATTCCTGGCGGTTCACACGGCGACATCGCTACGGCTTCTGTCGCCGTCAACACCATTCCATCCATTTTGGAAGCGCCCTCGGGCCTGCGCACTCCACGGGATCTGCCCATCGGCTTTTTCCCGCCCAAGGGTTATAGGTAGCAACGGTTTGGAGAAAAAGCTTCAGCAAGAGTGGTCTAATTTGCGGGCGGAAGCTTGGGAGATTCTCCGCCGTGGATTTCCTGAAGCTTCCCGAGATCAGCGAGTGTTTCAGTTTCTTGTGCTGCCCTCGTTAGCATCATCGCAAGGCTGGGAGCTGTACGAGAGGAAGCTCGGGAAAGACAATGTCGAATCCATTGCCGTCTCCGCAATCTGGCACATGGGAAGTGACGCGGCTAAGTTCGACCCGGTTGCCCGCCTCAGATATCCTCAAAAGCTGTCGCCGACTGTCGCCTGGGTAGCCGGTCGAATCCAGAGAGCTGTCGCGCTCAGGGTGATAGAAGATCTTTCTGGGATCGCAATCTCACCTCAACCCAAAATGGACGGGCTCTACCTCGACGGTACAAGTTATGAGTTGACTCTCGGCAGCGGCTCAGACTTATCGAAATTCGTCTGGCACGAGGACGGGCCAACCCAGTGGAAGCCTTGCGGAACTGGGCCAACGAGGCAGCCAGCAAACTTGAAGATGCGCTTCGGGCGTCTGTCTCTGACAACGCCGCAACCAGACAAGACGGCCCCCGCAACCCTTAACTGCTAGCCATTTTTTGTCACTACTTCTTCCAAAACTTCATTACCGCGGAGTAGTCCAGGTCCTGCTTGGCCTCTCCTTTAACGTAGCTGTACACTTCGCGCGCCGCCGCCGTTGCCGGCAACGCCACGCCCAACTGGTTCGCCAAATCCATCAGCAATCCCAAATCCTTGTGCATCAACCTTAGCGGAAAACTCGGCCTGTATTCCCCCTTGGCCATCAGGGGCGCTTTCACGTCCAGCACCCCCGACCGCGCCATGCTCGCTTGCATCACCTCAATCAACTGCTGCTCGTTCAACCCCGCCTTGCCGACAATCGCCAGCGCCTCCGCCATCGCATCCACCTGCAGCGCCAAAATTCCATTCATCGCCAGCTTGATTGTTTGTCCCGCGCCGCTCGGTCCCAGGTGAAACCATTTCTTCCCCATTACGCCCAGCACCGGCTCAACCGCGCGCAATGTCTCCGCATCCCCGCCAATCATGAACACCAGATTGCCTTCGCGCGCCCCCCAATCGCCTCCCGTCACCGGCGCGTCCAGAAACCGCACGTTGCGTTCGGCGCATACCGCTGAGATCTTCCGCGCCAGCGCCGGAGAGATCGTGCTCGAATCCACATAAATGCTTCCCGGCTTTAGTCCCGCCAGCGCTCCGTCGTTTTGCCCCTCGTGCCCCCAAAGTATCTCTTCCAGCGCTGGCGGATCGCTGACGATAGTAAACAGGATCTCCGAAGCCTCCGCCGCTTCCCGTGGCGTCTTTGCCAGTTTCGCCCCCGCCGCCACCAGCTCGGACGCCCGCGACGCCGTGCGGTTCCACACGGTCACGCGGTGCCCTGCCTTCAGCAGGTTCATGCTCATGGGCTTGCCCATCAGGCCCAGGCCGATAAATCCGATCTTTCGAGAAGGGGTCCCGTCGCTCACAACGCGCCTCCTGACACAAATTGCTGGCCGGGCAAGCTCCTTGCCCAGGTGATTCGCACAAAATTGTATCCGATTCCCGCAGGCGCGTCGTCTGTTCGAGAAAATTTCAGACTGTTTTTGGCCGCTGAGGCAGATAAATCAAGGGAGCACTCGAAGCCGGCGACAATGCGGATCCCGCGCCGGCAGCCGCCGCTTGTAAATTCTCCGGCTCCGCGCCAGTGCTTTCTTGCAACGCGGCAGGTTCAGGCGCAGGCTCTTCCGCCGGCTCCTCGGTGGCTTCGATCTTATGAATAAACTGGTAGGGAATTTCCCAGCGAAAGTAACTGCGTTTGCCCTTCTGCTCCATGTGCTGCTCGAGAAAAATCGAACGCCCGGAATCCGCCGCAAACGTCCCCGAAGCGGGCTGCAGCACATCGCCGACACGATACACCACCGTGACTTTGCGGCCCAGAAAGTGCCCGAATGACGCCATTTCCGCCAGTCTGGGCGGGGGTCACCAGAGGGTCAATAGTACCAACGGTCCGTTACTTCGCCGGGTGTGGAAAAGTCGAAGCCGGCGGCTTTGGTCTCACTACCAAGTCTCCCCCGAGCAAAACGCACGCGGCCGAGGCCAACCCAAATCCTAGAATTGCGGCCACGATCTGCGTTACCCACAGTCCTCCCGGCCAAATCCTCGCCGCCAGATGCGCCGCCGCAAACGCTCCCGCAACTCCTCCCATCGCGCCCACAATCCGCGTGAATCGCGACAATTCCAGCGGCGCGTGGCAGGCCGGGCACTGCATCTCATAGGATTGCGCCAGCGCCGCCGTCCAGGGCACCCTCACAAAACACAAGGGACATTTGCGCTTTCCCATCGCCATTGCCTCGCGCGGGCTATCTCTGCAAATCCGACAGCACCGCTTCTGCCGCTCGTCGTCCGCTCACCATTGCCCCATGAATCGAAGCGTTGTCCCGATGGTCCCCGCAAACGTACACGCCCGGCCGGATACGTACCGGACGCTG
>Ga0335085_10003565_pt1 | contig 26777 bp, 24 predicted proteins | sample Lox_Sample_45_FD_206712 | JGI IMG/M metagenome (GOLD analysis project Ga0335085, IMG submission 206712) | Soil microbial communities from Loxahatchee National Wildlife Refuge, Florida, United States - Lox_Sample_4.5 | ecosystem: Environmental > Terrestrial > Soil > Wetlands | place: USA...
GACTCACTACTGACCTGTCTGCTCGACTTTGATCAGGCGAGATTTGCACCCGCTGGATGACATTAAGAGGTTTCGCTTATCTCACTAACAGTTCCTCCTCTTCCAAGCTTTTCCGAACGCGATGCGCCGTCTGTTCGCCCCCAAGCGCAGTGGCGTGCCGCTGCCGCGAGGGGTTTTGAGCGTAATGGCGATAATGAGATGGTCCGCCGCTGTATAGCCGAGACCAATCAGAGTGATGATTGGGCTTGGCAAAAGCCAGACGGAGGATCGCCATGCAGATTAAGTCCATCGGTATCGATCTCGGCAAGACCACGTTTCACCTAGTCGCTTTGGGTGCCCATTCGCAAGTCGTAATCCGCAAGAAGTTTTCTCGACAGCAACTGTTGAACTATACGGCGAATCTGCCTTCCTGCCTGATGGGAATGGAAGCCGGCGTAGGATCACACTTTCTGGGGCGGGCGTTTCGCGAGCAGGGCCAATGAGGTGCGATTGATTCCGGCGCAGTTTGTGCGGCCGTTCGTGAAGTCAAACAAAAACGACTACTGCGATGCGGAAGCCATTGCCGAGGCGGTAGAGCGCGAGAACATGCGTTTCGTGCCTATCAAGACGGAGGACCAACTCGACCTGCAAGCTCTGCATCGGGTACGGGAGCGCCTGGTTTCGCGACGCACCAGTGTCATCAATCAGATTCGAGCTTTCCTGTTGGAGCGCGGGATCAGCTTTCGGAAAGGGCCGGCCAGCCTACGACGGCAGATGCCGGAGATTCTGGAGAACGCCGACGAGAGACTGACGGCTCGCATGCACCGCCTGTTGGATTTTCTTTGGCAGGAATGGAAACATCTGCAGCTGCAGATCGAGAGTTTAAGTGGAGATCTGGAGAAGATCGCGAACAGCGACGCGGCTTGCGTTCGGCTGCAGCAGATTCCAGGAGTCGGGCCGCTGGTGGCCACAGCCGTGGTATCCGCTATCGGCAACGGGTCTGCCTTTCACAAGGGACGACAGTTTGCCGCCTGGCTCGGGCTGGTACCGCGGCAATGGTCTACCGGAGGCAAGCCGAAACTGCTAGGCATCAGTAAGCGAGGAAACCCGTACCTCCGCAAGATGTTCATCCACGGCGCTCGGGCGGCGGTGCTGCGAGTCAAACGCGAAGGCTCGTGCTTGGGACAATGGATGAGCGGCCTGGAAACCAGAGCAGCTCGCAACGTCGTGATCGTAGCCACCGCCAACAAACTGGCCAGGATCAGTTGGGCTGTGCTGTCGAGTGGAAACGACTATCGCCCGATGCACAGAGCCCTTCGCTGTTCCAGCTAGACGAAGTGACCTGAACAATTCGCTTCTCGGAAGTCTGCAAAAGAAAGGTAGGACGAAAACACAGTCAAACGACGTGCCTGAGAACCTGGGTCGTAACAAGGTCTTTCGTGACCGTGGCGATTATTAAGGACAGGCACGTGCGGATCATCATCATGCGCCCGGAGACCATTCTCCACTAGAGGCCGGATACATTTTCGCAGACTGCTTCTCGTCCAACCCAATTCTTCTTGCATTCGGGCGGCGGACCATACATGTTTCAACAGTAACGCGGTTACAAAGGCCCTTGCGGAGACGACCCATAGATTATCAGTCGAGAATCAAGAAGTTTCTGGCTTATCTGAACACCGGGCGGGTGCGTAGCGGGAGCCATCATTTCTCAGGCGCGCGAAACTCACTCCAACTATTGCGGGCCGACGATTTTTTGTTAACCATTGTTATGGATTCTTCCGCCCCCGCTCCCAGACCGTTGTTCGCTAGTTTGACCTCAAGCACAGCCACAATCTCCGGATCCTTTATCGCCTGAACTTGCTCCAGTGCCGTATGAGGAGAGAACTGTGCGGCGGCTTTTACAAGCCACCAGTAGGCCTGGACCGAGGGCCACCAGGCTTTCAAAGCCAAGTTCGGGTCATCGGAATCTGTGTCCTCGTTTTTCAGTTTGTCCACCTGCTCCATTCCAGATTGGAGCAGTTTGACCGCTAGCTCAAGCTCGCCCATTTCCTTCGCTATCGTCATGCCCTCGCCCCAGTATTCCAGCGCGTGGTAAGGATGTGCTGCGTCCTTTAGGGAAGCGGCCATTTCATCCAGGGCGTCCCTAGCGGCAGACGGGTTCTTCTTCATCGCCGTGCGCGCGATTCCCACATAGGCCTGAGCGCGGGGAAAAAACTCGTTCTCGGCCCCTTTGGATCCAAAAGGCACCGACTCGAGCAAGCTAGCCGCCGCCGCAATCGCCTGGCGGGGATTGTCCTCCGCCGAGCGGCCAATCTCTTTCACCCGGGCCTGGCGTCTTTTCGAGCAGCTGGAGCATCTGGTCGGGAGGCCCCGTTGAACCCCCAGTGAGCCCTCGTTGCTCACCTTCTTGTGCAGGTGTATCTCTAATCGTGGGATCGAGCGACTGGATGCCGTTCGGGAATTGTTTGAGTTGGAGCTGGGCTTGTTGTGAGTCTTTCAGGATTTTGTCCGCTTCTTCGTCATCCAATTGCCGTAGTACGGGCAGCAGCTCGAACACACGAAAGTCGCGATCGCTCGTAAAGCCCACAGGTCCGGAGGCGCCATTGAGAGTAGCTCCGGTTCCGTGACCGGACGCGGCATCGAGCACCTGATGAATCGCATCCAGGACGAGCGCTGGCGGAATATGCTGCCAAAAGCGAACGATCATGCCGGCAAAATCATCGCCCTCGACACTGAAGGAATGACTCTTACTGTCGCTAGCCATGGCAAGCCGGAAGATGTCCTGCGTGTCGGCATCACGCGTCGGCGGGAGAGCGAGCATCAGTTCGGTAGCTTCGCGGTACGGGAACCTATCGTCCGACACAAATCGACTCAACAAGCTGATGGCCCGGTCGAATTTCTTGGCAGCTGTCTCGTGAGAGACCATCGAGCCCACGAGATCTGCTCGAACTTCAGGTTCAGATTGCGGCAGTAGCGATTCGGCCTTCAATTCATCAACTGAAAGCAACTGCGTTAACGCCACCTCTTGCAGTCTTTGCTTTGTCTCCAGTTTGTAGAGGGCCTCCCGGGTTTCCTGATCAAGTCGTTCGCCCTGCGACGCGACTCTCTGCCAGATGTCCTCGTTTTCGGGCATTGCCAAAGTGGCGGCAAACGAATCCACGAGCACGGTGCGCACCTTTTCTAGCTCACACTTGCTGAGACCGGCGGCAACTGCATCCAGCAGGTAACTCCTCATTGGGGGGTCGGCTGCTGCTGCGCCGCCGAGAGCCGATTCCAGAACGGGGCACCACAACTGTTCCTTCGGAGTAAGCCACTTTCTCGCGGAACTGGTGGACTGCGACTTTGGGACCTGTTGGGCGGGGTGAGAGTTAAGAGACTGTGCCCATGTAAGGGTTGCCAAAGCCAAAACGAGAGTTACAGCAGTCTTCATGGCAATTGCCAGTCTGGACGCCGACAGCATAACAAACGGCCAACCGACAGGCCAGTCGGGCTCTCCCCGCACCGTAACTGTTGTTACTGGAAGGTCAATCCCAAGCTGACCTTGAATCTCGGCCTGCGCTATGACGTCACTCTGCCTCGCACCGATCGCCTCAACCGGCAGAACTGGTTCGACCCTAATGTAACCAGCCCACTGAACGGCGGCAGTCTCTCGTACACCGACGACCCGGGGCAATCCGGTAACCCTCCAACTGCACGGCGGCGAAGTTTTCGCCACTTCCAGCCAGCGCACGAACTATGTGACCGACTGGCACGACATTCAGCCGCGCTTCGGCTTCGCCTACCAGTTCGCACCGAAGATGGTGGTGCGAGGAGGCTACGGCATCTACTACGGGCAGTCGCGGTCGGGAGTAACGGGGGTTGTCCCCTATGGCGGCCAGGGTTTCAACCAGTACACCAACGTGATCGAGACTTATCAGAATGATCACGCAACTCCTTACCTTCACCTGAACAACCCCTATCCCAACGGATTGATTCAGCCCACAGGAAGCTCTCTCGGGCTGATGAACGATGTCGGTTTCAATGCCAACGGCCCGCTGCGTACGGCAGCCGCGAACCGGACGCCTTACGAGCAGAGCTGGAGTTTTGGCATCGAGCGCGCATTGCCCTGGGATGTGGTGATCAATGCGGAATACATCGGGAAGAAAGGAACGCATCTTCCGTTCAGCGGCGCCAACCAGCTAGACATCCTGGGGCCGCAGATCGAGAGCCCCTCTGCCGACATCAGCGATCTCCTCAACCCCGTGGATAATCCGTTTTGTCGCAATTAGGGGGGCCCATCAGCGACCCCAACAGCGTACTGTCCTCCCCCACGGTTCAGAAGTTCCAGTTGCTGCTTCCATACCCTCAGTTCACCGGGCTTGCCACCGACGTTCAACTGATTGCAAATTCCACGTATCACGGGCTGCAGCTGCTGGCTGAAAAACGCTATTCCAACGGACTGCAGTTCCTGGTGACCTACACCTGGTCGAAGTCGATTGATGACTCTTCCCAGGCCGATGACAACGTGACTTGGCTGGGCAGCTTCACCAGCCTGCAGGATCCCAACAAGCCGTGGCTGGAACGAAGCCTTTCCACCTTCGACATTCCGCAGGTGGTGCAGTTCAGCTACAGCTACGATCTTCCCTTTGGGCGCCACCGGGCTTTTCTCTCTAACATGTCTCCCGTGCTGGAGGCGATTGTGGGCGGCTGGAAAACCAGCGGGATATGGCGCATCGCGGACGGGCGTCCGCTGACCTTGTCTGTCTCCGATGGAAATTCATTGCCCACCTATGGTGGGCAGCGGCCGAACGTGGTTGGAACACCGCGACGCAACCATGGACCGGATTGGGTTGACCAATACTTCGCCGATCCGAACGTGTTCCAGCGCCCTGACGATTTCACGCTGGGCGACGCTCCCCGAGCCCTGGGGAGCATCCGGACACCGTGGTCGTTTACCAGCAATCTATCCCTGGGCAAGCAGTTCTCCCTGGCCCGGGTGCGCGAAGAGATGAATATCGAGTTCCGCATTGAGGCGCAGAATGCCCTCAATCATCCGGTATTTGGCACCCCGAACACTGCCGTGGATGACCCCAGCTTTGGACAGATCACTTCTACCTCGGTGGGGCCGCGAGAGGTGCAGCTGGCGATCAAGCTCAACTTCTAGGGACTCCCTATTCGGATAAAACAGCACCCGGGACGCTGGCCGCAGCGCCCCGGGTGTGATTCCAGACTCCAGGCTCGAAAGCGTGTGGTGATGCCAGCCAGGCGTCACCATCGCCGGCGAGGTTAGTGAGGCAGGCGGTTCGCTTCTCCCAGCAGGATATTCCCCTGCGTGACCAACACGAGCGCCTTTATGGTGTTAATTGGCTGGCCCTTGAATTCGGCGCCATCGAGCACGCCTTTTATCTCGGCTGCGAGGGCATCCCGCCGGGTTGTGAGCGACTGGATCTTCCCCTCAATCAACGTGTAAGTTGAATCGTCATTCGCATCGCCCGACGCCAGCGCTTTCGTGGATGCCCTGAGCGTGGCCACGGCGAACTGCCCGAAGGGCGCGTTCAACTGTTTGTAAGTCCGCGCCAGCGCGGTGAAGCCGGGACTAAACTTCACCGCCAGGGGGAGGGCACGGCTCTCCAAAACCTCGGAGATCACCCGCCCGTCGTGGACATAGTCGTCTTTCAATCCGACCAGGTTCAGGATGGTGGGCCGCGCATCGGTGTGATCGGACCAAGTCTTGCCGTCGACTCCGTTATTCTCGACACCCTGCCCCACGTAACCGATCCAGGTGGTGGCGATCTCGTTCTGAACGTCGCCGTGATTCCAGGCGAAGCTTTGATTGGTCCGCGCCGGAATGAATGCGCAAGCATCCGGGGTCGCGCACGCGGTCGCACCCGTGGCGAAGAAGAACCAGTTCGCATCGGCAAACGGAGTGAAGGTGGGGTTGCGGAAGGCGTCGGCAGAGAGCATGTGCAGGGTTTTCATGCCGGCGTGGTCAACCTGCGCCACCATGATGTTGTTCTCAACCGTGCCGGTGTATGGGTTTAGCCAACTGAGTCCGGCCATCTCCCGCTCCAGGTTGCGGACGATAGGATCCGTCTGGTCACGAAGCGGTTGCGTGCTGGTGCCGTTGACATAAACCGTCGGCGCATCATCGGAATGCACAGAGAAGACGGTCGAGTCGCCGAATTGGGTGAAAATCATGCGTCGCAGGTCGGCATTGATTTCACCCACGCGGTTGTAGTTGCACGGCGTAGTCACACTATCACAGCCCGCGGGCGTGGGGGCATCGCCGACAAAGTGATCGCCCTCGTCAACCGTAAAGACGAATAGCGTGTTGCGCTTGTCAATCCCGTCGGCGGCCAGCCGGTCGAAAAACTTCTCGAAGGCGCGATCGTAGTCCTGGAGTTGCTGGGCATAGCCGGCTTCGCCAGGACCGTACGCAAAGTGGATGTTGCCGGAGGTGCCGTGTGCGTCGTGCGCATCCGAGACGTAGGCGTAGGTAATGGGAATCCCGGCTTCCTGCATCTGGGCGACATATGCCAGAGAAACCGTCGCCTCCATGCCATCGAACCCGGGGAAGCCGACGTGTCCGTTGGCATCCTGGATCACATTGCCGTCGAGGTCGGTCATGGGACCGCTAGACTTGATGATCGGATCGACATAGGCGGCGCCGAACAGAGCACTAAAGCCATTGTAGCCACCCGGCTCGTCCACTAGCATGTCGGACCGGGCATGAGCCGAGGAGGCGCAGAGAGCTGAGTTCTTTGCGCAGTGGACTCCGATGCCCACGAAATCGGCGAATGATTGGGTTCCTGCGGCACCACCGTCGCCCGCGACCTCAGTCGCCTCAGGTGAGCCCGCACCGAATACGGTCGGGATGTCAATCGCGGTGTTCTCAAGGATGGTGTTCGCCGCTGCGACCGCACCAAAATCACACCCTGCACGCGTAAATGGCACCCAGGGTGCCGGCGCGATCTTGCCGTTCTCGTTGATCATTTCGGGGGTCAGGTCGGTGGTGCTACCCGCCGGGTCAAACAGCGGCGCCGTCCAGTAGGCAAAGGAAACGCCAGTCCGGGTCGTGCCGTCAGTCTTGAAGTAACGGAAACTGTTCGATACCGGCACTCCCACGCGGTCGGGATAAACGCCGGTGAGCGAGCTCAGGATACCGGTCCCGGTGTGCGAGATCAGTACCGTATGGTCGTTCGACAGCAGCGTGCCGTTATCTTTGATGAAATTGAGCAGGTGAGGCATTTGCTCGAGGTCAGAGGGCACATTCGGGTTGTCGCGAAGGAAATGGGTGTTATCAAACTGCACGTAGATGACGTGTTTGATTTTTCCGCTGGGTGATTTCAACTGACACTTGGTTTGTGCCAGCGCAATGCTGCTGGTGCCGGCCAACAGAAGCCCGATCAATATAGGGAGCCGGCACGCAGAATGGGCCGGTTGCATAAATCTCATACAAACACCTCCTGGGGGTTGAGCGATGATGCGTGGCGTTTCGTAGCCTAGGCTGGGATCTTGTTGAAAATCAATCGGGGGATGGTGAATTTCTGATTAATTCAAGGAAGGCGATCAGACACGCTCTCACTCCGGAGGGCTGGGGCTGTCAGTCTCCCACCACCATTTTCCCCTTCTCATCTTTCACTACGTACGCCCAGGGTAATTTCGCATCGTGGGTAAACATGGTGAGCCACTTTTCCGGCAGGGCCTGCGCGTAGTAACGTTTGCGGCTTTCGATGGTCTCGAGCGGGTACAAGTCGTAGGACATCACCCAGTTCAGGTCCAGGTGCGCGCTGGTGGGAATCAGATCGGATATGTAGCACGCCGTCTGCCCGCCGCTCTCCACCAGGATCGCCTGCATGTCGCGGGTGTGTCCGGGATAGACGCGGACCGATATGCCAGGAATAATCTCCGCGTCGCCTCGCAGCAACGTCATCTGTCCGCTTTCGACCAGCGGATCGTAATTCTCCGTGATATAGCTGACCCCGTCGCGCTGATTTTCGTGGGCGTGTTTCCATTCGCCTTCCTGCACGTAATACTTCGCCTTGGGGAAAGTGGTGGCAATCCGGTCGCCCTGGCGGACAGTGTTCCAGCCGCAATGATCGAAGTGCAGGTGGCTGTTGATGACAATGTCCACGTCTTCCGGCGCGATTCCCGCCTCGGCCAGTTTGCCCAGTAGCTCCGCGGGTTGGCCGTAGATCTTGACCATTCTTTCGGAGAGCTTGTTACCGACGCCGGTCTCGATCAGCACGGTTTGCGATCCGGTGCGGATGACCACGGAATTCAATCCTAGAGGGACGAGATTGTTGCCCTCGGGCTTTACTTTGCGCTCCCATAGACTGCGGGGGACAACACCGAACATGCCTCCACCGTCGAGATGATAGATCCCGTCAGAGACGGCGGTAAGTTCGAAATCACCCAGGCTAATGCGCTGCATTTACGGTTGCCTCCCCATGAAAGCGTACCACTGGTTGCGGCTCGCGTAGGGGCAGGTGTCCTCAGCTGCCTTAGCGGCCGGAAGCAGGTCCTCCGCTCCGCTGGTTGCGCTACGCTCCGGTCGGGATGACGAACTCGTGGTGTGGGCTGCGATTTGGGGGCAACACAACCTGTCAGGACCTGGGCGCGCTTTGCCCGCCTGGGCAGGAGAGGACACCTGCCCCTACGTGGCTTGTGACATGGGCAAGCCCTGCGCTACCCCCATGCTAAAATTACAACAGCCCAATGCTTCCAGACGTGCAACACCTCATGGAGCTGCAGCAGGCGGACCGAGAAATTCTCCGCCTGAACCAGGAAGTCGCCGCGCTGCCCAAACGCGTGGCCGCCATCGAAGAAAAGTTGGCCGGGACCAAAGCCGGCCTGGAACGGGCCAAGGCCGCCGTCAAAGCCGACGAGGCGACGAAACGAAAATACGAAAGCGCCATTCAGGACCTGCAGGGCAAAATCTCCAAGTATCGCGACCAGTCTCTCGCCGTAAAAACCAACGAACAGTACAAGGCTTTGCTGCACGAAATCCAGTTTGCCGAGCAGGACATCAAGGCCAACGAAGACAAGATTCTGGAGTTGATGCTTAACGCCGACGCCCGCGACAAGGACGTGAAAGCCGCCGAGCTGGAATTGAAAGCCGAGATGGCGGAGATCGAGAAAGAAACAGCTGCAGCCCGCGAGCGCACTGCCGAAGACGAAAAGCTGCTGGCGGAGTGGAATGCCAAACGCGACCGGGCCCGCGCCGGAGTCAACGAAGATCTGTTGCGCCAGTACGAACGCGTGGCTAGATTCCGCGGCTCCGGGATCGCTGAAGTTCGCGATCAGAAATGCATGGGATGCCAGGTCATGCTGCGCCCGCAGACTTACAACGAAGTGCGCAGCGGACAGATCGTAGTCTGCGAGTCCTGCCAGCGCGTTCTGTACTTCGATCCCGCCACTGGAGTCGCAGTGGAAAAGCCCAGCCTCACGGCTAAGCGCCGGGCTAGGCCGAAAACCCACGTGGACAAAGCCTGGTTTTATCGGGCCGAGTACCAGGACCTGGGCGAAGTTTTCTTTGCCTTTCTGAACACCGATGGCAGCGCCAGCCGCCGCATCTATGACGCCCATACCGGCAGGATCATCGGCGACATCCAATATCAGCCGGGCGATTTCAGCGCTGTTTTCGCCGACGATATCAAGTCCGCCGTGCGCCTGCACACCACGCTCGACCTGCAACAGCTTGTAGAGTGGGCGTCGGAACTGCCCATGACCGAACTCGACGAACTGCACGCCGACCTGAAAAAAGCCCTGCGCGAGGCTCCGGTTGAAACCCCTCCGTCGGAGCACCCCGCCGCCAGCTAGTTTTTTGAAGGTGTGGTCACCACGAACCAGGTAGGGGCGGATGTCCTCATCTGCCCAGCGGGGCGAAGCCCCCGCGCCTGGCAGATGAGGACATCTGCCCCTACCTGGTTCGTGATGGTTCGTCGGGCAGGGTTAAGATCATGGCATGCCCTCGAGGTCAGTTGCTTCCTTACCCGTCGTAAAAATCTCCCGCCGGGGGACAAAACGTTTGCAGGACGGCCATGTGTGGGTTTACCGCTCAGACATTGTCTCCGCCAACGGTGTTGCGCCGGGCGCGGCCGTGGGCGTCAGCGATGAGCGTGGAAAATTCCTAGGGACAGCGCTCTACAGCGGCGCATCTCAAATCGCCATCCGCATGATCTCGCCCCAGCCCGTGGATGATCTCGGCCGCCTGCTGCGGGAACGTATCCAGGGCGCAATCAGCTATCGGGAGCGCGTGGTTCGCGACACGGACGCTTACCGCGTGATCTTCAGCGAAGCCGATTTTCTTCCCGGCCTGATTGTGGACCGCTACAACGACCTTCTTTCCGTCCAGGCCCTGACCCAGGCCATGGACGCGGAACCGGTCCGCAACCTGATCGTTTCTGAACTCAACGACCGCCTGAAGCCGGCAGCCATCGCCGAACGCGTCGATCCCCGTATCCGCGAACTGGAACAGTTGCCCGCGCGGCCATCGGGCCTGGTCCAGGGCGAAAAGACCAGCACAATTTTCACCATGAATGGAGTGCGCTTTCACTACTCGGCGCTGGAAGGCCAGAAGACTGGCTCGTTCCTCGACCAGCGCGAGAACTACGCCGCCGCCGCGCGCTATGCTCAAGGGGAAGCTCTGGATGTTTTCTGCTACCAGGGTGGCTTTGCCCTGCATCTGGCCCAGGCCTGCTCCAAGGTCAGCGGCGTCGACATTTCCCGTTCCGCGCTCGAGGTAGCCGACCGCAATGCGACCCTGAATGGCCGCGACATCGAATGGATCGAGGCCAACGCCTTTGACCTTCTTCGCGACTACGCCGATGCCGGACGCCGCTACGACACCATCGTCCTCGATCCTCCCGCCTTCGCCAAGAGCAAAGCCAGCCTGGAGACCGCCCTGCGCGGCTACAAAGAACTTAACTTACGCGCGCTCAAGATGCTGCGACCCGGCGGCATCCTGATTACGTGCTGCTGCGCCTACCACGTCAGCCCCGCCCAATACCTGCAAGTCGTGGGAGATTCGGCCCGGGATGTCCACAGAAATCTTCGCATCGTGGAAAACCGCGGACAAGCCAAGGACCATCCCATCCTCCTGAACGTGCCCGAGACAGAGTATCTCAAGTGCATCATAGCCAAAGTAAGTAATTGAAAACAAAGCTAATGATATTACTTGACAATAACACACTCACATTTTATTATTGGTCAACACTAAATGCATCCAAGGCGGCGATGTGCAGCCTTGCAACCTTTTTGAAATTTCTTGAGGAGGAGTTTATGACCATATTGACCCGTTGGGACCCCTATCGCGAGTTCAGCAACGTGCAGGATCGCCTCAATCGCCTGTTCAATGCCTCGTTCAACGAGGGCAGGGACGAATCTCTGACCACTTCGACCTTTGCGCCGGCAGTTGACGTGTATGAGGATGAGCACAACGTGACTTTGAAGTTTGAAGTCCCGGGCATTGACGAGAAGGACATTGACGTCCGCATCGAAAACAACACCCTGACCGTACACGGCGAGCGCAAGCTGGAGAAGGACGAGAAAGAAGAGAACTACCGTCGCATCGAGCGGCAGTATGGCAGCTTCACTCGCACCTTCACGCTGCCGAACACCGTGGACACGGACAGCGTTTCCGCTAACTACGAAAAAGGCGTGCTGAAGGTGAAACTGGCCAAGAAGGCCGAAGCCAAACCCAAGCAGATCAAGGTCCACGTCGGCGGCGAAAAGACCTTGGAGGGCAAGGGCCCGAGCAAGGCCGCGTAATCTGGTTCGATGGAGGGCGGGCGTCTGCGCCCGTCATTCTCAGTCGCCAGATTACTTGACGGGAGGCGGACAACAGACCGTCTCCCGTTTTCATTTGAGCCATCAGCGTTTAGCACTTAGCATTGGGCTCTGTCAGTCCAAGCTTGCGGTTCTCTGAGGAGTTTGCCATGGCAATTCGTTGGGAAAAACTTACGGTCAAGGCACAGGAGGCTGTGCAGCGGGGCAACGACCTTGCCTCCGAGCACGGCAATCCTGAGCTGTTGCCCCTGCACCTGCTGGCGGCGCTGCTGGAGGACAAAGAGGGAATTGTGCAGCCGGTGCTGGAGAAGATCGGCATCGGACCGCAAGCCGTCCTGAATGAGACTTATCGCCAGATCGAGCACCTGCCTAAGGTTTCTGGTGGGGGAGCCGCCCAGGCCACGCTGTCCCAGGCGGCCAACGACCTCTTGGACCGGGCCTTCGAGGAAGCCGCCAACTTCAAGGACGAATATGTTTCAACGGAGCACCTGCTGCTGGCCATAACCTATTTGAAACGCGACCCGGCCCAGGAAATCCTCGCCCGGCAGGGGTCCACTTACGATGCCATTCTCAAAGCTCTGACTTCCGTGCGCGGATCCCAGAAAGTGACGGATCAGAATCCTGAAGCCAAGTACCAGGCGCTGGAACGCTATGCTCGCGACCTGACGGAGCAGGCGCGGCGCGGGAAACTTGATCCTGTCATCGGCCGCGATGAGGAAATTCGTCGGGTGGTGCAGGTGCTCTCCCGCCGCACCAAAAACAACCCGGTCCTGATCGGCGAGCCCGGGGTGGGCAAGACCGCCATCGTCGAAGGCCTGGCCCAGCGCATTATCTCCGGCGACGTGCCCGAAGCTCTGAAGAACAAGCGCGTGGTAGCGCTTGATCTGGGCGCCATGCTGGCCGGGGCAAAGTTTCGCGGCGAGTTTGAAGATCGCCTCAAGGCCGTGCTCAAGGAAATCGAGGACTCGCAGGGAAAAATCATTCTGTTCATTGACGAGCTGCACACCCTGGTGGGAGCAGGCGCGGCGGAAGGCGCGATTGACGCGTCCAATATGCTCAAGCCGGCGCTGGCCCGCGGCGAGTTGCGCGCCGTCGGCGCCACCACGCTTAACGAGTATCGCAAGCACATCGAAAAGGACACCGCGCTCGAACGCCGCTTTCAGATTGTGTTTGTCGGCGAACCTAACGTTGAAGACACGATTGCGATTCTGCGCGGGCTCAAAGAGCGCTACGAAGTGCATCACGGGGTGCGCATCAAAGATTCCGCCATCGTGGCCGCGGCCACGTTATCGCACCGCTATATTTCAGACCGCTTCCTGCCCGACAAGGCCATCGACCTGATTGACGAGGCAGCCGCCTCGCTGCGTATCCAGATCGATTCCATGCCCACCGAAATCGACCAACTGGAACGCCGGGCGACGCAGCTGGAGATTGAAAAGCAGGCATTGAAGAAAGAGTCAGACCCCAACTCCAAAGAGCGGCTGGCCGTGATCGAGAAAGAGCTGGCTGAGTTACGGGAAAAGTCTAACGCGCTGAAAGCCAACTGGAAGCGCGAGAAAGACTTGATCGCCCGCACCCGGGCGCTGAAAGAGAAAATCGAGCAGCTCAAGATCGAGGAGCAAACAGAAGAGCGCAAGGGAAATTTGCAGCGCGTCGCAGAAATACGATATGGGCTGCTGGTGCAGGCGGAAGAGGAGTTGAAGAAGCTGACGGCGCAGATGGACGGAACTTCTCAGGGCAAGGCGGTGGGCGACGGCGCCCGCCCCACACGGATGTTGAAAGAAGAGGTGGACGAAGAAGACGTAGCCCGAATCGTCTCCAAGTGGACCGGCATTCCGGTTTCGAAGATGCTTGAGGGCGAAGTCAAAAAGCTGATCACCATGGAAGAGCGGTTGCGGCAGCGCGTGGTGGGACAAGATGCTGCCCTGGAACGCGTGGCCAACGCCATTCGCCGTTCGCGCGCGGGATTGAGCGATCCCAAGCGGCCCATCGGGTCCTTCATTTTCCTGGGACCAACCGGCGTAGGTAAAACCGAACTGGCCCGCGCCCTGGCGGAGTTCCTGTTTGACGATGAGCACTCCATGGTGCGCATCGACATGTCGGAATATATGGAGAAACACGCGGTCTCGCGTTTGATCGGTGCGCCTCCCGGCTACGTTGGCTACGAAGAGGGAGGACAACTGACCGAGCAGGTGCGGCGGCGTCCTTACGCGGTTGTGCTGTTCGACGAAATCGAAAAGGCGCATCCGGACGTGTTCAACGTCCTGCTCCAGATGATGGATGATGGCCGCCTGACCGACGGCCGCGGCCGCACCGTGGATTTCCGTAACACGGTCATCATTATGACTTCGAACATCGGGTCTGCATTCCTGCAGTCCGAAGGTTTGCGCTCCGACAAAGAGTTCGACGAGGCCTCAAAGCAGGTAATGAATGCCCTGCACAGCCACTTCAAGCCGGAGTTCCTGAACCGCGTGGACGACGTCATCGTGTTCCGTCCTCTAGGCAAGGAACAGCTGGTGAAGATCATCGAGTTGCGGCTGGAAGACGTCCGCCGTCTACTGGCCGATCGCAAAATTTCACTCGAACTGACCGACGCGGCCAAAGACCTGCTGTTCACCGAAGGCTTCGATCCCAACTTCGGAGCGCGCCCTCTGAAGCGGGCAATTCAAAAGCTGGTGCAGGACCCGCTGGCCCTGAAGATCCTGGATGGCGAAGTGTTGCACGGCGACCACGTGGTGGTCGACGCCGACAAGAAGGCCGGCAAGATGGTGTTCGAAGTCAGCAAGCGGGTAGGCGAGAAAGAGCCAGCCAAGGTGCGCAGATAATCGACGATGCCCACGTAGGGGCGGGTGTCCTCACCTGCCCGGTCGAGCGGAAGCTCAACTTGGGTTCATCTTGCGTTTCAGAGTCCGAAGATCTGGGCCTGGTTCGATCTCGACCGACAACTCATGACGCCGTCGAGCTACGCTCGACTAGGGCGGACGAGGGCGTCCGCCCCTACGTGGTTCTTGCTGATTGCCCAATTTCTGTTTTCGCCTTACCATCCAGTGAGTGGCTACCGCTAAAAACATTCCCGATCTGAAGCAACGAATCGTGTCGGCGGCGCCGGTCGAGGACGATTCCTCTTTTGAGTTGAAACTGAGGCCGCAGCGGTTGGCCGAATTCATCGGACAGCCCAAAGTCAAAGAAAATCTGGCCGTCGCAATCGAGGCCGCCAAATCACGCGGCGAAGCGCTGGACCACGTTCTGCTGTATGGTCCGCCCGGGCTGGGCAAGACCACACTTGCCACCATCATCGCCAACGAACTCGCTGTCCCTTTCCAGCAGACTTCCGGACCGACGCTGCAAATCAAGGGCGATCTCACCGCTATCCTGACCAATGTCCGCGACAAACAGGTCCTCTTCATCGACGAGGTGCACCGGCTCCAGCCGGCGCTAGAGGAAATCCTGTACTCGGCGCTCGAAGACTACAAGCTGGACATCATGATCGGGCAGGGGCCGTCGGCCCGCACCCATACCATGGATGTGAAGCCGTTCACTTTTGTTGGCGCGACTACCCGCGCCGGGCTGCTGTCCTCGCCCCTGCGTTCGCGTTTCGGCATCGTCCTGCGGCTGGAGTTTTACACCCACGAGGATTTGCGCATCATCGTGGAGCGTTCGGCGGAGATTCTGGCTATCGGGATCGACCACGCCGGAGCGCTCGAAATCGCCAGCCGCTCCCGCGGAACTCCGCGCATCGCCAACCGTCTGTTGCGCCGGGTGCGCGACTATGCCCAAGTACGGGGAGCGGGAAAGATCGATTTGCCGACCGCCCAGGCTGCCTTGCAGATGCTGGAAGTCGATCGCCACGGCTTCGATGAAGTGGACCGCAAGCTGCTGCTGACCATCATCGAGAAATATCAGGGCGGCCCGGTGGGCGTGAACACGCTGGCCGCAGCCCTGGCCGAGGAACAGGACGCGATTGAAGAAATCTACGAACCGTTCCTGATTCAGATCGGTTTCCTGAACCGCACCCCGCGCGGGCGGGTGGCCACACAGTTAGCGTACGAGCATTTTGGAATAACGCCCAACCGCAAACAGAGTTCTTTATTCTGATCGTCAGTCATCAGTCCCCAAAAGTAATGCTGACGACCGACGACTGACGACGGGTTCTCATGATTGCTCATCTGCGCGGAAAGCTGTTGGCCAAGCATCCCAACCAGGCGGTGGTGGAGACGGGCGGCGTTGGGTACGACGTCACCATCAGCGTTCCTACCTTTTCCCAGTTGCCCGCCATCGGCGGCGAGGTTGCGCTTCACATCCACACTCATGTGCGGGAAGACGCGCTTGCGCTCTACGGATTTCTGCGCTCCCGCGAGAAAGTCCTGTTTGAAAAGCTGATCACGGTGAGCGGCATCGGGCCCAAGCTTGCCATCACCATTCTGAGCGGAATGGCGGCTGACGAAATGATCAACGCGATACGCAGCAACGACATCGCGCGGCTCACGCGCATTCCGGGAATCGGCAGGAAGACCGCCGAACGCATGGTGCTGGAACTGCGCGACAAGCTGGCCCTTGAAAAGCACGGAGAGACTGCGGCCGCACCCGCCCTGAGCGCCGCAGAAGAAGACGTTCTCTCGGCGTTAGTGAACCTGGGGTATCAGCGCGCCGCAGCGGAGAAAGCATTGGCGTCGATCTCCAAAAACGGGCAGTTCGATGCCATGTTCCGCGCGGCCCTGGCTGCCCTCTCCAAGTAGCAGTGACTTTCTGCCGCGATCTACTTTCCGATGCAGAACCTGCTGAAAATCAGATTGAGGATGTCGTCGTTGGTGGTAGCCCCAGTAATCTCATCGAGCGGCCGCAGGGCGCTGTAAAGATCAAGCAGGACCATCTCGTGCGGGACCTTACTCCGCACCGCATTCGCGGCGGCCTCCAGCCCAGCCAGTGCGTCGCGCACCAGACCCTGATGCCGCGTGTTGGTAAGAAAGCCAGTTTCGCGGCTGCCCTCGAATTCTCCGCCTGCGAGTCGCAGGATCTCAGAGCGCAGCTCAGGAATGCCTTCGCCGGTCAGAGCCGACACTCGAACGCGCCGCAACTGGGAACCGGGAACCTGGAACTGCGAACCGGTCTTGTCCGATTTGTTTTCCACCAAAATAGCGGTCCGCTGCGCTGCCAGTTCCAGCAACCGGAAATCTTCAGCCTCGGCTGGTTCAGAAGAATCCAGCACCACTAGCACCAGGTCTGCGTCGGCCAGGGCTTCCATGGATTTGCGAATGCCGATGCCTTCGGCTTCGTCCAGAGCACGACGAATCCCAGCGGTATCCACCAGCTTCACCGGAATTCCGGCAAGCGCAACCGTTTCCGTCACTAGATCGCGAGTAGTTCCTGGAGCGGCGGTAACGATGGCACGGTCGCTTTCGACCAGCCGATTAAACAGGCTCGATTTGCCCACGTTGGGGCGGCCCACAATGGCGAGCGTCAGTCCTTCATGGACCAGCTTGCCATAGGAGAAAGAGGCGGCCAGTTGTTCCAGCGGGACCCGAATCGCAGAGATGTGATCAAGGATTTGTTCCGCGGCAAGGGCGGAGACGTCGTCCTCGGCGAAGTCAATGCCGGCTTCGAGCAGAGCGATCAGCTCTACGAGCTTCTGTTTGATGGGCTGCAGCCGGCGAGAAAGTGCGCCGTCAAGCTGCTGGGCCGCCACCTTGGCCTGATAAAGCGTTTGCGACTCGATCAGATCGCGAACCGCTTCCGCCTGGGTAAGATCGATACGGCCGTTGAGAAACGCGCGCATGGTGAATTCACCGGGCTCGGCCAGCCGCGCCCCCCGCGCCAGCACCAGTTCGACCACGTGGCGCAGCACCACAGGCGAGCCGTGGGCAGAGATTTCGAGGATGTCGTCGGTCGTGTAGGAGTGAGGCTTGGCGAAGTAGGTGAGGACAACTTCGTCGATGCGCCGACTGTGAGCGTGTGGAGTGGGTGCCCCCGCCCGCTGTTCTTTTTCGTCTGCCTCTGAGCCGATGCCCGGTTCCGGGCCGGCGAAGGCGTCAGTTCCACATGGCTCGACAAGCTCTCCGAACAGCGCTCGCCCGGGCTCAAGATCGTGCTTCAAGCGCAGGATGGGCGCTGCAATCGTGAGTGCTTCAGGCCCGGCGATGCGTACCACACCAATGCCTCCCCGGCCGGGCGGTGTGGCGATGGCAACAATGGTGTCATCAAGGTTCACGGGGAGATTGTAGCGGGTGTAGTCGCAAGCCACGCCATACGCCGCCTAGGTGCAGGTAACGACTTCACTATTGCGGCGATAAACAAAGGAGTAATAGAAAGCAGGACCGAAGCTCTAATTCTAAGGCAAGGTTTTCCGTGGGGGCTTGCCCGCGGCCGCCCGGTAGTTCTCCGGATACACCACTACGTAACGGCGCAGGCCTTCGCCTTCGCTCTGGGTGCGCAGGTCGCCCTGGTCGCGCAAAGCCAGGTGGACAATGCGGCGCTCACGCGACGACATGGGCGCAAACTCGTACGGCATCTTGGTCTTGCGCACCCGGTCTGCCGCCACTCCCGCTGCCAGACGCAACTCTTCCAAACGCATGCCGCGATGGTTCATACAGTCGAAACAGATTTTCTCGTGCTCATTGCCGGGCAGGCGGAGCATTTCGAGTGCAAGGAATTCAATCGCGCGCAGCAATTCGCCGCCCCGCTCCAGCAACAGCGGCGAATCCGGGCCGACGAATTCCACCAGAATTTCGGGACGCTCCCAGTCCCGTTCCTCCGCCAGGGGCGGATCCACGGTGATGCGGTACTTCAGGCGCAGGCCGCCGTTGGTAACAATCCCTTTCAGCAGATTGTTGATCTTGTTGGCGGCGGCGATTTTGTCGGGAATGGACACAGGCTTCTAGCTCCTGGCCCCTAGCTTCTAGCTCACTCCTCCAGCCAAGGTCTTGGCTAGAAGCCAGCAGCTAGAAGCAAGAAGCTTCATTTATCTTTCTTCCTCGCCCGCTTCAGCGCAATCTCCCGCATCTCGCGGCCTAGGCTGGTACGGTTCATCACCGCCTGTTGGGCGATGGCGATCAGGTTGCCCTCGGACCAGTACAGGCACAGGCCGGCGGCGAGGTTCCAGCTGATGACGCCCAGCATCAGCGGCATCATGAAGGTCATCATCTTTTGCTGCGACGCGTCCATGCCCGGCTGCGGCGTCATGCGTTGCGTGAGCAGCATGGTGATGATAATGCCGATGGGCAACAGATGCCATGGATCCGGGGAGGATAGATCGTGGATCCAGAGCCAGTGCGCCTGCCGCAGGTCCAGGGCTGCACCTAACATGCTGTAGTACGCAAACAGGAACGGCATCTGGATGATCATGGGCAGACAACCACCCACCGGATTTACGCCCTCTGCTTTGTAGAGCGCGGAGACCTCTTGGTTCATCTCCTGCTTACGCGGATCGCGCATGCTGTACTTCTTGTACTTTTCCTGGATGGCCTTGATCTGCGGCGCCACTTTCTGCATCTTGAGCGCCGACTTCATGCTGGAGACGCGCAAGGGCAGCAGGGCCACATTGATGATCAGGGTCTGGATGACGATGGCCCAGCCCCAGTTGTGGACCCAGCCGAATGTCCACTTGAGCCAGAGGAACAAGGGACGAGCAATGACCCCGAAGAAACCAAAATTGATCAGGGCACGCAAGTCCGGCGGCGCGCCGGTCAAGGTAGGCACGGAGACAGCTTCGAGTACACCAAGTGATTTCGGCCCTACGTACAAGCGTTCAACGCTGGGTCCGCGAAGATTACCCACGCCAACTCCCAGCACGTCTTCCTTGATCGTCTCCTGGGGATTGGGATTCTTCGCATCCTTGGGCACCTCAACCTGATGCCGCAGCGTGACCACTGCCGCGTTCTGGATGTCATCCGGCAGAAAGACCGCGGCGAAATACTGGTCCACCACCCCGGCCCAGTTGAACGGACCCAGCAGTGTGGCCCCGCCGCTGACTTTCTTGATGTCGATACGCTCAGTCTTGTCGTTGTACTGGTGCTCGATGCGGCTGCCGGCATAGGACGACGGGCTCGACTGATCGCCGAAACCGGCGGGCCACATGGGGAAAGCCGTGACCTGGCTGCCCTTGGAAACGACCGAGGTTTCGACGTGCACCACATAAGTGTGATCAAAGTTCAGGGTCTTGCGCACCGATACGTCGGGGTCCGAGTACTCGAAGGTAATTTGGGAAGGGGCCTTCAAGTTGCCTGACTCCGAAGCAACGTACAGGGCCGAGTTCAACTTATTGCGCTGGGTCTCGTCATAGGTCCACAGCGCCAGCGGGTAGCCGTATTTCTCCGCCGCCTTGCTGACCAACTCGAGCGGCTGGCCGTGCTCGTCGAAGTACGTCTTGAGGATCCAGGATTTGACCAGGCCACCGCGGTTAGTGAAGGTAACGCGATAAAGATCGTTTTCGATGACCGTTTCAGCTTCAGCCGAGGCTTGCTTGCCGGCTCCCGCCGCAGGAACCGGTACCATGGGCACCGCAGCCGCTGCCGGCGGAGCGGAAGGCTGCGCGGCCGTCTGTGTTCCAGTCGCAGGCGCCGCCGGCTGCGGCAAGTACTTCTTCAATAAGGGTTGAAACAGAATGATGACCAGAAAGGTGAGCGCGAACACCAGCAGCAGCCGGCGCTCCATGCCAGGATCTTGTTGAGGATTGTTGAATTCAGGCAAATTCGCTACTCAGTGACGCACGACTGGCGGGCAGCGCCGTTGTCGTCTTTGAAATTCGACACCGGGAATTTCACCACCGGATCGTAACCGCCCTGCACAAAAGGATGACAACGGAGTACGCGCCACAGCGCCCTCAGGCCACCGCCTAGCACGCCGTAGCGCTCCACCGCTTCCATCGCGTACTCGGAGCAGGTGGGCACGTACCGGCAGGCTGGCGGCAACAGCGGCGAGAGCGCCCACTTGTATCCGCGCAACAGGAGGAGTACGAGGCTTCTGGCCCTCTGGTTCATTGTTTTCCCGCTGACTTTTCGATCACGTCGAACGCCCGCCGAATCTCGCGCTGCACATCCACGAACCCCGCGGTCAGAAGCGACTTCTTGGGATTGATCACCACATCCATTGCGGCGGGAATCATGCCATGCAACCGGACCGCTTCCCGCAGGCGCCGCTTCATGCGATTTCGCAGTACCGCGCCGCCCAGCACCTTCCCCACCGTGAACCCGACCCGCACTCCACCGCCACTTTCCGGGCGCGGGAGGTAAAGCACGGTCATGTGGGCGGCAAAATGCCGGCGCCCCTGTTTGTACACGCGCTCGAAATCCGCGTGCCGGAGCAAGCGCACGCTGCGCGGGAACCGGCTTCCGCCCGATCCGGACCGGTCGCCGCCATTTGCCGCGAGCGCCTTCAACACACGCCTCAACCCAGGTTGCGAATCTTCCGCGAATTCCGGAAAAGGAGAGCACTACTCACGGAAGCCGGGCTTTACTGACACCCGCTTGCGGCCCTTGGCGCGCCGCCGCGAAATTACCGCGCGGCCGGCCTTGGTCTTCATCCGCGTAAGAAATCCGTGCGTCTTCGAGCGGTGACGACGGTTAGGCTGGAATGTGCGCTTGGGCATGAAAAATCGCTGCTCCTGATGAACTGGGTCTCTTTTGAAGCGAATGAGAAGTATAAATGAGCGCACGCAAGCGGGCAAACCGGGGAAGCGCGAAGTGAGTCGGGCGGGCGTCCTGGAACGCCGCTGATGTAGTTGCCTTCGCTTTGAAACTTTCCCTTTCCCGCAGGGTCAGTCCGACACCAACCGGTAGCAAGACCAAAGTCCAAGCCCAATACGGCGGGCGAGGGCGCCCGCCCCACACCCACTCTCTTCACATTTCTGCACCACTCGCGCGACAGTTATAAGTTCAACACTTGACAGGAGGTTCGATTAGGGTTCTGAATCATACGAACGAAAGAAAGTTCGCGAACAAGATTCCCGCAGACGGAAAAATTTTGTGCTAGTATGCCGGACTGATCCAGCTTACAGAAATTTTCTTGACCCAGGGCGAAAGGCCAGCATTCAAGGCTCTTCTGCTGCTGGAAAACGAAAGCATTTTTGGCTGCACAAGTTCTGATACCGGGCGCTGACCTGGCCGCAGCCCCACTAGAAATTATTTTATGTCTGTTCCAAGCCCAAGCCTTTCTCCCAATCCGTGGTTGCGCGTCCTGGATGCGCTGGAAAAAAAGATCAACCGCCATTCGTACGACACCTGGCTGAAGCCCACCAAGTACAGCCACTCCAGCGGGTCGGTACTTTTCGTGCGCGTGCCCACCGCGGAGTTCCGCCACGTGGGAGACAAGTACGCGGACCTCATCCAGGAAGCACTGGACAATCTCGGCCTGGAGTTCCAGGAAGTGAAGTTCGTCACGCCCGAGGACGATCCCGCCTCCACTCCCGTGCGCCACGATGGCGGACTTTCTGCCCACCTGGTTCCCGCCAGTTCGCATGCCTCCCAGTCTCGCTTTGATTGGGACGGCGCGGCGCAGCTGAATCCGCGCTATACCTTTGACGCCTTCGTCATCGGCAGCGGAAACCAGTTCGCGCATGCTGCCTGCCAGGCGGTTTCGGAGCGTCCTTCAAAGGCCTACAACCCGCTCTTCTTGTATGGCGGCGTCGGCATGGGCAAGACCCACCTGATGCAGGCCATCGGTCACGAGATCAAGCGCCGTCAGCCCCAGTCGGCCATCTGCTACGTTTCCAGCGAGAAGTTCACCAACGAGATGATCAACTCGCTGCGTTACGACAAGATGATCAGCTTCCGCGACAAGTTCCGCAACGTGGACGTATTGCTGGTGGATGACATTCAGTTCCTGGCCCAGAAGGAACGCACCCAGGAAGAGTTCTTCCACACCTTCAACGCGCTGCATGAGTCCATGAAGCAGATTGTGATCGCCAGCGATCGTCCTCCCAAAGAGCTGGCGGAATTCGAGGACCGGCTGCGCAGCCGCTTCGAGTGGGGACTGATCGCCGACATCCAACCGCCCGACCTCGAAACCAAAGTTGCAATTCTGCAGAAGAAAGCGGAGCAGGAAAAGGTTATCCTGCCCACCGACGTGGCGCTCTACATTGCCTCCAACATCCGCTCCAACGTTCGCGAGCTGGAAGGCGCGCTCATCCGCCTGGTGGCGCACTCTTCGCTGATCGGCGCCGAGATCACCCTGCCCTACACCCAGCAGGTGCTCAAGAATTTCATCGACTCCCAGGCCCGCAAGGTAACGATCGAATCGATTCAGAAAGCGGTGGCCGAGCAATTCGGATTGCGACTGGTCGAGATCAAGGCCAAGAACAATTCGCGCGCCATCGTTTATCCGCGGCAGATCGCGATGTACCTGGCCAAGCATCTTACCGAGGCTTCTCTGCCTGAGATCGGACGCCAGTTTGGCGGCAAACATCACACCACCGTGTTGCATTCGGTGGACAAGATTGATGTCACTCGGAAGACCGACAAGGATTTGAACAGGTTGATTAATAAAATGACCGAGCAGTTGGGTGGATAAATCGCGGCCTCGAACCGTATTTCCACGCAGCAGCAGAGTCTTCCTTGGGTGGCCCTGTGCATCGATTGTGGAAGGTGTGCAAGAGCCGGTGGCAACGCGCAGCACGGCCGAACGATACCTTCATCTCCGCCAGCCAGCGGGCTAATTTTGGACATGAAGAATGGAGTGAAGTGGCCGGTGGGACGCAGGGTTAGCAGCGATTTCCACTTTTACGACCCCTATACTGTTACTGCTGGTTTTATAGGTTTTTATTTTGATATAAGGGAAGTATTCAAAGTAGCGCCGCCTGACGGGAGATTTGGGTTATGCCGGTAGAAGCTTTGGCCTCAGCCACGGGGACCGCCACCATGGAAATCACAGTCAGCAAATTTGAACTCTTAAAGGAACTGACTGCGACCCAGGGCGTGGTGGAGCGCAAGACCACGATTCCAATCCTCTCGAATTACCTGTTTGAAGCTTCGAGCGACAGACTTTCGCTCACCGCCACCGATCTCGATCTGAGCTTGCGTACGGTCTGTAATGCCAAAGTAAAAAAAGAAGGCGCCTGCACCATCCCCGCCCGCAAACTGCATGACTACGTAAAACTCTTGCCGGATGCTGACATTACGATCAAACTGCTGGACAATCACTGGATCAGCATCCGCTGTGGACGGTCCAACACCAAGATGGTTGGGATGGCGCGGTCGAACTTCCCCACACTGCCGGTATTTCCCACTGCGGGCGTGGTCAAGATTCCCGCCCAGGTATTGCGCGCCATGATCGCCAAGACCGGATTTGCCATTGCCAGCGAAGAATCGCGCTATACACTGAACGGCGCGCTCATGGTGCTGAAACCTGAATCCATCACCATGGTGGCGACCGACGGACACAGGCTGGCACACATCGAACGCAACGGGGAAAGATTCGAAGGCGTTTCCGGAGAGCTCAAGACCCTCGTCCCTAAGAAGGCCATGGACGAACTGCGGTCATTGCTGGACTCGACCGATGCCGAAAGCATCGAGTTTGCGAAAGACGAATCCACCCTGTACTTCCGCATCGGCCAGCGACTGCTGACCTCTCGCCAGCTCACCGGCCAGTTCCCTAACTACGAAGCGGTCTTACCCAAGGACAACAACAAGAGCGTCACCCTGGCCGGCAACGAACTGAGCGCGGCCATCTCCCGCGTGGCCCAATTCGCCGACGAGCGTTCGCGCGCCGTCCGCCTGCGCCTGGAAAAGGGCGAAGTCAAACTCTCCGCCTCCTCGACCGAAACCGGCGAATCCGAAGACTCGATTGAAATCGGCTACCAGGGCGACCCCCTGACGGTAGGCTTCAACGCCCAATACATTCTGGATTTCCTGAAAGCAGTCGGCGCTGGCGACGTCAAGCTCGAGTTCAAAGATCCCCAGTCTGCCGGTCAGCTTCGCCCGGCCGACAGCGAAGATTACAAGTACCGCTACATCGTCATGCCCATGCGGATCTGAGGGTGGTGTGGGTTGGACACTCCTGTCCGACGTTTTTGAAGTTGCTTTTGGTTTGGGAACTTGCGATTTCCGCTGCGGCCATGGGCTAGCCACAATCAAGTCCAAAGTCGAAAGCGTCGGATAAGAGTGTCCGACCCACACTTGACCTACCCTCCATGGACACCGTACATTAGCCGCCTCGCGTTTTGGAGGTTCCATCCCATGCTTAGCGGTTTCAAGCAATTCGTTCTTCGCGGCAACGTGGTTGACCTGGCGGTGGGCGTGGTCATCGGCGCGGCTTTCGGTTCCGTGGTGACGGCTTTCACCAAAGACCTGCTGACTCCTCTGGTCGCGGCGCTGGTCGGCAAGCCCGACTTCTCGGCGATCAACTTCACGATCAACGGCACTCCGTTTCCCGTGGGCGATTTCATCAACGCCGTAGTGTCGTTCGTGCTGGTCGCAGCGGCCGTGTATTTCTTCGTGGTGACGCCGATCAACGCGCTGATCGCGCGCATGCGCAAGGCGCCGGCTCCGGCTGATCCCACCACCAAAAAATGTCCTGAATGCCTGAGCGAGATTCCCATCGACGCCCGGCGCTGCGGGTTCTGCACCCAGCCGCTGACGGCGCGGGCGGCCTGATGTTGGCGCGAGCATCCTCGCTCGTGCCGAGGCGCCGCTGGTCATGGCAAGGGGAGGGATCATCTTCAGCTGGACGGTTTCGCCAAGTCAGACAAAGTAGAAACTACCGATCGCTACGCCTCCGACCAGAACCGCCCGGGAAATGCCAGCGTAGCCTATGTCGTCGAGACCCAACTCCCGCGACATCCAGAAGGCTTTGTCGCTACGCGTGCTCTCCGCAGACGAATGGGCGCATTGGATCACACATCGGGTCAATCCGATTGCCGTCCCCTTACGAACAATTTATGAACTTTTTATTCGAAACTTACGGTTTCTGTTATCCAATCAAGTGAGCACAAGGGGTAGTATCCGATGTCGATCCAGGAAGTATCAGCAGAGCAATTGGCCGAGATCTTTCACCACTACAATCAGGCTTTGGCCCCAGACTTCAACTGCGAGAGCAAGCCCAATGGTCACGCATGGCAGCACCTGCCGCAGACGGAGAAGAGTCGCATGATAGCCGCCGCCCGGTTGGCGCTGTTGGAATTGGCCGCAAATGCCACCGAAGCGGAGAAAGATTCGAGACGCTATTTCGCCAAGCCAGGCGAGGCCGAATGGGGCTGCTGACCTGCAGCTGAAACACCGCGCAGGAGGGAGTCATTCACTGTCCGTCCAGGGGCTCAACAGCCGGTGCCATTGTGTAATATTGGCCACATGGTTCGACTGCACGCAGTCGTAATGGTGCCTCTGCTCGCGGCGGCACTGTGGGCGCAGCAACCCGCTTCTTCCTCCCGTTCCGCGGCGAAAGTGAAGACGCCCATTCCGGACCTCGGCTCCATCAGCCAGGGCGTCTACCGTAACTCAGCCTTCGGGTTCAGCTACAAACTTCCCTTCGGCTGGGTGGATCGCACTGCTGACCTGCAGGACGACTCCGCTGATACCGCCAAGTCGCGCCTGCTGCTGGCCATCTTCGAACGACCTCCGGAAGCGACCGGCGACACGATTAATTCCGCGGTCGTGATCGCAGTTGAACCGCTTCCTCCCGGCATGAAAACCGCAGCCGACTATTTCGAATCATTGGCCGGGCTGACTACCGCCAAGGGTTTTCAGGCAGCAGACGAACCCCAGGAGCTTTCAGTTGGAAACGTGAAGCTGTTGCGGGGAGACTTCACCAAGCCGCGGGGCACGCTCGCCATGCGTCAGACATCGCTGGTCCTGGTGCAGAAGGGTTATGCGGTGTCGTTTACCTTCATTGGCGGAAGCGAAGACGAAGTGAATGAACTGATCGAGAGGTTGAGCTTCGCGGCGCACAAACCCGCGCGTTGATTTTTCCATCTCTTCGATCCCTGTCATCCTGTCTCTAACGACGCGGCAGCCTGTCAAGGGGTTTCGTGGGCACACGTTTCCCCTCGACGCTTTTGGTTTTTACAAAAGCGCCATTTCGCTCTCGAGGAAAGTCTTTGACTCCCA
>Ga0335085_10003566_pt1 | contig 26764 bp, 23 predicted proteins | sample Lox_Sample_45_FD_206712 | JGI IMG/M metagenome (GOLD analysis project Ga0335085, IMG submission 206712) | Soil microbial communities from Loxahatchee National Wildlife Refuge, Florida, United States - Lox_Sample_4.5 | ecosystem: Environmental > Terrestrial > Soil > Wetlands | place: USA...
GTGCCATTGGGGATGTAGGTGGCCGAGTGGTCATGCAGGGCGTGATAGTGCCTTTGGAGTACGCGAGAAACCACCATCGTCTGGTTGGGGAATCGCGCTGATGCTTGCTCGCCCAGGCGGAGAACCCAGGAGGCCAACCGTCCCCACTTCTTGCGCTGCCAGTCCAGCCCCTGCACGGTCACGACGGTCTTCTTGCCAAACAGGCGCGGAACGAAAGAGAACAAGGCTGGCCCCAGGGCGTGATAGTGCACGATATCGCACCGCGAAAACAGAGCATGAACCGTGCTCAGAAAGGTGTGGACGACCGTTTCCAGATGTTTGGTGCGCAGCGTCGGCAGCGTGACCAGCCGCATCCCTTCATGCTCCGGTACATTCGGAGTGAAGTGGCGGCGACAATACACCGTCACTTCATGCCCCATGGCCACCAGGCGTTTGCCGACGTTTTCGTAGTAGGCTTCGATACCGCTGTACTTGGAGATCACCCCCCGTCCACCGATAAAAGCAACCCGTACTCTGGGCGGGTCGGAACGCGCTGCGGTCGGAACGTGCTTATTGGAAAGCTTCTCGTAAAGCCCGGTCAACGCGGCATAGTGCCTCTCTGGCGTGTACCGTTCCCGCACCAGTTCGCGGCCGGCAGCTCCCATTTTTGAGGCGAGTTGCGGACGATCCCAAAGAAAGGCAATGGCTCCCGCCAATTGTTCTGCATCTCCGGGCCGATAGAGGAGCCCGGTCGTCCCTTCGTCGATCAACTCCCGCCGCGAGCCGAGATCGGAGGCAACCACAGCCCGCCCGAGTGCGTAAGATTCGAGAATGGTTTTGCCCAGCGTTTCGTAGGCCCGCGATGGCAATACCGTGAATCGCGATGCGGCAATAACTTTCTCTAATTCCTTCCCCCCAAGGCGCCCTAGGAACTCAACATTTTTCAACGCCAGGCGGGCCGCCAGCTCTTCGAGTTCCCGCCGCTGCGGGCCCTCCCCCGCAATTTGCAGACGTACTTGTGGCAGTCGCTTGATGGCGCGCAACAGATCCGTCAGTCCTTTTTCTGGGGACAGACGTCCGAAATACAGGATGGGGGCAGGGCCGTCAGGGTCGGGGAAGAACGTCGGCGGCACTTCCTGAAAATGCGGGAGAACCTCAATCTTTCCCGCATCCCAACCGTTTTCCACCAGTTTCTGTTTCACGAAGCGGCTCGGCGCCAGAAACAGGTCTACGCACTTTTCATACGTGCGCATCCATTTGTGAAAGTATGCCTCCGCAGCCAGCACCACGCCTGAGCCCATTGGCCCGGGATAGCAGCTCTCGGTAAGCACTCTCCAGAACTGGCCGCCGCGGCAATGCTCGCAGGCATGATTGCGCGCCACCAGGTTGTAGGTCGGACACAAAAGCTTGAAATCGTTGAGGTGGTAGAGCACCGGGATCTTCTGCGATTTGAGTTCCCACAGAATCGAAGGCGAAAGATGGTGATAGATGTTACGGACGTGGGCGACGTCGGGCCGGAACATCCGGATCATTTCCCTCAGCCGCCACCGCGCCTCGAGAGAGTAAACGGCGTGCATGGCGAGCCTCGCCTTGCGGAACGGACCGTTGCTGCGGTTCTTGAAATCGATGTGAGGCAGAAAAAAGCAATCGTACTCGGTGGGTTTGCCGCGCTCATCCGCCATGGAAAACAGCGCTGTCTCGTGCCCCTGGGTGCGCATCAGTTCCATCGCCGAAAACAAATAGGACTCGGTGCCGCTAAAAGGGAAGTTATATTTGTTGCAGTACAGAATCTTCATGGACCCGCCTCTCGCCTCTTGCGCCAATCGCGGTGAGGAAACGTTCCGCGAAAGCCTGTAAATTACTGTCGCGATTAAATCTTTCTCGCACATGCTTCTGCGCGCCCCGGCGGATAGGCTCCAGCCCAGATCGCAGTTCCCGGATCATGTGCACGTTCCGCACGAAGTCGTCGAGCGATCCCGCCTCGTACAAAAACCCGGTGCGGCCGTGAATCACCAGTTCTGGAATGCCTGTGATGCGCGGGGCAAGCACAATTTTTCCCATGGCCATGGCTTCCATCAGGACCAGGGGAACGCCCTCGCTGCGGCTGCTCAGCACCACCAGGTCGGCCATGGCGTAATGTGCGGCCATCTGCTCGTGCGGCACGTGGCCGAGCAGGCCGACATCCTCTTCCAAGCCGAGATGACGGATCAAACGCTGTAGCCTCTTTCGCTCCGGGCCCTCGCCCGCAATCAGGCATAGAGTGCGCCGCCCGCTGTCTTTCAGCCGCTTGCAGGCGCGAATCAGGAAGGCATGATCCTTGACGGGATGTAGCCGGCCCACGCTCAGCAGCAACGGATACTTCGGAGTGTCTTCCTGCTCCCCCGCGTTACGCATGGCCGGAGGATCCACGCCCATACGCTGCACCCAAATCTTGTCAGGCTCGACGGCGGGGTAGTGTTCGAGAATGTAATCGCGATTAAACTCCGAGACGGTCATGCAGAAGCGGCAGTACTTCAGCTTGATGTCGAGATAGGAATGATTCAACAGCAGATCTGAGCCATGCAGCGTCATGCTATAGCCGATGCCGAGCACCCGGGCGGCTACCATGGCAATCCAGGCGGAGAAGTATCCGTGATGCACGTGGATGTGGTCGACGCCGTGCTCCATTAACAGCAGGGCGTAGTAAATGCCCAGCCAGGTATGCATCAGGCAGCGCAGGCGGCGGAAGGGCGACTCGGTGCCCTTCACGATCATCCGATCTGCGAGATCCGCAAACTGCCGGAAGTGCCGGATGCCGTACCACGCGGCTCGTATCGTCAACCCGGGTCGCAGCGGCTGGAGATAAACCGTCTCGCTCCTCCATGCCTGCTGCTCGCAGGCCTGCTGCGTGGAAGCGGGCCTGAGGGCGCTGCAGGGAATTACGTGAACCCATTGCCGGCGCAATTCGCGGATCTCATCGGCTACGTATGGCTCGACCGGAGAAGGGAAGCAATTCGAAAGATAAGCAACGGTTGGCATAAAAACTCAATTCGTCCAAAACATGGGCACAAATAAAAGCGCTGCGAACGTGGCCAGCCATGGGGCCAGACGGCGGTAGGAAACCGGAGTAGCTCTCAGACCGCCTTGCAACAAGGGATAGGCGCCACAGGCCAGCAACTCGGCCCAGCCATAGCCCGCGATGCCCAATTTCGGGAGGAAAATGAGAGTCCCGGCGCTCAACAAAACAACGTGTGCCGCATACGACCGCATCACCAGCCATTGTTTGCCGACGACAAACAGGGCCGATGCTTGCAGGTTGTAGACGGAATTCACCAGGACCCCGGCCGCCACGAAGGGATAGACGATCAGGCTCGGCATCCATCGCGACCCGGCAAAGTGCCGGATGCCCCACGAGCCCAACAGGGCGAAGCCACAGAGCAGAGGCCCCAGGGTGACCACCTGCAGAAACAGCGCCTGCTCGAGCGCGTTGCGAAACCGCTCTCGATTCGTCTGCATTCTGGCAAGCGCTGCGATCGCCAACCGGCCGGCTGCCAGGCGCACCGATCCCAGCGCCTCGGCGGTTCGGATCGCAAACGCGACAAAGGCGACTCCCTCGGCTCCCACAAACTTTCCCATCAGCAGCGGGTTTACCAGCGTTCGCAACTGCCATGTGCGTAAGGATGCGGTCAGGCCCGCGCCATAGCGCAACATCGCGCTCGCTTCGAGCCGGTCAAAACGAAGACACGGCGTCAATTGTGAGTAACGGCAAGTGCCGGCAAACAGAAAGCACTGCCAAACCATTTGTCCCGCCACCGGAGCCCACACTCCGCAACGCGCCCAAGCCAGGGCCGAGGACAGAAGCAGTCCCAGTACTTGTCCGCCGAGTTCAAGGCTCGCAAGGCGGCGGAAGTCGAGTTCTCGTTCCAGTTTTGCCGTCGGGATTCCGGTCAGACCAACAACTGGCACACTCAAAAGCAACACGACATACGGGGCCACGAATTCCCGCGAGCCGAACCAACGCACCAGCGGGGGAATCAGCGCGCCACCTGCCAGCGTGAGTGCAACGGAAGTCAGCACAACCACCGTGCCAGCCACGCCGTAGGTCTTTTGACACGGCACCGACTCGACTCTTACGAGATAGGTGTCCACGCCGGCGCGTGCCACGCTGGCTAAGAATGAAACCAGTCCAATGGCGGTCACGAACACGCCGTAGGCGTGCGGACCGATCCACCACGTCAGCACCAGCATGTTGCCGAGGCTTACCAGCATACCCAAGCCGTAGCGCGCAGCCAGAAACGCGCCTCCGCGCAGTGTGGCTTGTGACAATCCCTCTTGGCGAACGCAGCTAGCCATGCCGCGCTCCTTCCAAACTCATACGATTTTGGGCGGCCAGCATGCCGGCTATGGAGAACAACAGTCCATTGACGAACTGGTAGTTCATGACGACGAACGAAGCATTGAGCAGAAACACCAGGACGAAGACCGGCCACAGCGAGCGGAACTCTTCATCAAAAAACCCTGCGGGCCGCACCTGAACACGCTTTCCCACGCGAAAAAGGTCGACCACAAGCCAGAGATACAGCCCGAGGCCCAGCAGCCCTCGCTCCACCAGCATTTCAAGGTAGGTATTGTGGAAGTAGTATTCGTCCTGGTGAAACTCGCTGATGCGCAGCGAAAGTTCACGCTGCATGGCGCTCGCGCCCCAGCCGAAGAGCGGTTTGAGTTGAAACATCTCCCAACCTGCCCGGTACACAGCCATGCGGAATTCCACCGGGCTGCGATCTTCGAGGCGGTCAGCAAGCGATCGATTGGCATCGGCCACGCTGACACATGCCACCAGTGCCAGAACCCCCGCGAGCGCGAGTCCGGCGCAAGCCCCACGCAAGCGTTTACTCGAAGAGCGAAACAAGAGCAGCAGTACCGAGCCTCCAAATCCCAGCCACACAGAACGCGTTTTGGTCGCAAGAATGGCGAGGGGAAGACCAGCGAGAAGGACGAACGCAAGAACTCCCCGCAGTACTTTCCTGCGGTAGGCGTTCAGCGCCACTAGCCCGAGCAGATTGAGAGCCATGCCGTTGGCGACCGCCTGCAAAAAAGGCCCCCGCGCACGCTCGGCGTGCATCCCTAGGCTGTCGTCAAGAATGAATCGGGGAAAGATCAATTCTCGCGCGTCGAACAGGAAGGCAACCGAGGTAAAGATCAGGTAGGCGAGCGCAAGCAGTGCAAACTTCTCGAAGAGCGCGGCGAACCTGGTGTTCTCCGCTAAAAATCCGGCGATATGAAAAAGCACGAAGGGGACAAGCCACTTGGCGGCAAATACGCTCCAGGCTTGCGGGTCGTAAGCGTGGGTAACGATTCCGGACGCGGAGAGCAACATCAACAGCAATGATGGAAGACCAACAACGCGCCCGAAGTACAAGGGCTTGCGGGTGGCGAAAACGAAGAGCGTCGTGTTGAACAACAAGACGGCGAAGACATAGCGATCCCAAGGGAACAGCGCCAGGCTCGGGGGCCGAAGCAGCGCCGCTGCCAGAAACGTCAGGAACATCAGCCACGGCTGGGCCAGCAGAAGTTGAAACGGTCGCAGCGTAGCGATGACAACCCGCTCGCCACTTGCCGCAGCAATCGAGATCGCCCCCACTTACACCCCGCTCCCCTGAAGAACCACGGCTGCCGTTCGCAGCAGGATCCGTAGGTCCAGCCCGAGGGTCCACCTCTCGATGTACTCAAGGTCCAGCGCCATGCTGCTCTCAAACGACGGGTCCTTGCGCGCCGAGACCTGCCACAATCCGGTCAAGCCGGGCACCACGTCCAGCCGCCGCAGGTCTTCCAAGCGGTAGCGCGAGCAATCGTCCAGTGGGTGAGGGCGCGGCCCGACCAGGCTCATTTCGCCTTTCAATACGTTCAGGAGTTGGGGAAGTTCGTCGAGGCTGTATCGCCGCAAGAACCGGCCCAACCGAGTGATGCGTGGATCGTCTGCGATCTTGAAAAAAGGGCCGCTCCTCTCGTTACGCGCCCGCAGCTGTTCCTTCATTTTCTCGGCGTCGCAGTCCATGCTGCGGAATTTGTAACAACGGAAGTGTCCCCCCTTCTTTCCCACCCTCGTGGCGCGGTAGATGGCGGGACCGGGGGAGTCGAGCTTGATGGCTGCCGCGATCAGGGCAAGCGCCGGCGCAAGAGTCAGCAGCGCCACCGCGGAGAAAACGATGTCGAGTGAACGTTTCACGACAAGGCCGAACATGGGGATGGGCTCTTCGTGGAGCGTAAGGACTGGCATCTCCCCAAAATGTTCCAGAGCCAACGGACGGGCCGCAACACCGTAGTTGTCGGCGACGAGCTTCACATCCAGGCGGTTCTTGCGTGCCTCGCGGAGGATGCGCTGCAACATCTCGCGGGGATGACGGTCGGTGACGATGACTTCGTCCACAAACTGGGCCCTGGCAACCTGTGCCAGCTCGGCAATGCCGCCGAGGACGTCTGCTTCCTGGCGTACTTCGTTGTCGAGGAAGCCGCAAACCTCGCGCCTGGGACGGTTGCCTTCCAGTTGTGCCGCCAGACGTCGACCTGCGATACCCGCACCCACGATTAGTACTCTCCGGGCGGCGGAGTGAGAGCTATCTTGCTCTTGAGCGCATTGCCAGGCTCGCAGCGCCATCAGCGCGAAGTAACTCAGCGGCGCATTCAGGGCGATCATCTTGAGGGAACCCGGGGAACGCAGCAGGGGAGCGGCTGCGATCAGCGTGGCCCACGCGACCGCTTTTCCCAACACAATTCGTTCGCGCTCGAAGCTGAGATTTCCACGGTAGAGACCTTCCGAGTGAGCGATCAACGTAAGCAAGGCGCCAAAAGTCAGCATCAGGCCGATTCGCTGCTGCAGAGCTAAGGCACTTAATATCGGGACACAAAATATGGCTGCGAGGCTGACGGATGCCAGAAGAAAGTCTGCGCCCGCACGCAACCCCACGCGCCACGTCTCCCCGCCGTGAGCGGGTGCCGGAAGAATGGCGAGCCGCATCTCCGAAAGACTTTGCGTGCTATCGGCCTCGGGGGCGGTCGTGGAATCGTCGGTCCAATAGCGATCATCCCGGGGCACAGATTGGGGCTTCTTGCGCACAGGCACCGCTCCGTTAAACGGCGATCCCGGAATCAGCCGCGAAGCCGGGGAGACGCGATAGCCGCTACCGTACTCTTGCACCGCAGGCGATGACATTTGCGCTCGGCCTCCTCAGAATTCTGCTTTGCCTATAACCTTCGATAAAGTTTCTCAGGGATCGGAAAGGTTCTCTCGCTCAACACGATGCCCAGCATCCGGATGTGGGCGGCATGAAGGATGGAAAGGGTTTTCCGTGCAGCCGCACGATGAGTTGAGTTCGCTTCCACTACCAGCACCAGCCCGTCGCTCCACCGTCCCAGCAGGGCGGCGGTACCGTCCGCAGCGGCGGCCGGCGCCTGGATTACGCTGTAGTCGAACTCTTCGCGCAGCTGATCCAGACGCCGGCGCGGCACGTCGGCCGAGAAACCCTGTTCCCCGCTCCAAAAGACTTCGCGCGAGAGCAAATACAAGCCGCTCGAAAGTCGCCGCGCGGAATCGCGCAGTCCGCCCGGGATCTCGATACTTTGACTGCCGCGGTTCCCGATCACCCCTGAGGCCAACGCGAGGCAGACTTGCTTCCCTGATAATTCCGCCAGAGTCTTGGCCACCTCGCGGCACAGGCCGCCCGTCTCCACAATGGGATCGGCTGCACTGAAGACCACCTGACGGCAGGCGTCGGGCTGCCCGGAAAGAAAAACTTTCTGGATCAGGCCGCGAATCTGCTCGCCGGCATAACCCTGAACGTCCCAACGCGACTTCGCGGCATGAGGGGCGGACGCGATCTCTCTAAAGTTTTTCTGCTCCAGCGCCATTGCGAGAGGCTTGGCGTTGGTGCTCACGACTTTTCTCCCGTCTGGCGTGGCAAGGAGGCCAGCACTGGAGCCCCCAGATACGCCACGACTTCGTCCGGAGTGCGGAACGCCGGATCGAGGTAATCCACCGTGAACGCCATGCCCGCGCTCGCGAATCCTGCCAGCAGGAGACCAAGACAGGCCAATCCAGCTCGCGAACGCGTCGGGAGCGCCGGCGCTACCGGCTGCTCCGCGATCGCCACGTTGAGAATGCCGCCCTGATCGAGGGCGTCGCCAATCCGCGCTTCCTCGCGCTTGTTGGCGTAAAGCAGGTACTTCTCTTCCGCTGCCTTCAGGTTTCTTCGTAGTTGCTCCTGAAGAATCGCCCGGTCGCCGAGGCGCTGTGCCGCTTTTTCATAGTTCGACCGCACGGCTGCGATGCCTTGCGCCTTCGCTTCGAGCCCGCCCAGCTCTACTTGCCCCTTGGCCAACTCGGCGCGCGCCCATTCGTGAGTTGCATCCTGATCGGTGGTTTCGTCCTTGACCGGAGATAATGCTTCTGCCGCAATGGCCGCTCGAGTCTCCGCAATCTGCTTGTCTACCTCCTGTACCAGCTGGTAAGAGGGTTGGAACTTCGTGGTCAGTTCCGTGCGTTTGAGTAGCAGTTCCAAAAGACGGGACTTCATCTTCTCTTGCAGTTCCGGATTGTCGGCAGTTCGCACCTGCGTCGTCATACGTTCGGGGGTTGCGTCGAAAGTCTCCTGCAGCCGACGCACGCGCTGCCCTGCCTCTTCCATTTGCACCCGCGTCTGATGCTCGCTCGAATCAGCCTCGTTCAGCTTTTGTAGCGCCAGGTCCCGCTCTAACTCCGCCGATACCACTCCTTGATGGTGGGCGAACTCCATCATCTGCAGTTCCGCCTGCTCCAGCCCCCGCTGCGCCTGCTCCATCTGCTGCTCGAAAAAGTTGAATTCTCCGGAAGGCCGATGCACCTGCTGATGCCGCTCCAGGTAGGCATTGGCCAGAGCTTGCAGCACCTGGGCCGCCTTGGCGGGGTCGGAAGAGTCATAACTCACCGCAATCAGCGTGGTTTTGCGCAACGGTTCCACGGAAATTCGCTTTCCCAGTTGCCGCGCCGCCCGCTCCGATTGCAGCGCCGGATCTGTTCCCTCCCAGAAACGCCACCATGACGGACCTTCGACCAACGCCGCTTGAGCTGCCACCGTTCGCAGAATTTCGCCGTCGTGCAGCAGTTCGGCCTCGGAGTTCAGCTCTTCTTCGCTGACTTCCTGCCGTTCAAACTGAGGGGAGGAGGTGGGAGCAGGCGTCACGACGGGGTCCACGCGACCCCGGCGGACCAGGATCTTCATCCTCGCCTGATATGTGGGCGTGACGAACGCATAGAGCAGAACGCTGAGAAGCACCAGGGTAAACGTTGCCAGCGCCACTCGGCCTTCCCGGAACAAGATCGCCGCGATATCGCGCAAGCTGAGTGAGGGGGCCCAGGAAGACTTGGGAACGAGACTGAATTCTTCGGCCATACGAGGAGGCGCCCAAGCACGCGCATGGCAACTCCCATGCGTTCACCACAACTGCCAGACTTTCACAGGGGAGGACCTTCTCCGGCCGGACCGTCACCGCGAGCTGTCCGCCGAAGAAACGTTCAAAACCGGTAAAGCGTTCAAAACTCCGTCGGGTTCACGTACATGCTCAAGCTGGACGTCGGTACCAGGCGGCGCACCTTGGAAAGCGTGTTCTGCGGCACGTAAAGCAGATCCCCCGGCCTCAGATGCAGGTCTTCACTCAGGTCCTTCGATTTCAGCATGCGCTGCACGTTTAAAAGGCGCGCCTCGGTCAATTCGTCGGAGAGACGGCGAAACAGGACTACCTGCGACTTCTTGGCCTGCCCGTTGAAGCCTCCTGCAATCGCCAAGGCTTCCGTCACCGTCGTGTCTCCGCGTAACTCGTATTTTCCAGGACGCGCCACTTCGCCGCTGGCCACGAAATACGGCCGGTCATAGTCCTTCAAAATGACCGTCACCTCCGGATCGTGCAGCAGCCTCCCATAGGCTGCCCGCACCGTCTCTTCCAGCTCCGGCAGCTTCTTACCCTCCACAAACACCTGGCCCACTTCGCGCAGCCCGATGAATCCGTCGGGCTGTACTGTCACGGTTTGATTGAATTCGGGAACGAGGGGGAAGTCGATTTCGAGAACGTCGCTCTTTCTGAGCCGGTAGAGCGGACGGCGTTCCCCCGTCAGGGCTGGACTCCTTACGCCGCCCGCTGCTCCGGATTCTGTGGTCTCTGCTCGCCCAGCGTTTCCCGTGGCTACCCTTGGCCGTTGTTCCTGGGCGTCAGCTACCACCAACACCTGCTGCACTCCGCAACAGGCAAGACTAAGAATGACCGATGTCAGCACCCGCTTCATGTCGCGATCTTTAGCAGCCACTTTCACGAGCGCTGCGGCTTATTTGCACGTTCCAGCGAAAAGGTATCTCTCGGGTAAGAATCCAGCAAGACATGGAAAGTGCTGTCTACGAAGGTAGACTGCGGTGATCTGCACTCCACTTCTTTTCCCATCTGTCGCAATTGACCGCGCGTTGCGAAAAATCGCAATTCGTGCCGCACAGCCGCCGGCCGCTTTGGCGATGCACAACCTGCGGTGCACCTACTTCTGCATATCTACAAATGTGGATACGGTTGGTTCCTGAGTTTCAAGATGGGACCCCGCAGCGCCCGTCGTCGGATCTTTGAAGGCGTGCACTTTGTTGTAGAAAGAAGAGGTTTCAAGTTTTCCACATGCCGCAATGTCGAATCGTCACAAAAATGCGTGACCGCGGTCGCTTAGTCTACCGGGAGCCGACTCTAGAATTCTTCTCAACACAGAATCATTGGTTCAAGAGCGAAAAATGTCATGCCACTTCGCAGCAGTACCGTTTCGAGCCCTATTCAAGTTCTGGTAGCCGATTCCCATCAAACCCAGGCGCAGCTGCTGGTCAGTGCATTACGGCGCCGCCCGGAGTTCTCCGTTTCCATCTGTGCTCTCGATCTCGATGAAATCCTCGCCAGTCTGGCCTTCACCGCGACCGACCTTGTCCTGATCAACGCCTCGCGCCCCGGAGGACATCCCATGACCCTGGTCCGCCGCTTGCAGGTGCTCCACCCCGAGATCAGTAAAGTTCTTATGTTCGAAAGCTGGACCCGCGAAATGGTGGCAGACGCTTTCCGGTCTGGGGTGCGCGGAGTCTTTTCCCTGTCGGAATCCCCGTTTCGCCTGCTCTGCAAATGCATTCACCGGGTGCACGCAGGGGAGGTCTGGCTCAGCAACCGGCAGACCCAATGCCTCATCCAGAGTCTCGCCCAGGTGCCGTCGCTACGCGTCGTCGATGCCGCCGGCTCCAAGCTGCTCACCCCGCGCGAAGAACAGGTGGTGGCGCTGGTGGCTGATGGACTGGCCAACCGCGAGATTGCCCGCGAACTGAATCTCACTGAAAACACGGTAAAGAAATACCTATTCCGTATCTTTGAAAAGCTGGGCATCTCGACGCGTGTGGAACTGGTGCTCTACGCCGTGAGTCACAGCAACTCCCGTCCCGCCGAATGGGTTGCCGGAGCCTGAACTTCCGGGGAGATAATCGGCCTTGCCTTGGGCGAACATTGGCCTCGCCGCGCCAAATCACGTAATATTCTTTTTTCGAAAAACCTTGACTATCAACGCGCAACCTCGACGCTGGACCGTCATCGCCTCGGGCCTGCTCTGCGGAGCGCTCGCCCTGGTGGTTATTTTCACGACTCGCGGAGCCTTCTTCAGTCCTCTAGCCGTGGTGGTTGTGGCGGCCATTGGATTTGCCGCAGTTCTTCTGCAACTCCGATTTCGCAACCGAGATCAGGCGAACGCTGTGCATCCTCCCGTGTGGCTGAACACTCTGGGCATCCTTTGCGCTCTGGGCGCTTTGTTCGCCGACTTTTTCCGTCTTAGTCCAGATGTTTCCCAGGTGCTGGCCCTTGCCGCTATCGGCATCTTTGCCATCAGCAGCGCCGTCATTCTTCACGCCTTCCGCAAGCAGCGCGCGGCCTCGAAATGACGGAAACACCACCCATGGTTCTTCCCGAGCCGTTCAACGCCGCCTCTTACTTTGTGGACCGCCATCTCGCCGAGGGCCGCGCCGCCAAAGTTGCCATCGAGTGTGAGGACCGCAGCGTCACCTACCACGAGCTCCACCAGAATGTGAATCGCGTGGGGAATGCGTTGCGCGCGCTCGGCGTCCGCATCGAAGAGCGCGTCGCCATGCTCCTGCTCGACGGCCCGGAGTTCGCCTGGTGCTTTTTCGGGACCATCAAAATCGGAGCCGTCGCCGTTCCCATCAACACGCTGCTCAAGCCCGCCGACTACGAATACGTCCTCAATAACTGCCGCGCCCGCGTGTTAGTGGTGAACGATGCGCTCTATCCGCAGATTCACTCCATCCCCCGCGAAAAGCTGCGTTACCTGCAACACATCATCGTGGTCGGCCGACAGGCCCCGCCCCAAACACTTTCTTTCGAAGATGGGATCGCCTCCGCTTCCACGGAACTTGTGGCCGAACCCACCAGCAAAGACGATGCCGCTTTCTGGCTCTATTCCTCTGGATCTACGGGATTCCCCAAGGCCTGTGTCCACCTGCAGCACGACATGGTGGTCACCTCCGAGCGCTACGCGAAAGGCATTCTGAGGATGACCGAGCGCGATCGCTGTTTCAGCGTGGCCAAGTTATTTTTCGCATACGGTCTCGGCAATGGGCTCTATTTTTCGCTTGCGGTGGGCGGCACCAGCATTCTTTTGCCGGGATCCCCCAAACCGTACGAGGTTTATCGCATCATCGGGCAGCACCGGCCCACATTGTTCTTCTCCGTGCCTTCCAATTACGCCTCGCTGCTGTCTTATCCCCAGGAAGGCGCCGGCGACTTTGATCTCTCCTCCGTGCGTTATGGCGTCTCGGCGGGTGAGTCGCTTCCGGCTGCGCTGTTTCATCGCTTCAAAGAGCGCTTCGGCGTTGAGATTCTCGATGCCATCGGTTCCACCGAGCTTCTGCACATGTGTATCGCTAACCCTCCCGGCGCTGTGCGCCCCGGCTCGAGCGGCAAAATCATTCCCGGCTACGACGCCCGGGTCGTCGGCGAAGACAACCAGCCCGTCGCGACGGGAGACATCGGCAACCTGCTGGTCCGATCTGACGCCACCTGTTCGCATTACTGGAATCAGCACGAGAAGACAAAAGATACGATCGAGGGACACTGGATTCGCACCGGCGACAAGTACTACCAGGACGCCGACGGATACTTCTGGTACGCCGGCCGCAGCGATGACATGCTGAAATGCAGCGGCGTGTGGGTGAGTCCCGTGGAAATTGAGAGCGTGCTCATCGAGCACGATGCCGTGCAGGAAGTGGCGGTCATCGCGCGTGAAGACAACGACCAACTGGTCAAGCCCGCCGCTTGCGTGGTTCTAAAAGATGGAAGACCCGGAACGCCGGAGCTGGCCCGGGAACTTCAGGAGTTCGTGCTCGCGCGTCTGCCTGTCTTCAAGCGCCCGCGCTGGGTGGAATTCTTCCCCGAGCTTCCCAAAACCGCGACCGGAAAACTGCAGCGCTTCAAGCTCCGCCAGCTGATCAGTTCTCAGTAGCCAGTTCTCAGGCAAAGCGGCGGGATTCGGCGACCGGGCACTGGGAACTGTTTTCTGCTACTCCGCCTCAAACTCTACCGCGACCGTCGTCTCCACCTCGACCGGCTTCCCATTCACCCGGTACGGTTCAAATCGCCACCAGCGCACGGCATCGAGCGCCGCCGATTCCAGCACTTCAGGACCGCTGAGCGGCTTCAGGTTCCTCACTGTGCCGTCGGGGCCAATCACCGCGTCCAGAACCACCATGCCCTGCGCCTTGCTTTGCTTGGCCGCCTCGGGATACACCGGGTCCACTTTATGGGTCAACAGGCGTTCCATCTCGGTGGCCGGTACCTGCGCCACCACCTCCTCGCCGCCAGCGGCCTTGGTGGGAAGATGCGAATCCAACTCGCTCCACACCCGGTACCACTGCCACCATCCCGCGGCGCCAATGATGACAAACACTGCGAGCGCCGCCCACAGCAACGCAGGAGACAGACTCCGGCGCGTCTTTGGCGGCTTAGGGGTGTCAACAGCAATCTCTTTTTCGGGAAGGGGCGCGTTCTCGGCTTTTACGTCGTCCACGCCCTGATTCCACTGCCGGATTAGCGCCAGTTGCTCGCGCGAGAGCCCCACAAACTCCAGCCCGCAACGCAGCTTCGCCTGGTGGCGCACCACCGCCTTGGCAGTCAAAGGCAGATTTCCCGGCGGCAGGTGCATCTCAACCCCAACGCTGTCACCCGGGCGCAGTTCGCCCGCCACCACCGCAGCCAGCCCGCATTCGCTCACATTGAGGGACCGGCCGGGAATGCAGTCTGGCACGCCGGAACGCAGCACCGTGAGGTCTACGGGAACGGCAACGGGATGCCGCAACGCCCGCCGTGGTGTCAGTCCATCCTGTCCTGCCCCTGGGGACGCACTCATCCATCACCTCAAAAACATGAAGTACAAGCCCGTGCCTGCCACAGCACTGGACCGAGTGGCGCAAAGTGAAGGGTTGCTTGCGGCGAGTATAGCATCCCCTCACGGTTCACTCCCATGGTGTTTTGAGTGGAAAGATTCTGTGGCGAGCGGGCGGTAACATTCCACCCGCCATTACGCCGCGGTCAGCAGGATGGGCTCGCGTTTGGTAATGACCAGCGTGTGTTCGTAGTGCGCCGCAGGACGATGATCAGCCGTCAACACAGTCCAGCCATCTTTGGCCACCACCGCCCGTCCTGATCCGGCAGCGATGATGGGCTCAATCGTGATCACCAAGCCTGCGGTAAGAATCTGATTTGCAGCGGGATCGGCAAAGTTCGGCACCCGCGGCTCCTCATGGATGGTTCTTCCTATCCCATGTCCGCCCAGATCGCGAATCACGGAAAACCCGCAGCGACGCACTTCCTTCTCGACCGCGCGGCCAATGTCCGATACCCGGAACCCGGCTCTGGCCACCAGCGTGGCTTTCTTGAAGGCGCGCTCGGCGCAGGCAATCAACTCCTGGCTGCTTTCCGGCACCTCGCCCACCGCCACAGTCACAGCAGCATCGGCCATAAACCCGTCTTTTTCGACGGTAACGTCCAGTTTGACCAGGTCGCCTTCTCTTACCTGCCGGTCGCCGGGAACACCATGCACAGCTTCGTCATTCACACTGATGCAGTTCGCTCCCGGAAAGTTATAGACCAGTGCCGGGGCCGACTGTGCCCCGTGCTCTTTCATCACCGCGGCGCCAATCGCGTCGAGTTCCGCGGTCGTCACGCCGGGGCGCACCTGCTCCTTCATCGCATCGATCACGAGGCGAACGATCTTCCCTGCTTCGCGCATCGCCTTGAGTTCTTCCGGACCGGTAATTGACACGCGTCCTCCAAAACCTCTTGTACTAGCCTACCGCAAAGCCGGCTATTGCCTGTATATTGCCGGATACATTTTGTTTTCAGGAGAAATCATGAAGCGCGCTCTCACCCTGGCGATGTTGATGCTGCTTGCATGCCTTGCCCACTCCTACGCTGAAACGCCCGATACCATCGCCTCGCGCACCGCTCAAATCGATGGCGCAAAACTGCATTACCTGGCAGCCGGGCACGGACCCGCACTCATTCTTCTGCACGGCTACGCAGAAACTTCCCGCATGTGGCGGCCGATCATGCCTGCGCTGGCAGCGCGCTTTACTGTCATCGCTCCCGACCTGCCCGGCATCGGCGATTCCGACATTCCCCATGACGGCCTCGACATGAAAAACGCCGCTATCCGCATTCATGATCTCGCGAAGTCGCTCGGCGTCGAGAAAGCCGAAGTTGTCGGACACGACATCGGCCTCATGGTGGCTTATGCCTACGCAGCGCAATTTCCTTCTGAAGTCACGAAGCTTGTCTTGATGGATGCCTTCCTCCCCGGAGTGGAAGGCTGGGAACCCATCTTCAACTCTCCGGACTATTGGCACTTCCGCTTTCACGGTCCGACACCCGAAGCTCTGGTCAAAGGCCGCGAACGCACCTACTTCGAATATTTCTGGAACGACCTCGCCGCCGACAAGAATCACTCGATTCCCGAAGCCGATCGCAAAGCCTACACCGAAGCTTATTCGCGCCCCGGACGCATGCATGCAGGTTGGGAATACTTTGTGTCCTTCCAGCAAGCCGCCAGAGACTTTGCTCAACTCTCCCAGACCAAGCTGACCATGCCCGTGCTCACCATCGGCGGCGATAAATCCCTGGGCGAAGCGCTGGGCCAGCAGATCAAACTGGTGGCAACGGATGTCAGCGTAGTGGTGATCAAGAACAGCGGGCACTGGGTACTCGAAGAGCAGCCGCAGCAGACCAGCGATGCCTTGGAAAAGTTTCTGTGAGGCCGTCGGTCAGAGAGCGGCTGCCGGGCGGCGTGGTCCAAAGAAGACGATCACGACAAATCCCGCCAGAAAAAACGGCGCCGACTGCAAAAGACTGAATCCCAAGAAGTGCACGACCAGGCCAAATAGAGCTATGGCTTCGGCAATGGCATAAGTAAGAATGTAGCCGCTGCGCCAGCGCATTAAGGCTGTTGCATCCTCGGGATTGGCGCGCAGGGTGTCTTCGGCTTTGCGCACAAGCACCCGCCGCATCACCAGGATCACTACCACATTGACGACAGCAAAGAACGTCAATGCGATCAGAATCACCGGTGCTGGAGTTTTTCCACCCGGCGTCCCAATCGCTGCGGCGACCAGAATGTAGAGCAAAATGCTGGCGAGCAGCGCAAATTGAAAAATCCGCAGAACTTTGAGGGCAGCATCCATACCGCAGATTCTGACGCAGCCGCGACGGCCTGGCTCAAAATCTTTCGAGGGTGTACCGCGAAAAATAACAGGACGGTTAGACTTGACTTCTCAATAATCCAGCTTTGGATTAAAAGCGATCTCTGAGAACTGAGAACTGGACTACGATCCCGTAATCTTCAGCCTCAACTCTTCGGGCAGCCGTTCGCGGATTTCCTGTGGCAAGCGGTCATGCACGTGCCGCGCACCAAGCTTGGCCACATCCACCACCGTCATGGGTGCGGGAGTTGCAATCGCCACCGCCAGCCAGATCAAAGCCGAGAGTCCGAAGCCTGCCAGTGCGGCGATTTCAAGCCAGAAAGCGTGTGCCGGACCGAAATGCCGAATCACTCCGAATGCCAGCAGAAACACTGCCGCCGACAGCGACGCCAGCACGATCAGGGAAACATCAATAATGCGGTGGATTTTCTGCCGGGACCGGCAGTGTTCGCAGGCGGCAAAGTGCTCGTCGTAGTCGCCACTCATTTCGGGGGCCAGCCCGGAAATGTCGTAGCGCCACCCGGCCAGAATCTTGCCTACGATGGGATCGATGCACTCACTCATACCGACTACAGTCGAATCGCTTCCAGCGGTTCGTTCTGCTCCGCCAGCAGCACCCGGTTGAACAGCAATCCTCTCCGGGCGCCCAGCGCATCCTCCGCCTCTTTGCGGGCGATTTCAGGATGGTTGTTCTGCTCCGACAAATGCGCCAGAACTATGTAGGATGCATGTCCATCATAATCGGCACCGAGAAATTCTGCGAGTTTCCGGTTCGAGAGGTGACCGGTCGGGCTCCCCACTCGCTGTTTCACCGACCAGGGATAAGGCCCAATCCGCAGCCGCTCAACATCATGGTTGGACTCAATGACCAGCACATCGCAACCCCGCAGATTGTCCTTTACATTCTCTAACATACGGCCCAAATCGGTGGCGAATCCCACCTTCACCCCTTCGGCGCGGAAGGTGAATCCCACCGGATCCACGGCATCGTGGGGGATGGTAAAGGGCATCACATCGATGTCCCCGATCTGGAACCGGCAGCCGGCCTGAAACCGCTCCAGACTCCGCATCGCCGGGATACAGCCTTGTTCATCCCGCTGCGAACGCGCCCACGCCGTATGCGTCGCCCCGGTCATAAATACCGGGATTTTCAGCTTCTTAGCCAGAACCGCCAGGCCGTACACGTGGTCAGAATGTTCGTGGGTAATGAGAATCGCCGACAGGGAGTGTGGATCTTCCCCCAGCGCCTTCATGCGCTTGAAGGTCTCGCGGCAGGAAATCCCCGCATCCACCAGAAGCTTGGTGCGTCCGCTTGCGATGATCGCCGTGTTGCCCCGGCTGCCGCTGGCCAGCAGCGTGACCGAAACTCCCATGTCTCGCAGCATACCCTCGCATGCTGTGGAAGCAAAAGTATCTTTCCGGTTAGCCGAGACTGGGGTGCGGCACTTAGGGCCGCCGCCCAAGCCGTCGTACTTTCCGGCCTTGCTTCTTAACACATCGGTTCACCAAGCCCTCTGGCATGAACCGTTGAGTTCATGAACTACTCTCCCGCGATCTTGCTCGGCGCCATCAATCGGATTGCCCTACTGCCGCAAGCCCAAAACTTTCAGCAGCTTACGTCTCAGGCGCGGTCTTCTGAGTTTGCTGCCAGGGTTTGGCGCGCCGGTTGCCTTTGTGCCAAGTGAAAGTTGTTAAAGCTAGTCAAAAGGAGCCTGACCATGAAAAACCACGGATTCGCCCTTTGGACGCTTCTAGCGGCGATGCTGGTGAGCGGATCGGCATTCGCGCAGACCAATACCTTCCGCGCCGAGGTTCCTTTCGCTTTCGTCCTCGGTAACCAGGAACTGCCGGCGGGCACTTATCAGTTCGAGCGTCTGTTGGGCAGGCCAGCGGACAGCGATTCCATCGGGATGATCGCGGTACGCGACCGCGAGCACAACATCTATAAGGTTGTGGTTACCGCGTTATCGGACGCGAACGGCCGTTCCTCGTCGGCTTGCAAGTTGGTCTTTCATCAGAGCGCTGGCAAGCACTACCTGGCACAGATGATAGTGGCCGGAGACAGACGCAGCCAGACGTTGGAGGACGCTCGGCGGGAGACGCAGGTGGCCGCGCAGGACTCTCCCGACGACGAGATCGCTATGGCGCAGTTGCGCTAATCGGGCGGGCTGGGAAGGGCGCGTCCAAGCGCCCTTCTTTATTTCTTTTGCTCGCGGAAAATCTCGCTCACCGCTCTTCGTCCCGCTGAGCCTCCGTAGGCTCCGGCCGTTCCCGTCAGAAATCCCAGGAACGACTCGTAAATCTGCGCCCGGTAAGGCTTCTCTGTCAGGAATAGGTAAGCCAGCAGTTGCAGGAGGGGAACAAAGGCCCCGACGATGAGAATCCAGCGCCACGGCCTTTCGGGACGCAACACTCCCAACAGCATCGTCGAAGACAGCACAAACAGCGCCGTCAGCAGCAGATCGCCAATCTTCACATCGAGAATGCCGGCGCAAACCCCAAGAATCGCGGCAAGAAAGTAAAAGCCAATATCGTTCATTTCCAACTGCCAATTTTCAATTGCCGATTGAGAAACAACAGCAGGTTCCCCCTTTGCTCGCATCGCTCGCGTGCCGGAATGACAAGGGTGAAGGTATCAAATTGGCAAGCGGCCATGGGAAAATCAATACTTATAAAATCCCCGTCCGCTCTTGCGCCCCAGCCAGCCCGCGTCCACCATCTTGATCAGCAGCGGGCATGGCCGGTACTTGGGATCGCCCAGCCCATCCTGCATCACGCGCATGATGTCGAGGCAGACATCGAGACCGATGAAGTCTGCCAGCGTCAGCGGGCCCATGGGATGCGCCATGCCCAGCTTAAACACTTCATCCACCGCTTCAGGCGCCGCCACTCCTTCCATCACCGCATACATGGCTTCGTTCAGTAGCGGCATCAGCACCCGGTTCGAGACAAAGCCCGGCGCGTCGTTCACCTCCACCGGAGTCTTCTCCAGCTTCACCGAGAGATCGCGGACCAGCTCGAAGGTCTCCTGCGAGGTCGCCAGGCCGCGAATGACCTCCACCAGTTTCATCACCGGCACCGGATTGAAGAAATGCATGCCGATGACTTTTTCCGGCCGCCTGGTCAGAGCCGCAATCCTGGTAATCGAAATGGAAGAGGTATTGGTGGCAAGAATGATTTCCGGACGGCAGATGCGGTCGAGATCGCGAAACAGGTCCGACTTGATTTCCAGCTTTTCCGTCGCCGCTTCGATCACGAAGTCGCAATCCGCAAGCTTCTCCCGCTCAAGCACGCCTTCGATGCGCTTGAGGGTTGCCACCTTGTCATCGGCGGTGATCTTATTCTTCGCCACCTCGCGGTCAAGATTTTTCTCGATCGTCGCCAGCCCGCGATCAAGGAAACGCTGCTCCACTTCGCACAGCACCACCTGATATCCCGAGCGCGCAAACACGTGCGCAATGCCGTTGCCCATGGTTCCGGCGCCCACCACTCCAACCCGGCGAATGTTCATGATGACGTCACCTCGTGCATGAAGGAAGAAAACTGAAAAGTCTACCACCGCCACGCAGTGCGCGCATGAAACCCCGCAGCAGTCAAAAAGTTTCTGCCAAATTTCTTTTCAGTTTCGCTTTAGCTTTCCCGGGGAAAGATTTCGATTTTCTGCAAGCATCAATTCCTTAAACCCCCCGCATCCGATCTACCATGAGCCGGGAAACAGCAGGATCGGAGGAACCCGGCGGGAGGAAGTTATGGTGAGACCCATGATGCAGCGCATGCAGCTGGCAGCTTGCCTGGTCGCGGTGACCTTGATCGTGAGTGGCCTCGCGCTCGCCGATGACGATGACTATTACCGTCGCGGCAATCCACAGCAGGCTCACCAGTACGGCTATCAGTATGGCTTTCAGGACGGGATGCACAAAGGCCAGCACGAAGCCCGCGAGAACGACCCCAACGACTTCCAGAGTCGCGACTGGCGCAATGCCAATCACGGCTACCAGCAATGGATGGGCTCGTTCCCCGCGTTTCAGGACGGCTATCGCGATGGCTACCGCCAAGGCTTTCAGCAGGCTTTCGACCAGCGCTGGGGACGTGTGGACCGCGACGGGGACGGCGACCGCTTCGTGCCTACCCGATACGGCGATCCCCGCGGCAACGTCGCTTTCAACTTCGGCTTTCAGGATGGAACCGCGGCTGGCCAACTTGATTTCTACCGCGGCAAGCAGTTCAACCCCAACCCGCGCGGCAGCAACCACGCCGACCGCGGCTACAACCGCGCAGACGGCGACATTCACCTCTACCGCGAGCAATACAGCCAAGGATATCGCGAGGGATACCAGCGGACCTACGGCCACTAAAAATCGGAGTTCGAACCAGGAGAGAAGCCGCCGGCAATTTCGGCGGTTTTTTTATGCCTTAGATGCCTTGTTTCGCGACCGGATGTCGGCGGCCGTCACCGAGCGGCAGCGCCGGTAGAGCCCATGCAGATCTTCACTCAGCAGCGCCACGATCAGCATGCAAGCATCGCAGTGTCTGGCCAGGAACTTCAGCAGGGCAGTGCGCTCGACAAAGGAAGCCTGTACCGGGCCGGCGGCCTCTGCCGTCAGCGTGTGCCGCAGGCCGCTCATGGTTTCGCTCAATCCCAGCACCACTTCGGCGTTTACCGTGTCGAAAACCTTCAAACACTTTTCCCGGGTGGTCACTTCGAGCCGAATCTCGCCCGACTCGATCAGGTAAATGCCCTCGCACGGTTCGCCCTCCGCGAACAACAGATCGCCCTCAACATAACTCCGGGCGGATTTCAACCCTGCGAGGAGTCGCGAAAGCTGGCTATAAGCTGGATGGAGATCCTGGGGCAAGTTCCTCACCGCCGTTGCCCACTTCTACGCGAGTGCCGCCTGCTCCTTCTGTGACGGCCATCACTTGGTCATGTGATCAGAAAAAAGAGAAGCCGGGAGCGGGCGTGGTGGCTTGCCCCCGGCGGCCCGAAAATAGGTTGGAACTTACTGATGTTCCATGGTTTCGTCGATCACCACTTTGCCGCCTTTATCCACGTTGATCACGCGGTGGATGTCTTTGTAGCCCGGCAAAGTGATGTCCACAAGATAGTTCCCCGGATTCAGATAGAAGTCGACCGGAGAAGCCTTGTCCACGATCCTGCGGTTCACGGCAATCTGCGCGCCTTTGGGATTGGTCTTGATGCTCACCACGCCCATGCCCGCCGCATCCCCGCCACCGAACACTTTCTTGAAGCGGCTGACCGTCTTGATTTCGTCCGTTTGTCCCATGACGTGCAGCGCCGGCGAGTAGTGGAACGTTTGCCCCGATTGCAAATTGGCCGTGGTGGTCTCATCCAGGTATCCCTGTTTGCGCACCAGGATGGTGTGGCTGCCGCCCTTGTCCACTGCCAGCTGCGTAGGCGTCACGTGGCCGGTGTTTTTACCGTCCAGGAAGATTTCCGCTCCCGGCGGATCGCTGGCAATCGCAGCCTGCGCGGCCAGCATCGCCAGTTGCACGGCCAGCACCGATTTGCTGCCCGCACCCACTTCAATGGTTCGCGTCTCGGTGCCGTAGCCCGCCTTGCTGATTGTCACCGCGTGCTGCCCGGGTGCCACGCCAGCCAGGTTGAAAGGCGTGACCCACGTGGGATCAGTCTTCCCATCGACGGTGATCTGCGCTCCTGCTGGTGTCGAACTGACGCCGAGCTGTCCCGGTGCCACCACTGGGGCCGGAGGGGGCTTCATCGCCTTCTTCCGCGCCAACTCCCGATACCGCGGCTTAACCGAAACCTCAGGAGGCTGAGTGGCCGCCGGTTCCGGTGTTACCACCGGTGCCGGTGCCGGAGCCTGGGCTTGCGCGGGCGCCACCGGTTGGGCTGCGGGCTGCGGGGCCGCTTGCGCCGGGGTTGACTGCGCTGCGGCCGCTCCACTGTCGTCGTCCGCATTCTCGTTGTGAATGTGGAATGCGATGCCCACGATGATCAGAAGAATGACGCCGATCGCCGCCGCAATCGAATACATGAACAGCTTCGGTGGCGTCTTCTTGATCTCGGTCACCGCCTTCCGGGCTACTTCCTTGGGCTGAACCTTCGGCTTTTCCGGGGCGGCATGGGCTTTCAGTACCTCTGCCGGGGTCAGTACATGCGCCTCCTCGGCGGGCTCGGCCTTGGGTTCTGAGGCTACAAACGCTTCCTTGAGCGGCGGCAACTCGTCGATATCGGCGAAGCTGCGCTCTGCTCCCCCTGCCTTGCTCGACTCATCCATCATCGGGTCGACCGGCAGGGTGGGTGGCGCTTCTGCCGGGGCCGTCACGTAGTCAGGCTCCACCACGGCCGCCGACATGGTCTCTTGTTCCGCGGCCACGGCATCTACGGAAGCCTTCACCACGGAACTGATGAACTGCGCCGCCGGATCGAGTTTCGGGGTCTGGTTAAGATTCACCCCCCCAGCCTTTGCCGTTCCTCCATTCCAACCCGCAGCTGCGGCCGCTGCTTTGGCCGGAGCTTTGGGCTGAGGAGCTGGAGCCGGGGGTTGCGCCGCCGGCACTTCGAATTCCGGCGCGCTGTCTATTGCCGGCGCGGCCTCCACTCTTCCTGTTTCGATCACCGGAGCACTTGCGACTGGCGCCATCGGCGGTGCCGCAGGCACGGGCCTTGGTACTGGAGGCGCAGGTTTCGGGGCCACCGGAGCCGCCGCCGCAGGTGCGGTCTTCGGCATGACGGGAGCTGGCGGTGGCACTGCCGCTTTCGGAGCCACCGGTGCCGCTGCAACCGGCGCAGGCTTCGGAGCCGCGGGAGCCGCTGCTTTGTTCGGAACATTCAATCCCTGCACGGGCGCGGCCTTCTTCGCTGCGGTCTTACTCGCACTCTCCTTGCAGCGTTCCAGATCGTTCACCAACTCCTGCCCTGACTGGTAGCGCTCGGCGGGATTTTTCGCGATCGCCTTCATCACCACCTGGCTGAGCGCGGGATGCACTTTGCGGTTGATCTGATCGGGCGCGACGGGCGTCATCTCCAGAATCGACTGCCGCACCTGCTCCGCCTGCTCACCTTCGAACGCCTTGCGCTCGGTCACCATTTCGTAAAGGATCGCGCCCAGGCTGAACAGGTTCGAGCGCCCATCCAGCGGATCGCCGCGCAACTGCTCCGGTGACATGTAATGCAGCGCCTCCGGAGGTGCTCCCGCTGCCTGCGCGACATGCGCGCCCATGCGCGAGACGCCGAATCCCAGCATCTTTACCAGGCCGTCCCACTGCACCATGATCTTGGCTGGTTCGACGCTGTAGTGAATGCAATTGTGCGAATGCGCGTGATCGAGCCCCTGGCAGGTCTGCCGCGCAATATCCTGGATGTCCCAGATGGAGAAGCCTTCTTTGCGCGCCAGCATGGTGGCGATGCTGTTGCCCTGTACGTACTCGAGCGAGGCGCAGAACAGGCCGTCAATTTCCCCGGCCCCATACAGCAGAGCGATGTTATGGCTGTTGAGAGATTTGGTGGTCTCCGACTCCTCCAGGATGCTCTGCACTAAAGCAGTCGCATGCTCCCCCAACACCTCCAGGTTCAGAGTCTTCAGCGCAACGGTTTGTCCGCTCTCCGGATCGTTGGCCTTGTACACGGAACCGTTCGCGCCGTGAATAATCTCACTGACTACTTCAAAACGCCCTATTTTGTTCGACATTTCTCGCTCGCCTCGCCTACGCGAAGAACGGGGATTGCGTCCCTTTTCGAAGGGACGACGGCTTGGACTTCGGGGAAGGGATAGGGCTAGCATAGCCTCTCTGCGCGCCCGGCGAGAGTTACGAAAGTACTCGAAAATCCCCCGATTCTTCAGCGAGTTACAGCCCGAGACAGGGCCCGTTCCAGTTCGCAGAAGGAGCCCATCCCCGAGCGGCTGAATTGAGCGCGGCCGTAACCCTTGGCGCTGTGCAGCGTTTCTTCAATATGGGGAGGCTCTTGGAGGACCGCGCGGGTTTTTCTGAATGACATTTGTCACCACGCCCCCGTGACATACCCCACTGGCACTTCGGTCAGCACTCTTCCATGATCATTCTCGGGTTGTTCGACCATCGGCCCTTCCTTTATCCTGATCGCATTGTGGGGTCATGCCGGTGGGGCATGCGGGTGGTCTTCCAGGAACTGCCATGACTCTGACCAGGTTCGTCCGAAAAAACGCCTTCCGCAACAAGCGCCGCAGCCTGCTCACGGTGGTCAGCATCGCTTTCTCGCTTCTCCTGCTGACATTAATGATGACGATCTGGCATGCCTTCTATAACTCCGAAGGCACGGCCCAGTCGGCCCAGCGGCTCATCGTCCGTCACAAGGTTTCCCTGGTCTTCTTCTTGCCGGTTTCCTACCGTGAAAAAATCCGCCAGATGCAGGGGGTCACCCATGTCGTCAATCAGACCTGGTTCGGCGGCCAGTACAAAGACGACAAGCCGGAGAACTTCTTCGCGCAATTCGCCACCGACCCTGACGAACTCCTGGCCGTGTATCCCGAATTTCAGATGCCCCCCGACCAGCTCGAAGCCTGGCAGCATGATCGCGCGGGATGCATCGTCGACAGCGACCTTGCCAAACGTCACAACTGGAAGATCGGGGATAAGATCAACCTTAAGGGCACCATCTTTCCCGTGAATCCCGAACTCACGATCCGCGGCATCTTCACCGCGCCCAGTCCCACCGATTCCATCTACTTCAACAATATTTATCTCGACGAGGGATACCCCGACATCAAGGGCCGGGTCGGATTCTTCGGCGTGATGGCCGATTCGGCCAATGATGTTTCCAAAGTCGCCAAAGAGATTGACGACGAGTTCCGCAACGCCTCGCGTCCCACCAAGACTGAAAGTGAGCGCGCGTTTCAACTCAGCTGGATCGCCACTCTCGGCAACGTGAAGGCCTTCATCCTCAGCATCTGTATGGCGGTGGTTTTCGCCACGCTGCTGGTTTCGGCGAACACCATGGCGATGTCGATCCGCGAGCGCACGCGTGAAGTTGCCCTGCTCAAGACCCTGGGCTTTACTCGCAACCGCATTCTGGGGTTATTCGTCGGCGAATCGGTCATCCTCGCTCTTATCGGGGGATTGCTGGGTTCATTCGGCGCGTCCGCCTTGATCTTTGTCATGGCGCACTCGCCCCAGATGGGGCTGTTTCTGAACGGCATGCAGGTGTCAGGCGCCACCATGACTTTCGCCTTGCTCATCGCGGGACTGGTGGGATTTTTAAGCGCATTTATTCCATCGTATTACGCATCCAAAACGAATATTGTGGATGGACTCCGCCACATCGGATGACATCGGATGACGCTGACCCGTTTCGTGACTAAGAACGCCTTTCGCAACACACGCCGCAGCATCCTGACGGTGCTCAGCATCGGTTTCTCCCTGTTGCTGCTGACCCTGATGATGACGATCTGGCGCAGCTTCTATATCGACCAGGGCAGCGCGCAGTCGGCGCAGCGCTTGCTGGTGCGCCATAAGGTGTCGTTGATTTTCGATCTGCCCTACGCTTACCGCGAAAAGATCCGTTCCATCCCCGGCGTGACCCATGTCGTCAACCAGCAATGGTTCGGCGGACAATATAAAGATGACAAGCCCGAGAACTTCTTCGCCCAGTTCGCCACCGACCCCGGGGAGTTGCTTAAGGTATACCCCGAGCTGGTCATCCCCGACGATCAGGTTGCGGCCTGGCAGCACGACCGCGCCGGCGCCATTGTTGACGACGAACTGGCCAAAAAGTACGGATGGAAGCTCGGCGACCGCCTCAATATCAAGGGCGTTATCTTTCCCCTGAATCTGGAACTCAACATTCGCGGGATCTTCACCTCCCCTACCCCCAACCAATCCATTTTCTTTAATAAGACCTATCTCGACGAAGGTTATCCCGACGTGAAAGGCAAAGAGGGAGTCTTTGCCGTTCTAGTGGATACGCCCCAGGATGTGCCGCGCGTCGCCACTGCGATCGACGACATGTTCCGCAACGCGCCCCAGCCCACCAAGACCGAAACCGAGAAGGC
>Ga0335085_10003567_pt1 | contig 26763 bp, 20 predicted proteins | sample Lox_Sample_45_FD_206712 | JGI IMG/M metagenome (GOLD analysis project Ga0335085, IMG submission 206712) | Soil microbial communities from Loxahatchee National Wildlife Refuge, Florida, United States - Lox_Sample_4.5 | ecosystem: Environmental > Terrestrial > Soil > Wetlands | place: USA...
GCACGCCGGTGGGGCTGCCGGTGTCCGGCCGGGTGGCGATGTCGCTGGGAAAGGGGATGTCGGGGATGGGCGCGCCCGCGAGATCGAAGCGCACCCTCGGCCCTCCCTGGTCGTGGGCCGGGGCCAGTCCCTGGAACGAGGGGGCGGAAGAGCAGGCGCAGAGCGCGGCGGCGAGGCAGAGGCGGCGCACCGGGTTCCCCTCAGAACACCAGCGTCGCCCGCAGGTTGCTGGCCCAGGCGCCGGGCATGCGGGTCCCGTCCGCGCGGGTGAAGGCGCTTCCGGGGAAGAGGTAGCCGCCCTGGACACCGAGATCGAGGCCCAGGCTGTCCACCAGCTTCCGCTGGAAGCTGAGGGCGGCGTCCACCTCGATGCCGTAGTCCTGTCCCGCCGGGTAGCCGAAGGCGTTCAGCGCCGCCGAGGATCGCAGCGCCTGGTAGGAGTCGACCACCGGCTGCGGCGCGCGCGCCCAGAGCATGCTCCCCACCAGCCGCAGGGTGCCGCCGAAGAGCCGCGGACGGATGCGGAAGGTGGGCTTGAAGTAGAGGGCGTTCGAGACCGCGCCCTCGGTGGGGAGGAGGTCGAGCCCCGCCGGCGGCCTCCCCGCGAGCGAGGGGTCGGAGAGGCGGCGGGCGGTGTTCTGCGACTGGAACATCCGCAGCTGGTCGAAGAGGACCAGCCCCACCTTGTAGTCGCGGTTCATGGTGAAGGTGTTCTGCTGGTCGTCGAAGGGATTGCCGTCGCCGCTGGCGTAGCCCCCCTCCAGCTCGAAGTCGAAGCGGCCGCGGGTGAGGCCGGCGCGCAGCGCGGCGCCCTGCTGCCAGACGCGCGCCGTCCCCGTCTCCGCCGCGGTGGGGGAGTGGCTCGTGCCTCCGTAGATCAGCGCCCCTTCCCCCTCGAAGGTGAGCACCATGCGCTCGAAGGCGAAGGTGTGGCGGGCGTAGGAGTCGAACGTCCAGGTGTGCAGGTCGCCGCCCGAGGCCGCGTAGCTCTGGATGCGCCGCACGACGTAGAGGCCCACCCGGGAGGCCTCGCCGTTGGACCAGTTGGCCATGCCCACGATCTGCCAGGCGATGTCGCCCCACTGCGCCCCGGAGCCGTAGTTCACCAGGAGCTCCGCGTAGCGGTCGCGGTAGACCAGGTCGCCGGCCACCGCCACCGAGAACTCCCGGCCGAAGTCGCTGCGCGGGCCCAGCGCGTTCATCAGCGGCCGGGTGGCGAAGAGGAAGCGCTCGACGATGTCGCCGTAGCGGGCGTCGCCGAAGTCGTTGGTCCCCTCGCCCTCGCCGGAGTTGGCCACCATCCCCATCCCCCAGTGGCTGGGCATCTGGCCCACCTTGATCACCCCGAAGGGGTAGCGGATGTCGGCGAAGAGGTAGCGGAAGTCGAAGCCCGCCGCCTTGAAGCCGTTGCGCTCGGAGCGCTCGGTCACTCCCAGGCCGCGGAAGTCGGGCGCCACGTCGCCGGCGAACTCCCCGGAGAGGATGTCGAAGGAGGACTGGAACTCGATCCCTCCCTCGGGGCCCACCTCCACCACCTTGGGGGAGAGGCGCAGGCGGTGCTCGAACCACTGCTTCTGGGCGGAGGCGAAGCCGGTCTCGTCCAGGACCAGGTTGCTGTCGGCGTTGAAGCGCAGCCGGTACGATCCGTCGAAACGCACCTCGGCCGCCGCGGCGGGGAGCGCGGCCACCAGCACGAGCAGGGCCGTTTGACGGAGCATCCTCACTCCTCTATCAAGCAGACCGATGCGCATCCACAACGGCCTTTCGGCCTCTGTCCGGGCGCTGAAAGGCGGGGCGGTGGCCGTCGGCAACTTCGACGGGGTGCACCTCGGCCACCAGGCCCTCTTCGCCGCCGCGCGCCGGGACGCCCAGGGGCCGGTCTGCGCCCTCACCTTCGAGCCGCACCCGGCCCGCCTTCTCGCCCCCGACTACGCGCCGCCCTTGATCTGCGAGCGGCCGCGCAAGCGCGAGCTGATCGCCGCCTGCGGCATCACCGATCTGATCGAGCAGGCCTTCGACGCGGCCTTCGCGGCCACCGGGCCCGACCGCTTCGTGGAGATGGTGGCGGACACCGCGGTGGCGGAGGTGGTGGTCGGCCAGGACTTCACCTACGGAAGAGGCCGGGCCGGCACGGTCGCCACCCTGCGCGAGACGCTGGGCGAGCGCGGGGTGCGGCTGCGGCTGGTCCCGCCGCTGGCGGTCAACGGCCTGGTCTGCTCCAGCACCAAGGTGCGCGAGTTCGTGCTCGAGGGCCGGGTGGAGGCGGCGAACATGCTCCTGGGCCGGCCCTTCGACCTGGACGGCGAGGTGGTCCGGGGGGTGGGCCGGGGGCGCAAGCTGGGCTGGCCCACCGCCAACATCCGCACCCAGAACGAGCTCTTGCCCGCGGTGGGCGTCTACGCGGTGCGCGGCCGCCTGCTCCCCGACGGTCCGCCCATCGGCGGGGCGGCCAACCTGGGGCTCAACCCCACCTTCCGGCCGGAGATGGCCCAGGCCGGGGCGGCGGGCAGGCCCCCGCTTTCCCTGGAGGTATACTTGATGGAGTTCGACCAGGACATCTACGGGCAAAGGCTGCGGGTGGAGTTCGTCCACCGCCTGCGGGAGGAGCGCCGCTTCCCCGGGGTGGAGGCGCTCAAGGCCCAGATCGCGCACGACGTGGCCCAGGCCCGCCGCCTGCTCGGGATGTAGGCGCCCCCCGCACCTCCTACCCGAAATTCCTCCAAGGACTTCGCCTGCTTTCTCGCTTCGCGCCCCGGCGATCGCCTATACTCGCCGCCTCAACCCGGGGTGCAAGGCATGGCTGGACGTCTCGGCGAACTGCTCGTCCGCGAAAATCTCATCTCGCTGCAACAGCTGCAGAAGGCGCAGGACGAGCAGAAGAAGGCGGGCGGCCGCATCGGCTACCACCTCACCAAGCTCGGCTTCATCGAGGAGTCGGAGCTCACCAACTTCCTCTCCAAGCAGTACGGGGTTCCTTCCATCAACCTGAAGGAATTCGACATCGACGGAGAGGTGGTGAAGCTGGTCCCCAAGGAGGTGGCGGAGAAGCACCAGTGCATCCCCGTCAACCGGGCCGGCGCCTCGCTCATCCTGGCCATGAGCGACCCCTCCAACATCTACGCCATCGACGACATCAAGTTCCTCACCGGCTACAACATCGAGGTGGTGGTCGCCAGCGAGCAGGCGATCAAGGAGTCGCTGGAGAAGTACTACGCGGAGAAGGGCCCCTCCTACGAGGAGGTGATGGAGGGGTTCGACGAGAACGAGATCGGGGTCGAGCACGACGACGCCGGCGTCACCGACATCAACGACCTGGAGAAGAGCGCCGCCGACGCCCCGGTGGTGAAGCTGGTCAACCTCATCCTCCTCGACGCCATCAAGAAGGGCGCCTCCGACATCCACGTGGAGCCCTACGAGCGCGACTTCCGGGTCCGCTACCGGGTGGACGGCGTGCTCTACGAGGTGATGAAGCCGCCCATGAAGCTGAAGATGGCCATCATCTCCCGCCTGAAGATCATGGCGGAGCTGGACATCGCCGAGCGCCGCCTCCCCCAGGACGGGCGCATCAAGCTCAAGCTGGGCAAGGGCCGGGAGATGGACTTCCGCGTCTCCGTCTGCCCCACGCTCTTCGGGGAGAAGGTGGTGCTCCGCCTCCTCGACAAGTCGAACCTCCAGCTGGACATGACCAAGCTGGGGTTCGATCCCGACCCGCTCAAGTCCTTCAAGGACGCCATCGACCGGCCCTACGGGATGGTGCTGGTCACCGGGCCCACCGGGTCGGGCAAGACCACCACCCTCTACTCCGCGCTCTCCGAGCTGAACAAGACCACCGACAACATCAGCACCGCCGAGGACCCGGTGGAGTTCAACTTCTCCGGGATCAACCAGGTGCAGATGCACGAGGACATCGGCCTCAACTTCGCCGCCGCCCTGCGCAGCTTCCTCCGCCAGGACCCGGACATCATCATGGTGGGCGAGATCCGCGACTTCGAGACGGCGGAGATCGGGATCAAGGCCGCCCTCACCGGCCACCTGGTGCTCTCCACCCTGCACACCAACGACGCCCCCGGCACCGTCTCCCGCCTCCTCAACATGGGAATCGAGCCCTTCCTGGTCACCAGCTCGGTGAACCTGATCCTCGCCCAGCGACTGGCCCGCAAGCTCTGCCAGGAGTGCAAGAAGCCGGTGGACGTGCCCCAGCAGGCGCTGCTGGACATCGGGGTGCAGCCCGACGAGGCCGGCACCTTCCAGGTGTTCGAGCCGGGCGGCTGCCGCACCTGCAACGACCGCGGGTACAAGGGCCGGGTGGCCCTCTACGAAGTGATGCCCATGTGGGACAGCCTGAAGGAGCTGGTGATCAACGGCGCTTCCACCGCCGAGCTGAAGGCGGAGGCCATCCGCCTGGGGATGCAGACGCTGCGCATGGCCGGCATCGCCAAGCTGAAGGTGGGGATGACCAGCATCGAAGAAGTGGTGGGGAACACCGCACCGGATACGATGCGGTAACGGGGGGACACCTTTGCCGAACCTGCATCAGCTCCTGAAGGCGATGGTGGAGAAGGGCGCCTCCGACCTCCACATCACCACCGGCTCGCCTCCCCAGCTGCGCATCGACGGCAGCCTGGTGCCGCTCAAGACCCCGCCCCTCACCCCGGTGGAGACCAAGCAGCTCTGCTACTCCATCCTCGCCGACGCGCAGAAGCACAAGTTCGAGGAGGAGAACGAGCTGGACCTCTCCTTCGGCGTGAAGGGGCTCTCCCGCTTCCGCGCCAACCTCTTCATGCAGCGCGGGGCGGTGGCGGCGGCCTTCCGCACCATCCCCTTCAAGATCCTCACCTTCGCCGAGCTGGGCCTGCCGCCCATCATCGCGGAACTGGCGAAGAAGCCCCGCGGGCTGGTGCTGGTGACCGGGCCCACCGGCTCGGGGAAGAGCACCACCCTGGCCTCGGTCATCGACAAGATCAACACCGAGCGGCACGAGCACATCCTCACCGTCGAGGACCCCATCGAGTACCTGCACCCGCACAAGAACTGCGTGGTGAACCAGCGGGAGGTGGGGTCCGACACCCACAGCTTCAAGAAGGCCCTCAAGTACATCCTCCGCCAGGACCCGGACGTGGTGCTGGTGGGCGAGATGCGCGACCTGGAGACCATCGAGGCGGCGCTGGTGATCTCCGAGACCGGCCACCTGGCCTTCGGCACCCTGCACACCAACTCCTGCGTGCAGACCATCAACCGCATCCTCGACGTCTTTCCCCCCTACCAGCAGCCGCAGATCCGCGCCCAGCTGTCCTTCGTGCTGGAAGGGGTGGTGACGCAGAACCTGATCGCCAAGGCCAGCGGGCCCGGCCGGGTGCTGGCCATCGAGGTGATGGTTCCCAACGCCGCCATCCGCAACCTGATCCGCGAGGACAAGGTGCACCAGATCTACTCGCAGATGCAGGTGGGCCAGTCGAAGTTCGGCATGCAGACCTTCAACCAGTCGCTCGCGTCGCTCATCCAGCGCGGGCTGATCTCGCTCGAGGAAGGGCTGGGGCGCAGCTCGGACGCGGAAGAGCTGCGCAACATGCTCGCCACGGGCGCGAAACCGGGCGTGAACCGGCCCGTCCAGGCCCGGTAAGAGGAGAAGCGAATGGCCACCGCACCCGCGGCAGCAGCGAAGACCGCACCCAAGCCCGCCGCAGCGCCCAAGCTCCCCGTCTGGGTCTGGGAGGGGCGCACCAAGTCGGGCGAGGTGAAGAAGGGCGAAGTGGAGGCGGCCGACGAGGCGTCCGTCCAGCAGCGCCTGCGGGCGATGGCGCTCTCCAACGTCAAGATCAAGAAGAAGCCCATCCAGATCAGCTTCAAGTTCCCCGGCTTCGGCGGCATCGGGCAGAAGGACCTGGTGGTCTTCACCCGGCAGTTCGCCACCATGATCGACGCCGGCCTCCCCCTGGTGCAGTGCCTGGACATCCTCTCCGGCCAGCTGGACAACATGGCCTTCCGCGAGGTGCTCACCAAGGTGAAGACCAAGGTGGAGTCGGGCTCCACCCTGGCCGACGCCCTGGGCGACCACCCCAAGGTCTTCGACACCCTCTACGTGCAACTGGTGGCCGCGGGAGAGATCGGCGGCATCCTCGACACCATCCTCAACCGGCTCGCCCAGTACATCGAGAAGAACGAGAAGCTGAAGAGCAAGGTGAAGGGCGCCATGGTCTACCCCTCGGTGGTGTTGATCGTGGCGGTGGGCGTCACCGTGGTGCTGCTGCTCTTCGTCACCCCCACCTTCGAGAAGATGTTCAAGGACTTCGGCGGGTCGATGCCGGTGCCCACCCAGATCGTCATCGACCTCTCCACCTGGCTGCAGCACAGCATCGGCTACCTGATCGGCTTCATCATCGCCGCGGTGATCGCCTTCCGCGCCTGGGTGAACTGGCCGCGCGGGCGCGTGCAGTGGGACTCCTTCGTCATCCGCACCCCCATCTTCGGCCCCCTGGTGCGCAAGGTGGCGGTGGCCCGCTTCACCCGCACCCTGGGCACCATGATCAGCTCGGGCGTCCCCATCCTCGACGCCCTGGAGGTGGTGGCCAAGACCGCCGGCAACGCGGTGGTGGAGAAGGCCATCCGGTACACCAAGGACAAGATCGCCGAGGGCAAGACCATCGTGCAGCCGCTCTCGGAGACCAAGGTCTTCCCGCCCATGGTGGTGCAGATGATCGGGGTGGGCGAGGCCACCGGCGCCATGGACCAGATGCTCACCAAGATCGCCGACTTCTACGACGACGAGGTGGACGCCGCCGTGGCCGCACTCACCAGCCTGATCGAGCCGGTGATGATGGTGTTCCTCGGCGGGATCGTGGGCGGCTTCCTCGTCGCCATGTACCTGCCGATCTTCTCCATCGCCGGCGCGATCAAGTAGGCCCGATGCCGGAGGCGGAGGTCTACTCGCCGCTCGGCGACCGCCCCGAGGGGACGCTCTGGCGCAAGCTGGTGCTGCTCACCGGCATCCGCCTGCTGGTGGGCACCGCCCTCCTGGTGGCCACCGCCTGGACCACCCTGGGCCGGGAGCCGTTCCCCCGCACTGTCGAGGCCCTGCTCTTCGCCATCATCGCCCTGATCTACTTCGCCTCCCTGGTGGGCACCTTCCTCCTGCGCACCCGCCGGCACCTGGGCTGGGTGGCGCACGGGCAGATCGCCGCCGACGTGATCGCCGCCACCGGGCTGGTCTACCTCACCGGCGGCGCGGAGAGCATCTTCACCGTGCTCTTCCCCCTGGCCATCATCAGCGGGGCCATCGGGCTGGGCCGGCGGGGCGCGGCGCTGGGAGCGGCGGCATCCTGCGCGGCCCTCTGCATCCTCGCCTGGGGGATGCAGGGCGGGATGCTCCCCAACGCGGGCGACGTGGAGAGGCCGCCCTTGCCCACCGAGCGGCTGGCGGTGGTGATGGCCGCCAACCTCTCCGTCTTCCTCCTCGTCGGCGCCCTCTCCTCCTTCCTCGCCGAGCAGCTGCAGGGTGCGCGCACCCAGCTGTTGCGCAGCGAGACCCGCCTGGAGGCGCTGGAGGAGATCTACTCGGCGGTGGTCCGCTCCATCGCCAGCGGCATCCTCACCGTGGGCGAGGACGGGCGCATCACCTACCTCAATCCCGCCGCCGAGCACCTCATCGGCCTCTCCGACCGGGAGGCGCGGGGGCAGTCGCTCTCGGCGCTGTTGCCCGAGCTGGCCGCCTCCATCGCCCGCCCCCGGGAGCGCGGACGGCCGGAGGTGCGGTTGCGCGCGCACGACGGGAGGGAGCGGATCCTCGGCTACGCCACGGCGCCCCTGGCCGGGGGGGTGGCGGGGATGGTGATCCTCTTCCAGGACCTCACCGGGTTGCGGCAGATGGAGGAGGCCGTGCGCCGCGCCGACCGGCTGGCGGTGGTGGGCGGGCTGGCGGCGGGCCTGGCGCACGAGATCCGCAACCCGCTGGCCTCGATGTGCGGCTCCATCGAGGTGCTGGGCGCCTCCCCGGGCCTGGACGAGCAGGAGCGCAAGCTGATGCAGGTGGTGCGCAGCGAGGCCGGGCGCCTGGAGGCGCTGGTCCGCGAGTTCCTCTCCTTCGCCCGGCCCCTCTCGCCCGCCATCGAGTCGCTGGACGGGGCCCGGGCCGTGGCCGAGACGGTGGAGCTGTTCCGCAGCCAGGTGGAGGAGCGGGGCCTGCAGCTCTCCGTCCGGGCCGACGAGCCGGTCTGGCTGCAGGCGGACCCGGGTCAGCTCCGCCAGGTCCTCTGGAACCTGCTGGGGAACGCGGCCGACGCCACGCCGGCGGGAGGGCGGGTGGAGGTGCGCATCGCCCAGCAGGGAGGGCAGGGAGTGCTGGACGTGATCGACACCGGCTCCGGGATCGCCGACGAGGACCTGCAGCGCATCTTCGATCCCTTCTTCACCACCAAGGAGCGCGGCACCGGGCTGGGCCTGGCCATCGTCCACCGCATCGTCGAGGCGCACGGCGGGCACCTCTCGGTGCGCAGCGAGCTGGGCAAGGGCACCGCCTTCCGCGTCGCCTTGCCCCTGGCCGCGGCGGTCTCTTCGCCGGGGCGCACGGCGGTGGGCTGATGGCGCGCCTGCTGGTGGTCGACGACGAGCAGTCCATGCGGGTGATGCTGGAGGCGCGCCTGAGCAAGGGCGGGCACGCGGTGGAGCTGGCCAGCGATCTTCCGGGGGTGGAGAAGGCGCTGGCGGCCGGCGAGTTCGACGTGGTGATCACTGACTTGCGCATGCGCGGGGGCAGCGACGGCCTCACCGTGGTGCGCAAGGTGAAGGCCGCGCAGGGCGAGGCCGAGGTGATCCTCATGACCGCCTTCGGCAGCGACGACGTGCGCCGGCAGGCCCTGGAGCTGGGGGCCTACGGGTACGTGGAGAAGTCGCCCACCCTGGCCTCCGAGCTGATCGCCCTGGTGAAGGCGGCGGTGCACAAGCGCGAGCTGGCCCGGCGCGGCCGGATGCTGGCCCAGGACAACGAGCTGCTCCGCGAGCAGCTCTCCGCCCGGGGGCGCTTCGAGTCGATGGTGGCCCGCAGCGGGGCCATGCACCGGGTCTTCGAGGTGGTGGAGAAGGTGGCCGCCGCCCGCACCACCGTGCTGATCACGGGCGAGAGCGGGGTGGGCAAGGAGCTGGTGGCCCGGGCGGTGCACGCCCGCAGCCCGCGGGCGCAGGGGCCCTTCGTGCCGGTGAACTGCGGGGCCATCCCCGAGGGGCTGATCGAGTCGGAGCTGTTCGGCCACGCCAAGGGGGCCTTCACCGGCGCCCAGGGCGCCAAGCAGGGGCTCTTCCAGGCGGCGCAGGACGGCACCCTCTTCCTCGACGAGATCGGGGAGCTTCCGGTCAGCCTGCAAGTGAAGCTGCTGCGCGCCATCCAGGATCGGCGCATCCGCGCGGTGGGCGACACCGAGGACGTGGAGGTCGACGTGCGCCTGGTGGCCGCTACCAACCGCGACCTGGCGGAGGCGGTGCGCGCGGGCAGCTTCCGCGAGGACCTCTACTACCGGCTGAACGTGGTGCAGATCCGCGTCCCCCCGCTCCGCGAGCGGCGGGAGGACGTGCTCCCCCTGGCCGACCACTTCCTCCGCCGCTTCGCCGCCGAGCACGCCCGGCCGGTGCCGCGCCTCTCGGCGGACGCCAAGCGCCGGCTCTCGGAGTACTGGTTCCCGGGCAACGTCCGCGAGCTGGAGAACCTGATCGAGCGGGCGGTGGCCCTCTCCAACGGCGACGAGGTGACGGTGGACGCGCTCCCCGCCGTCCTGCGCGGGACCGGCGCGCACGCCCTCTCCCCCGAGGGCCCGCTGCCCGAGGGGTTCTCGCTGGAGGAGTACCTGGCGCAGATCGAGCGGGAGCTGATCGACCGGGCGCTGTCGGAGGCGGGAGGAGTGAAGAAGGACGCCTCGGCGAAGTTGGGACTCACCTTCCGGCAGTTCCGGCACCGGGTGAAGAAGCTCTCCGGACAGCCCGAGGACGACTCCGACGACTCCGAGGGGTAGAAGGCGTGACCTGGACCTGAACCGGAACCTAGACCACGAAGCCGCGAACGCGGCGAGCCCTGAAGCCAATGCGCTAGTTCAAGTCGCGCCGCGAAAAGATGAAGATCGCCAGCCCCAGCACCACCGCCGCATAAGCGATCCCATATCCCGCCGCGTGCCACACGTACGCGCCCGGCACCGGGAGCTGGTTCGCGGCCTGCGCCTTGAGGTTGAGCAGCTCCAGGTCCGGCAGCAAGAGATAGAAGGCGCGCGCGAGCGCGGCGCCGGCCGGGCTCTTCGACTTCTCCGCGAAGGTCCTCAGGTCCGGGAGCAGGTGGCCGATGAAGAAGATGGCGAAGGCGTAGGAGGCGGCGAGGATGGGGGTGGAGAAGCTGGCGAAGAGCAGGGCCACCGCGGCCAGCACCGCCAGCTCCACGCAGATGAGCAGGGCGGCCTGCAGGGCGGTGGCCCCCAGCCCGTAGCCGGCCAGCCAGAGCACCCCGCGCAGGAGCAGGACGATGAGGGCGGCGTTCACCGCCAGCAGCAGCACCAGCCCCGCGTAGCGGCCGGCGCAGAAGGTCCAGCGGGGCACCGGCTTGGCCAGGGTGGGGAGGATGGTCTTGCGCTGGACCTCCCCGGCCACGATCCCCACGCCGATGACGATCGCGATCAGCGCCCCCGCCACCTCCAGGGCGGAGAGGCCCATGTCGACGATGATCCGCAGCCAGTTGCCGATGGTGAGCTGGGCCACCAGGAGGGAGCCGGCCACGAAGAGCGCGGCGAAGAGCATCAGGTTGTAGAGGAGCTTGCTGCGGACCAGCTCCCGGACGGTGTTGCCGGCGATGGTGACGATGGCGTTCATCAGTGGATCTCGTACTTCGCGGTCAGCCCGTAGGCGCGCAGGCGCTCGGCGGCGGTGGAGCGGGCGCTGCCGTCGGGCTCGATCAGGTAGCGCCCCCCGTGGGGCTCCCGGGGAAGGGAGGAGAGGTAGCCGGTTGCGAGCAGCGCCTGGACGGACGGCGGCCAGCTGCCCCGCGCCTGCCGGTAGCGCCGTGCGGCCTCCTCGATGGTCAAGAGCTCCCGCTCCACGTGCAGCGCGTCCACCCGCTCCTGCCACTCCTTCCGGGTGGCCTCCTCGGTGACCTGGGAGAGCATCGCCTCGGCCAGCGAGGTGGCCAGCTCCAGCTCCCCGCTCTGGGCGGCCAGCCGGGTGGCGAGCAGCCCCAGGTAGGCGGGAGCGCCCTTCTGCCGGGCGGCGAGGGAGAAGTTCCGGGCCGCCGCGGGAAAGTCGTGCAGGTAGTACGACTGCATGAAGCCGAGGAGGAAGCCCATGTTCCAGTCGTCGGGCCGCTCCCGCACCCCGCGCTCGAGGATGCGCATGGCGTCGAGCACCCCGTAGACCTTCGTCCCCGCCATGTTCTCGTGCGGCAGGGCCGCGCCGGCGAAGCGGTAGGCGCCGGAGAACTTGGGGTCCACCTCCACCGAGTATTCCAGGAGCCGCGCCAGGCGGCGGTCCATCTGCCGGGAGATCGCCGGGGACATGTCCTGGTGCCGCTGGGGGAGCACCTGGATCGCCTCCAGCAGGGTGAGGTCGGCGAGGATGGGGCGGAAGCCGAAGGCCAGGGCCCGGGCCACGTCGCCGGGGATGGGCGGGATGTCCAGCTCGGAGTCGAGCAGCGCCGGGGCGCGGCGCTGGGCGGAGATGCGGAGGAGGCCGGCGGCGGCGACCGCCACCGCGAACACCAGGGCGGCGGCGCTGCCGCGGAGCGCAACGGTCACGGGCAGGAGTCTAGCAAGGGCCGGCGGCCTCACCAGAAAAGAACGCGGGGGCGGCCCCTCCCGGCCACCCCCGCGCCCTTTGCTGCAATCTGCGTCTTACAGGTTGACGTCGTTGTAGTCGTTCGCCGGCTCGCCCGACGGGTTGTTCGCGTCGGCCGAGCAGTTGCTGCCGCTCAGGGTGCGCGAGTCGCTGGAGATCGACCAGGAGTCGATCGAGGTGTCGGCGTCGATCTGGCCCGCGGCGGCGGCCACGAACGAAGGCGGCGTCGCCACCACGCCCGCGGTGCCCGAACCGGTGCACTGGTTCACCGGAGCGGTCTGGTCCATGCTGTTGTTGGTGCCGTACTTGAAGATGTCCACCAGCACGCCGTTGTAGGTGGTCGCCTGGGTGATGGTCGACCCGGTGCGGGCCTCGAAGGTGCCCGTGGCGTTGAGGAAGTAGGCGTACCGGTTGTTGCGCTCCGGCTCGAAGCCCACCTCGCCCGTCAGCGACGAGAAGCGGTCCTTCTCCTGGAAGAAGGCCTTCTCCGCGGTGAACACGGCCTTGAGGTTCGCCTTCGCCTCGCTCTGCTTCGACCGCGCCTGGAACTTGATGAAGTTCGGGATGGCGATGGCCGCGAGGATGCCGATGATCGCCACGACGATCATCAGCTCGATGAGGGTGAAGCCTTTCTGCACGAGCTTCTTCATTGGAGTCTCCATGGGGTAGTGAACCGCTCGGGGATTGAGCAAGCTGCGGGCCAGCGGCGAAGTTGGCTGGTTCCGCCGGGTTGGAGGGACTTCCGGAGCGGAGGCCGACAGGATCTGTCCGGGCGGTGACAGGAATTGTCAGCCGATCTTGACGGACTTCTTCCTACCCGCGGCTACCCCGCAGAGGAGGGCGGCGGCGAGGGCTGCCAGGGCTCCGGGCCAGAGTCCGACGGGAACGAAGCGGAGCTCGACGGTCGCCGCCCCCCCGGGCAGGGCCACTCCCAGGGCGGCGAGATCCGCTTCCACGACCGGGGCGGCACGGCCGTTCACCGTGGCGCGCCAGCCGGGGTCGAAGTGCTCGCCCACCACCAGCAGGCCCGGACCCCGGGCGCGCACCGCCATGCGCTCCGGCGAGGTCCGCTCGAGCTGCGCCGGGGCCGCCGTGCCTTCCAGGAGCGGAGGCAGGCCATCGCCGCGCACCACCGCCTGGCGGCGCACGTCGAACCCCGGCGCGGCCACCTGGGCGATGCCCTCGTCCACCGTCGCCACCCGGGCGGCGCGCGCCGCCACGAATGCCCGGGGGAAGACCGGGTACTCGCGAACCCAGTACCCGAACCCGACCCGGTGGAAGTTGCGCAGCCGGGCCTGCGCCGGGCTGAAGGAGTCGGGCATCTCCACCGCGAAGCGGACGCCGAAGAGGTTGAAGTACGTCTCCGGAGTCTCGCGGATGCCGTGCGCGTAGGCGGGGTCGGAGGCGGAGAAGTACGGCGACATCCCCTCGATCCCCGCCACCGAGTTGAACTGGGGCAGGAGCGCCTGCGCCATGCTCACCGTCACGGCCACCCGGGGGGCGAACCCGGCGAGGAGCATGGGATCCCGGTCGTTGACGAACAGCCTCCAGCGCCCGGCGCTGGGGCCGGCCCGGGCCCGGAGCCGCTCCGCCAGGTCCCAGGGTCCGCGCACCACCTCGACCGGCGCGGAGTAGAGCAGCCCGCCGCAGGAGGCGAACACCGAGGCCGCGCAGCACAAGGCCCCCAGCGCGGCTGCCGGCCGCTGCCGCCACCAGCGCCAGAGAGCCACCGCCGCCAGCGCAGCGGCCAGCCCGGCGCAATCGAAGAGGCCGGCCCGCGCCTCCCGCCAGAAGGCGTGGGCGAAGGCGATCCGGTGCGTCTTGCCGAAGACCACCAGCGATTCGGCGAGCCCTGCCGCGTGGGCGCCGGCGAACAGCGCCAGCGCCCCGGCCAGGGCGGCGAGGATGGCCGCCGCGGCGAAGAGGCGGAAGGCGGCGCGGCGGGTGCCACAGAGGGCGAGGTCCGCCCCCAGGGCCGCCGCGAGGGCGAAGAGGAGCGAGGCGGGCGCGGAGAGCTTCTCGGCGTAGCGGAAGATCCCCGAGAAGGGGACGAGGGCGAAGAGCGCCCGGTCGATGCCCAGCGCGGTTCCCGCCGAGGCCAGCGCCAGAAGCGCCGCCCCGCAGAGCAGGAGCGCCCCCTTCCGTCCCGCGAAGGCCCCGGCGAAGGCGAGGAGCAGGGCGGGAGCGCCGAGGACGATGGAGTCGGCGAAGGCGGCGCTGCCCTGGGTGAAGTACTCGGTGTAGGTGGAGGCGGCGCGCGGATCGCCGGAGGTCTCGGGGGCGTCGTCGAAGGCCCGGGGGACGAGGAACCCGGCCAGCCGCAGTGGGTGGTTGGCGAAGGCCGCCCGCTCCTTCTCGCTGAGCGGGCCGGAGCGGGTGCTGTGGCGCAGCTCCGCCAGCGCAGGGAGGACCACCGGCGCGGAGAAGGCGATGGCCAGGGCCCCGCAGGCCGCGGTCAGGCCCAGGTTTCGCAGGGAGCGCCGCCGGTCGGGAAAGGCCAGGGCCAGCGCCCAGGCGCCGGAGAGAAGGCCGGCGATGAGCATCGCCTGCGGCTCCCCCGCATACGCGATCAGCGCCACCGCCGCTCCCGCCCAGGCGAAGCGGCGGGCCGCGGGCGCCGCCACGAACGCGATCACCGCGTCGACGGCGATGGGGACGCTGCCGGCGCCCACCGAGTAGGGCAGGTTCGACCCGGTGACGGATATCAGATAGCCGCATCCCCCGTAGGCGATGGCGCCTGCCAGGGAAGCCCAGGCGCTGGCGCCCAGCCGGCGCGCCAGGCGGAAGACGCCGATGCCCGCGAGCAGCGGCCCGAGCATGTGGTTCAGCTTGAACGCCAGGTCGAAGGGAAGGAGGAGATAGAGGAGGGTGGCGGGGTGGAGGAGGCCGGGGGTGACCTGGCCGAGCAGGGAGACGCCGCACTCCGTCCAGGGATCCCAGAAGGGGAGCCGCCCGGCGTGGAGCTGGCGGGCGATGAAGAGCTTCACCGGGTAGTAGAGCCTTCCGGTATCGCGGTAGTAGAGCTGCACCCCCGGGTCGAGGGTGGGCGCGAAGAAGAGGGCCAGCAGCGCGACGCCGGCCAGCGCTGGAGCGGCACTCCGGAGGCGTTCGCGCGAGATCACGTCCACCTCCCACGTTAGCCGCACTCGGGGGCGTGCGCGAGAAGTTGCCCGGCGCCGCCGGGGCACGCTAGAGGAAACCGATGCAGGCGCAGGTGCGCGTCGAGGCGCTGAGCAAGACCTTCCGGGTGGGGTTCTGGGCGCGCCGGGTGCGCGCGGTGGAATCGCTCTCCTTCGAGGTCCGCTCTGGCGAGGTCTTCGGCCTGCTCGGGCCCAACGGCGCCGGCAAGACCACCACCATCAAGGTCCTGATGGGGTTCGTCAAACCCACCTCCGGGAACGCCTTCATCGGCGGCGAGCGGGCGGGGACGGTGGCCTCCCGCCGCAACCTCGGCTACCTGCCCGAGAACCCCGCGCTCTACGAGTTCCTCCGGGGCGACGAATACCTGGTCTTCGCCGGGCGCCTGGCCGGGCTTTCCCGCGCCGAGGCGCGGCGGCAGGCGGGAGCGCTGCTGGAGCGGGTGGGGCTTGCGGGGCGCGCCGATCGGCCCATCCGCAAGTTCTCCAAGGGCATGGTGCAGCGGCTGGCCCTGGCCCAGGCGCTGATCGGCGACCCGCGCATCGTCATCCTCGACGAGCCGATGAGCGGGCTCGATCCCATCGGCCGCAAGGACGTGCGCGATCTCATCCTCCAGCTCCGCGACGAAGGGCGGACGGTGCTCTTCTCCACCCACATCCTCTCCGACGTGGAGGCCATCTGCGATCGGGTCGGAATCCTGGTGGAAGGGCGCCTGACCGACTGCGGGGCTTTGGCCGACCTGGTCGCGCCCGGGGCGCGGGCGGTGGAGCTGGTGGCGGAGAACGTCCCGCCCGAGCTGCTCTCCCGCCTGCAGGGCGACGGGATCCGGGTGCTGCAGCGGGACCGGGCCACCGTCTTCACCTTCGCCGACGAGGTCAAGGCCCGCGAGGCCCTGTCGGCGGCGGTCTCCTCCGGCGCCACCGTGGTCTCCCTCACGCCCCATCGGCGTTCGCTGGAAGAGCTGTTCGTCTCCCGCGCCCGCGGCAAGGCCGCCACCTCCTGATGCCGCGCGGGCCGAGCCGCTGATGCAGGAGATCGCCCGCGGGATGCCGGTGGCTTTCGCGCTCTGGGTGTTCGCCGCCGGGGCGGTGGTGGGCAGCTTCCTCAACGTGGTGATCGCCAGGGTCCCCAAGGGCCAGAGCATCGTCTCCCCGGGGAGCCGCTGCCCGAGGTGCGGCAATCCCATCGCCTGGTTCGACAACATCCCCATCCTCTCCTGGCTGCTGTTGCGCGCGCGCTGCCGCAAGTGCGGGCTCGCCATCAGCGCCCGCTATCCTTTGGTGGAGCTGCTCAGCGGCTTTCTCGCCGTGGCCGTCGTCCGCCACCAGGGAGCGACCTGGAGTGCCCTCTTCTACTTCCTCTTCGCCGCCGCCCTGCTGGCGCTCTCCTACATCGATCTCGACTCCTGGCTGTTGCCCCACCAGATCACCTGGCCGCTCCTCGGGGTGGGGCTCGTCTCCCCGCTCTGGAACCCGGCCCTGACTTACGCGGAGGCCGGCATCGGGGCGGCCGCCGGGTTCGCGGCCTTCGCCGCCGTCGCCCTCTTCGGGGAGAAGGTGCTGAAGCGGGACACCATGGGCTGGGGCGACGTCTGGCTTCTGGCCGCCATCGGAGCCTGGCTGGGATGGCCGGCCCTGCTCCCGGTGATCCTCCTCTCCGCCGTGCAGGGCGTGGCCGTAGGCACCATCCTCCTCGCCACCCGCCGCGAACCCGACCCGGCTCCTCCCCCTCCGCCGCAGCCCGCGGCCGACGAGGAGTGGGTGCCGCCCAGGCACGCGGTCCCCTACGGGCCGTTCCTCGCCCTGGCGGCGATGGAGTACCTCTTCTTCGGCGACCGCCTGGTCTCCCGCTGGAACCACCTGCTCTTCCGGCTGATGTCGTGAACGGCTCCCACCCCAGCCTGCGCCTGAGGCTCCTCGCCATCGTGCTGGCGGCGGCGCTGATGCCCATCGCGCCGCTCTCCATCGTCCTCCTCCTCCAGGTGCGGGACGGCATCTACGGCCGTGCGGTGGCGGACGCCCGCGCCCGGCTGGTGGACATTCGCGACCACTGCCGGGACGGGGTCTGTCCTTCGGCGTCCGGCGTGCGGCAGCTGGCCGGGCCTTGCGCCTCCCGGGCGCTGCGCGACCGGGAGAACCTGGTCCTCTGCGAGGAGATCCCCGGCGGCGGGGCGCTCGAGCTGCGGGAGAACCTGCGCCCGGTGCGCGAGCAGCTCTCCGCGCTGGCGCTGCGCATCCTCGCCATCCTCGCCCTCTTCGTGGGCATGCTGGTGGCGCTGGCGGGCTGGCTCCTGGAGCGGGGCGTGGGGCGGAGGATGGAGCGGATCGACGCGGCCCTGCAGGCGGTGGGCGACGAGCAGCAGGGCCCGGCCCTGCTGCCGGAGGGAGGCGACTCCGTCGGCCGGGTGGCGGCGGCGGTGAACCGGCTGGCGGAGCGGCTGCGCGAGGAGCGGGCCCGGACGCGGGCGCAGATCGAGGCGCTGGAAGCGGCGAACCAGAAGCTGCGCGAGGCCCGCGAGGACCTGGCCCGGAGCGAGCGGCTGGCCAGCGTCGGCCGGCTGGCCGCGGGAGTGGCCCACGAGGTGGGAAACCCGGTGGCTGCGCTCATCGCCTACGCGGCGCTCATGCGCGAGCGGCTGGCCCAGGGCAAGGACGTGGCCGGGTACGCCGAGCGGGTGGAGCGGGAGGCCATCCGCATCGACCGCATCGTGCGCGACCTGCTGGACCTGGCCAGGCCCCCGGCCGCCCTGAAGCCGGTGGAGCTCTCCCGGGCAGTGGACGCCGCCCGCGCCTCCGTCGCCTCGCAGCACGCGCGGGTGGCTTTCGAGGCGGCGCTGCCCGCGGACCTGCCGCCCGTGCGCGCCGACGAGCACTACCTGGCGCAGGTGTTCGTAAATCTCATGATGAACGCTGCCCGCGCCGGCGCCTCCAGGGTGCGGGTGAGCGGGCGGGTCGCGGACGGGGTCGTGCTGGTGGAGGTGGAGGACGACGGCAACGGCATCCCCAGCGAGGCCTTGCCCCGGCTCTTCGAGCCCTTCTTCACCACCTCCGCCCCGGGGCAAGGCACCGGCCTGGGGCTGGCGCTCTGCCACGCCACCATGGTGCGCTTCGGCGGGAGCATCGCAGCGCGCAACCGGGAGGGAGAGCGCGGGGCGGTGTTCGAGCTGCGCTTCCTCAGCGAATCCGCTCGGCCCGCAGCGTGACGACGTCCAGCACGAAGGCGGGCCGGCCGGGAAAGAAGGGGAGGAGCTCGCCGTCGCGGGCGCCCAGGTCGATGGCCCGCACCAGCGAGGCCCGGGAGAGGTCGGGCTCGTTGTAGGTGAGGTCGATGTTCCCGTCCCACTTCGCGGGGTAGCGGAGGAAGACCAGGGCGCGCTGCTCGCGCAGCCACTCGAAGGCCGGCTCCCAGAGGGCGTAGGTCCAGTGCCGTTCCTTCGCGTGGACCACCACCAGCCGCACTCCGGTGCCCATCAGCACGCCGACCCAGAGGGCGGCCAGGACCAGCGCCGCCGCGGCGGGAAGGGCGGCCGCGAGGCGCAGGCCCCGGACGAATCGCACCGCCAGCTCCGCGCCGGCCGCGGCCGCGAGGCAGAGCCAGGGGACGGTCTCCAGGTAGTAGATGGGCGCCCGGAAGTGGAAGGTGAGCTGGAGGAGGAAGAAGGCCGCGGCGAAGACCCCGGCCGGCCAGAGCGGGCGCCAGAGAAGGCCGGCGACGGCGAACGCCACCGCCACCCACCCGGGCAAGAGGTTGCCCACCAGCAGGAGCCGGCGGAAGGCTTCCCCGGGAAGGCGGGCGAAGGTGTGGCGCTCGCGCGACTGGCGGAACCCCACCTCCAGGTCGCGCAGGTGGGGCGGGAGCGAGAGCGTCGGTGCGTCGGAGCGCACGGGCCCGATGCCGGGTCCGTCGAAGGGCATGTACTGCTTCGCGTAGAGCGACCAGGGCGCCGTGGTCCACGATCCGGTGCTGGCCTTGCAGACCACCCCCAGCGCCAGCGCTCCGGCGATCAGGGGAGGCAGCGCCCAGGCCAGCGTCAGGGGCGGCGTCCGGCGGCGGATCCTCAGGATCACCACCGCTCCCGTGGCCAGGGCCGCCGCCCCGGCAAAGGGGCGGACCAGGCCGGTGAAGGCGATGGCGGCGAAGAGCGCCGCGATCCGCCCCGGCCTGGGGCGCAGGTCCACCGCCAGGGCCAGCGCGATCACCGCGGCGGCGCCCGCCACCGAGCTGGCCTGCGAGAGGTAGCTCGCGAAGAAGGGGAACACCTCGGTGTTGCCGAGGAGGAGCAGCGCCGCCACCCAGGACGCCCAGAGGGAGAGGCCCGCCAGCCGGGCGGCGAGGAAGAGCAGCGCCGCCGTCGCTCCCAGGAGCAGGCAAGGGGCCAGCCAGACCATTCCCAGGGCCTCGAAGGGCGCCAGCAGCGCGGCGTGGCCGGGCAGGTACTTGGCGGCGAAGCGGGGGACCGTCAGGAGATGTGCCGCCTGGAAGAACTCGGGCAGGGGCGGGGAGGGCATCGTCAGGTGGCCCGAGGCCAGGGTCTTCGCCTGGAAGAGGTAGACGGACTCGTCCTGGGTATTGGGCCGCGGGCCCCACTTGCCGCTGGCGAAGACGTGCATGCAGAGCGAGGTCCCGGCCACCAGCAGGAGCAGGGCGCAGATGGCGTCCAGCCGCCGCGATCGCTCCCCGCCCACACCCCCGCTCATCCGAGCACTCCGGCTTTTCTTGCCCGTATCGCCTGGGCGCCCGTACAGTCCCGCCCATGCGAGCGGCCGCGCAGGTGGGCCCGTCGCCCGTCGAGCTGACGGTGCTGATGCCCTGCCTCAACGAGGCGAAGACGGTGGCTGTCTGCGTGCGCAAGGCGATCGAGGCCTGCCGCGAGGCCGGGGTGTCGGCGGAGGTGCTGGTGGCCGACAACGGATCGGAGGACGGCTCGCCGGAGCTGGCCCGCGAGGCCGGGGCCCGCGTCATCGAGGTGGAGGAGAAGGGCTACGGCGCCGCCCTGCGGGCGGGCATCGAGGCCGCCCGCGGCCGCTACGTGGTGATGGGCGACGCCGACGACAGCTACGAGTTCCAGGACGTCCCCCGCTTCGTGGAGCGGCTGCGCGACGGCAACGAGCTGGTGATGGGCTCGCGCTTCCGCGGGGTGATCCACCCCGGGGCGATGCCCTTCCTGCACCGCTTCCTGGGCAATCCCGTCCTCACCTGGATCCTCAACCTCTTCTTCGGCGCCGGCATCACCGACGCCCATTGTGGCATGCGCGGCTTCTCCCGCGAGGCCATCCGCTCCCTCTCCCTGCGCAGCCCGGGGATGGAGTTCGCCAGCGAGATGGTGATCCGCGCCGCCCAGGAGAAGCTGCGCATCAGCGAGGTGCCCACCAGCCTGCGGCCCGACGGCCGGGGCCGCCGGGCCCACCTGCGCACCTGGCGCGACGGCTGGCGCCACCTCCGCTTCATGCTCCTCTTCAGCCCCTGGTGGCTGTTCGCGGTCCCCGGGCTGGGCGCCATGGCCCTGGGCCTCTCGCTCACCGCCGCGGTGGCGATGGCCCGGGTGGAGATCTTCGGCCGCGTGCTGCACACCCACTTCGCCTTGCTGGGCAGCGCGCTCGCGATCCTCGGGCTCCAGGTCACGCTCCTGGGCATCTTCGCCAAGGCGGTGTTCGTGCTCGACGGCATCGGGAGCAGCCCGGCCGTGGAGCGGCTGATCGCCGGGTACCGGCTGGAGCTGGCGCTGGTGGCCGGCCTCCTCGGCGTCCTTGCGGGCCTGGCCATCGACGGGCGGATCCTCTGGCTCTGGATCGCCTCCCGCGGGGGCGCGCTGGACGAGACCATCACCAACCTCGCCATCATGGGAGGAACCTTGCTCGCTCTCGGGGTGGAGGTCATCTTCTCGGCGTTCTTTCTCAGCATCCTCAAGGCCAGCCGCGAACGCCGGTGGACTTGACCGCGGAGAGCGCGGGCGCGCCGGCGCGCCGGGGCCTTTCGGCGCTGCTGCGGACGCCCATCGACGCCCCTCTGGGCACGGCGATCGCGGGCCTGGGGCTGGCCTGGCTCTCGCTCCTGCTCTGCGGGCCCGTCCCCAAGGACGGACCCGTCTTCCCCCACGTCTTCGAGTACCTCTTCTTCCGCAACGAGCCGTCCGCGGCCTGGCTGGCCATCGCCATCCTCGCCTCCGGGCTCCTGCTCTCCCGCTCCTCCCGCCTGCCCGAGCGCCCCTTCGTGGCCCGGCTGTCGGCGGATCCGCGCCTGTTCATCGCCTCGGCCACCGCCGTGCTCGCCCTGGCCGCGCTCCTCGTCTACCGCGCCCACCCGCTCTCCATGGACGAGTACGCGCCGCTCTTCCAGGCCCGGGTGTTCGCCCGCGGCAGGCTGGACGCGCAGGTGCCGCAGGTGATGCTGCCGCGCCTTCTGCCCCCCATCCGCTGGTTCATCGAGTTCGGTCCGGGCGGCGCCATGCTCTCCGGGTACTCGCCGGGATTCGCGCTGTTGCTCGCGCCCTTCGCCTGGCTGGGCTGTCCCTGGCTGCTCAATCCCTTGCTCGGGGGCGCCACCCTGGCCCTCACCTGGCGCTTGTCGCGCCAGCTCTGGCCCGGCACCAGCGCGCCCGGCTGGGCGCTGCTCTTCACCGCCGCCTCACCCGCCTTCTCCGTCAACGCCATCTCCTACTACACGATGGGCGCACATCTGGCCGCGTCGCTGGCCTTCGCCATCCTGCTCCTGGAAGGCCGCTTCTTCCTCGCCGGCCTGGTGGGCTCCGTGGCGATCTCCCTGAACAATCCTTTCCCCCACACCCTCTTCGCCCTCCCCTGGCTGGCCGCCGTCGCCTGGCGCCCGGGGAGGATCCGCAACCTGTCGCGAATGGCAGCCGGCTATCTTCCCGGCTTGCTGCTGGTGGCGGGCTGGATCTGGCACCGCGGCCAGGTCACGCGCCCCGCGCAGGTGTCGCGCGGGATCCTCTCCGGCCTCTCCTCCCTCCGGCAGGACGCCTTCGCCCTGCCCGGGTGGGACCTGCTGCTGGCGCGGATCATGAACCTGGCGGAGCTCGCCTCCTGGGCCGCACCGCTTCTCCTCCCATTGGCCGTGCTGGGCGCGGTGCGCTGCTGGAGGATCCCGGGCGTGAAGCTGCTGGTCGCCTCCGCCCTGGTCACGCTGGCCGGCTACACCTTCGTCACCTTCGACCAGGCGCACGGGTGGGGGTTCCGCTACTTCCACTCCGCCTGGTCCGTGTTGCCGCTCTGCGCCGCCGGGGCGGTGGAAGGCGCGCAGGCCGCGCCCGCGCTGCGCCGGCTCGCCGCCTGGACGGCGCTCTGCAGCCTGCTCCTCTGCACGCCCTTGCGCTTCGGCCAGGTGCGCACCTTCATCGACCGGCACCTGGCGCAGATCCCCCCCGCGGGCGAAGGCCGGGAGATCGTCTTCATCGACGTCGCCAAGGGGGCCTACACCGTCGATCTGGTGCAGAACGATCCCTTCCTGGAGAACGACCGCTGGCTCCTGATCAGCTTCGGCGAGCGCGAGGACCGGGAATTCATGGTCGCCTTCTTCCCCCGCTCGCGCCGGACGCTCTCCGGCACCTTCGGCTCGGTCTGGAAGGTGGAGTGAATCAGGCCTGGAGCGCCCCCCGGACCCGCAGGCGCGCCCGCACCCGCTCCACGATCCGCGAGTCGCGCAGGTAGCGCGCTCCGCTGGCCGGCCCCAGGCCGAAGAAGGCCCGCAGCAGCGGTCGCCAGGGGACAGCGCCGCCGCTCGCCCCGGCGGTGAGCGCAAGGTTCAGCTCCAGGGAGAAGCGCGCCGCGCGCCGGACGGAGGGGGGCGCGCCGCCCTGGTGGCGCTCGACGACCGCCTCGAGCTGCCGCCGCCGCTCGGGGAGATCGCTCCGCTTTACCGTCTGCGAGCCGCCGTGGATGCGGAAGGCGGCCAAAGGCGATGCGATGTGCCGGACCGGGCCCCTGCCGGCCAGCTTCAGCCACAGGTCCCAGTCGGCGGTGTACCAGAGCGACTCGTCCATCGCGGAGCCGCGCAAGGCCAGCTCGCGCGCGAAGGCCGGCGCCGGGGCGGCGAGGAAGTTCTGCACCAGCAGGCGACGGACCATCTCCCCCGGATCCACCTCGCCCTCCGGCAGCGGGCAGCGCCAGGTCCCCAGCCGGTCGCCCTCCGGGCCGATGAAGATCGCGGGATGCACGATCAGCGCCGGGCCAAGGTCCGCTTCCTTGCGCAGCGCCGAGAGCCGCCCGGGCAGCCAGAGATCGTCCTGGTGGAGGAAGCAGGCGTACCGGCCGCGCGCTTCCCGCAGGCCGGCGTTGGTGGCCGCCACCCAGTTCCCCCCGCGTCCCCGCAGGATGCGCAGGGGAAGCCGGCCTTGCCAGGCGCGGAGGATCTCCGGGCTGCGGTCGGTGGAGCCGTCGTCGACCGCCAGCACCTCGCACCCTGCCGCGCCTTCGGCGCGGATGCTCTGCAGCGCCTGCTCCAGGTACCGCTCCCCGTTGAACACGGGCATGACCACGGAGAGCCAGGGATCGCCTCCGGCCACGCTCAGGACCGCTGCCTGCGGGCGATGCTGACGAACTCGTTGTACTTGAAGACCGTCCCGGCGAAGCGGGGGAAGGGGAAGGAGTAGCGGCGGTCCACCGCGAGGCCCGCCGCCCGGAGGATCTTCTCCACCGCCGCGAAATCCATGAACTCGACGTGCGTGGGGTCGGAGCGGAAGCCGGCCTCCTGCGGGGTGAGGGCCAGCACCCGGCCCCCTTCCTTGAGGAGCGGAAGGTGCGAGCGCACCAGGTCGACGGCCGCGGCCAGGGTCATGTGCTCGAGCACGTGGGAGAAGAGCAGGGTGTCGAAGCGGGCCCCTTGCCCCCACTCCGAGGCGCGAAGCTCCTCGGGGGTGAAGGCGGGGAGCCCCCGGCCGCGGGCGATCTCCACCGCGCGCCGGTCGGGGTCCAGGCCCACGCTGCTCCCGCGCAAATGATCGAGGTTGCGCCCGATCCCGCAACCCACCTCCAGCACGAGCCCGAGGCGCAGGCGGCGCAGATGCTCGCGGTAGGGGCGCTGCACGTCGAGCAGCCGCTTCCACCAGGCGCTCTCGCTGCGCAGCCGCTCTTCCGCGTACAGCGCGGACACTAGGCGCTCAGCCTGCGGGGCACCGCGCGCAGGCCGGAGGCGCCCGCTTCTTCCGCTCCCCGGTCCCCCGCCTCGTGGTACTCGGCGTCCTCGTTCACCCGCCAGAGGTCGTAGACCGGCTCGCCCGCGAGGATGTTCTTCACGCAGAGCATGGCCGTCATCATGGCGTGGTCCTGGTTGTTGTACTTGTGCATCCCGTTGCGGCCCACCAGGTGCAGGGTGGGGAAGCGGGCGGACATCTCCCGGCGGATGCTCTCCACCTTGTCGGCGTAGCCGTCGTCGTACACCGGGTACGCCTTGGGCTGCCGCACCACGCAGCCGTCCACCACGTCGGACGCCCGGGCCAGCCCGATCTGCTCCAGTTCCCGCTTGCCCAGCTCGATCAGCTCGGCGTCCTTGGCCGTCCACAGCCCGTCGCCCTCGAAGCAGAAGTACTCCAGGCCGTAGCAGGCCATGGAGGGGTCGGGGACCATCTCCGGCGACCAGGACTTGAAGTTCTGGATCCGGCCCACCCGCACGCCCGGGTCGTGGATGTAGATCCAGTTGTCCGAGAACACCTGCCGGTCCTTGAGGATCAGGACCACGGTGAGGAAGTCGCGGTAGCGCAGCTTCTCCGCCGCGGAGCGCGCTTCCTCCCCCAGACCCGGGGTGAGCCCCAGGGCCAGCTCGCGCAAGGGGGCCGAGGAGATCACGTGCGCGGCCCGGGTCTCGCGCCGCGCGCCCGAGGCGTCGACGTGCAGCAGCGTCCACTCCCCCCGCCCGGCGTCGAAGGAGCAGCCCGTCACCTTCTCGCCCATCCGCACCGTTCCGCCCATCTCCCGCACCTTGCGGGCGCAGGCTTCCCAGATCATCCCGGGGCCCTTGCGCGGGTAGCGGAAGGAGTCGATCAGCGTCTTGATCACCGCCGACTTGTCCCTGGGCTTGCGCCTGGGAAGGAGCGCATTCCTGATGGCGCTCCCCAGGGCCAGCCCCTTGATCCGCTGCGCCGCCCAGTCGGCGGAGATGTCCTTGCAGCTCATCCCCCACACCTTCTCCGTGTAGGTCTTGAAGAAGATCCCGAAGAGCCGGCGGCCGAACTGGTTGCTCACCCAGTCCTCCACGCTCTTCGGCTTCTGCACGGGGAAGAGCCGGGCCCTGGCGTAGGAGAGCACGCAGAGCGCCGACTCGAGGAAGCCCAGCTTGAAGAGCGCCTCGGCCGCGCGCAAGGGGTAGGAGAAGAACTTCCCCCGGTAGAAGATCCGGGAGGAGCGGGGGCGCTCCAGGAGGTCGTGGGGGAGGAGCTCGGTCCAGAGGTCCTCCACCTCCTTCGACTTGGAGAAGAAGCGGTGGCCGCCGATGTCGAAGTGGTACCCCTTGTAGCTGGCGGTGCGGGCGATGCCGCCCACCAGCAGCGGGTCGGCCTCGATCACCGTCACCGCCACGCCCTGCTTGGCGAGCAGGTAGGCGGCGGTGAGCCCCGCGGGGCCCGCCCCGATGATCGCCACCGCCTTCTCGCGCATGCGCGGCATTCTCTCCCGCGGGGGCCGGGCCCGCAAAGGAATCGCGCGGCGGGAAGCGTGCGCCCGTGGCGAATCCGCATACACTGTACGCATGCGGCGGGTGCTCATCGCGGACGACGAGGAGTCGATCCGCCACGTCCTCACCGAGCTGCTCCACGAGCGGGGCTACGAGGTGCGCGCGGTCGCCGACGGGGAGGAGGCGGTGCGCGAGCTCTCCTCCCGCGACTACGACGCCCTGGTCACCGACGTGCGCATGCCCAGGCTCAACGGGCTGGACCTGGTGCGCGCCGCGCAGACGCTCTCGCCCGAGACCACCATCATCGTCATGAGCGCCTACGGCTCGCACGAGCTGGCCATCGAGGCGATGAAGGCCGGCGCCTACGACTACCTGGGCAAGCCCTTCCGCCCCGACGAGGTGCTGCTGGTCCTGCGCAAGGCGGAGGAGCGGGAGCGGCTCCGCCGGGAGAACCTGCGTCTGCGGCAGGAGATGTCGCGGCGCGCTCCCCAGCTGGTGGCGGAAGGGCCGGCGATGCGGGAGGTGATGCGGGTGGTACAGAAGGTGGCGCCCACCCCGACCACCGTGCTGGTGGAAGGAGAGAGCGGGACGGGCAAGGAGCTGGTGGCGCGGGCCCTGCACGATCTTTCCCCCCGGGCGGATCGGTCCTTCGTGGCCGTCAACTGCGGGGCCATCCCCGAGCAGCTGATCGAGAGCGAGCTCTTCGGGCACGCCAAGGGCGCCTTCACCGACGCGCGCCAGGCCAAGCGCGGCCTCTTCGAGGAGGCGGACGGCGGGACGCTGTTGCTCGACGAGGTGGGCGAGCTGCCGCTTCTGGTCCAGCCGGCGCTCCTGCGCGTCCTGCAGCAGGGCGAGGTGCGGCGGGTGGGCGACAACCGGGAGACGCGCGTGGACGTGCGGGTGCTGGCGGCCACCAACCGCGATCTCGCCGCCCAGGTGCAGGCCGGCCGCTTCCGCGAGGATCTCTACTACCGCCTGAACGTGGTGCAGATCCGCCTGCCCCCGCTGCGCGAGCGCCAGGACGAGATCCAGGCCCTCGCCGACCGGACCCTGGCCCGGCACGCGGAGCGGATGTCCTTGCCTGCGCGCCGGCTCTCCCCCAAGGCGCTGGAACTGCTCATGCGCTACCGCTGGCCGGGGAACGTGCGCGAGCTGGAGAACGCGCTGGAGCGGGCGCTGGTGCTGGCGGAGGACGAGGAGATCGGGCCCGAG
>Ga0335085_10003568_pt1 | contig 26757 bp, 22 predicted proteins | sample Lox_Sample_45_FD_206712 | JGI IMG/M metagenome (GOLD analysis project Ga0335085, IMG submission 206712) | Soil microbial communities from Loxahatchee National Wildlife Refuge, Florida, United States - Lox_Sample_4.5 | ecosystem: Environmental > Terrestrial > Soil > Wetlands | place: USA...
GGATGCGTTTGCTCGGGGCGCCACCGGCAAAAACGGAGCGAGGCAAAATATTCGGCAGCAGGACAAGGCCGGCGCCACCGATGATTGAAGTTCTAAGGAAACTGCGGCGATTCTGGCGTTTCATAGGAGTTTGATGTTCACGATACGTTACACAATGCATTCATGCTTTTCGGGAGATGGGGAAAAAGTTTGCGGCGGGACGCCGCAAACCGCACGCCGGAGGCGTGTGCTCCCGTTTCGCGGGATTGGTCGTGAGCCATAAAAAATCTTCAAAGAAGTTTCGAGTTTAATTTGTGGATAACACGCGGATTTTGATGTTGCGGAAGGAAACGGTGCTGCCGTGTTCCTGAAGCAGGATGTTGCCGTCCGGAAAATCACCAAATCCGGGGATCGCGTGGAATTTACTTTCGGCCACGAGCTTGTGGAATTCGGGCGTGTTGCGGTCGTATTCGAGAATCTTTTTGCCGTTGAGCCAGTGTTGGACGTGATTGCCTTTCACGACGATGAGCGCGTGGTTCCATTCGCCGATGTAATTCGGCTTTTTGTCCTTCGACGCAGGAATCAAATCGTAGAGCGAGCCGAGCGTGCGGTCACCGTTGCGGCCGAGTTTGGCATCGGGATGGCGATCGTCATCGAGAATTTGATATTCGAGGCCGATGGCGGAACCGATGGGCGCCCTGGCGCCGGTGCCGGTAATGGCGCTGAGGTTCGGTTGCACAAAATATTTGATGCCGCTGTTGCAGCCGGGCGTGGTTTTGAAATCAACAGCGAGTTCGAAGTTCGAGAATCGTTCCTTGGTGATGATGTCCCCGCCGTGCTGGGATTCGCCGCCGTTGTTGTTGGTGACCATCAATTCGCCGTCGCGAATTTCCCAGCCTTCTTCAGGAAAGCCAGGCGCGATGGCGCTCTGCCAGCCTTCCGTCGTCTTGCCGTCCCACAGCAGGCGCCAGCCCTCTTTTTTCTCTTTTTCGGTGAGCGTGTTCGGCGGCGGCTCAGGTTTTTCCGCTTTGGGCGAGATTTTCATGAGGCGGATATTTTTATAGCGCACTTGCGCGCCATCGGAGCTTTTTTCTGTGCTGTTGTGAACCTGAAGGCCAAAGAAACCACTGGCGCTCATGGAGTCGTGGAGGTCCGCGCGCAGCACACCGTTGAGATAGGTTTTAATGTGGTCGCCGACGGCTTCGACGCGCAGATGGTTCCAGTCATCGGGTTTGGTGATCTGGCGATTCAGCGCGGTGAACGCTTTGCCATGCGGACCGTTCGGGCCGTCATCGGGCTGGATGTAGCCGCGGCGGCGTTGTTCATCATAGATGCCGCCGGTGAAGGTTTTGCCTTTGAGATCGGTGTCGATTTCCACCTGGTAACCGTAAACGTAGCCTTCGCGCACATTTAAGGTTTTGCCCTGCCATTGAAAGGACACGGGCTTGTCCGCATAGGCGCTGCGGATTTGCAGGCCGCTGTTGACGCGCGGGTCGACTTTGAAATCGAGTTCAACAATAAAATTATCGTAGTTCTTGGCGGTGAAGAGAAAGCTGTTGGTGCCGCCGCCGGGGACGTGCATTTGGCCGACGATGCAACCGTCTTCGACGAAGTAAGTGGCGTTGCCGGTTTTTTGGGTCCAGCCGGCGAGGTCTTTGCCGTTGAAGAGATCGATCCATCCGTCTTTGGACAGCGCTTGCTGTGCGATGACGAGGGAAATTGCGAGGAGTGCTTTTGTGAGGTTTCGCATAAACGCAGTGTAGCGATGGACGGTGGAGACCGCAAAAAGGTTTCGGCAACCCGCAGGTGGATTTTCGAGGACCAGGAGCAGGACGAACACTCTGTAAAACATTTTTGACAATTGGCGGGCTTTCTCTACCGTCAGCGGACTGCGATGAAAACTTTTCCTACCTTGATTGTCGCGCTCGTTGGAACGATTTTATCCTCCGTGGCGCAAACTACCAATGAAATGCCCAGTGTCGTGGAGCCCGGCGCAAAGCTGCAGGAACTCGCGAATGACTTTAAATTCACGGAAGGCGCGACTTGTGATGCGCAAGGGAATGTTTTCTTCACGGACCAACCCAACAACCGCATCATGGAATGGAGCGTCGATGGGAAGCTCTCGACATTCAAACAACCCGCGGGCCGCGCGAACGGAATGAATTTTGACGCGCAGGGAAATCTCATCGCGTGCGCGGATGAAAATACGGCTTTGTGGTCGATTACGCCGGACGGGAAAGAGACTGTGCTTGTCGACAAGTTTGAAGGCAAAAAATTGTGCGGGCCGAACGATGTCTGGGTGCGACCCGACGGCGGGATGTATCTGACGGACCCGTTTTACGCGCGGCCCTGGTGGGATTACAAACAGCAGCCGCAGGATGTGCAGGCGGTCTATTATCTTTCACCGGACCGGAAAACGTTCAAGCGCGTCATCACGGATTACGAAAAGCCGAACGGCATTGTCGGCACGCCGGATGGAAAGACGTTGTTCGTCGCCGACATCCAGGGACACAAAACTTTTGGTTATGATATTCAACCGGATGGTTCGCTGACAAACAAACGTCTCGCCGCAAATGGGGGCTCTGATGGCATGACGATTGATGCGGAAGGGAATCTTTACCTCACGGGGCCTGGCGGTGTGCGCGTGTTTGACAAAGACGCGAAGAGCCTTGGCACGATCCCGGTGCCGCAGACGACAGCGAACCTTTGTTTCGGAGGCAAGGACAAGCGGACGCTGTTCATTTGCGCGCGCACGGGATTTTATTCCATCCGGATGAAGTTCAAGGGCGCGAATCAGTCGAAGTAATGCAAGACCTCATTGCCAAGGCGGAGATGCTTCTGGAAGCACTGCCGTATATCCAAAAATTCAGCGGGGCCACGTTTGTCATTAAATACGGCGGCAGTTTCATGGACTCGCCGGACGCGAACGTGCGCGATAGCGTGGCGCGTGATGTGGTGTTTCTCGAGGCGGTAGAAATCAATCCCGTCGTGGTTCACGGCGGCGGCAAAGCCATTACGCGCGCGATGGAGAAAGCGGGGTTGAAGGCCAACTTCATCCAGGGCCAGCGCGTGACGGATGAAGCGACGGTGAAAATCGTGGACGACGTGCTCTCGCGGGAAATCAATCCGGAGGTGGTGGCGACGATCAATTCGCTCGGCGGCGCGACGCAGGGTTTTGCGGGGCCGGATATTTTCACCTGCCGCAAGCTTTGGCTGGACGACAAGGAAAAGCCGGGAGCGAAGATTGATATTGGTTTTGTGGGAGAGGTTGTTGGCGTGAACACGGCCCCGCTATTGAAGTGCATTGAGCAAGGCATCACGCCGGTCATCAGCCCGACTGCGCGTGGCGAAGACGGGCATATTTATAATTGCAATGCCGATGTGGCGGCCGCGCAGGTGGCCATTGCGCTCAAGGCGAAGCGGCTGGTTTTCATGAGCGATGTGCCGGGGCTTTTGAGCGATCCGAAAAATCCGGACTCGGTCATTTCCAATCTCAAAACCGATGCGGTGGCTGAGTTGAAGAAGAACGGCGTGATCGACAAGGGGATGATTCCGAAGGTGGACAGCGCCGTGGCAGCGATCAAAACCGGCGTGGAAAAAGTATCGTTTGTGGACGGACGCGTGCCGCACGCGGTGTTGCTGGAGATTTTCACGGACGAGGGAGTTGGGACGGAAGTGGTGTTGTAAGATCGGGCGCATCTCGACACCCGCACCGAAGCGCGGGCTTCAGTCCCGCTTGCGTGCAATGGATGAAGGAAAGTTTAAGGTTATTTGGAGGCTTTGTTCCATGCGAGCGTTGAAGCGGCATAAATGCCGCGCTCCTAGGATGGCGCGTGTGGCGAGTCGCGCCTTGTCAGGTCAAAACAGTTGTATTGGGCTTTTGAAGCATCTATTCTCGCGCCCTCACTATGAAAAACCAAGTCACTCCGGAACGTGTCATGCAATTCGCCTGGGGCTACGCGCCGACGCTCGTCGTCGAAGCGGCCGTGCGGCACGGCGTCTTTGATTTGCTGGATGAATCACCCAAAACAGTCGAGCAGCTCGCGAAAAAAACCGGGGCGTCGAAGCGCGGCCTGACCGCGATTCTCAACGTGCTCGTGAGCCTGAATTTTTTATCGCGCAAAGGTGATCGCTACGCGTTGACGCCGGAAAGCGATGCTTTCCTGGTTTCGAGCAGGCCGGGATTTCTCGGCGCTTTGTACAGGCACATGTCGTCGCAGATCATTCCCACCTGGCTGGAATTGGACAAAGTGGTTCGCACGGGAAAACCGGCGGGGCTCGTGAACAAACGAAAACAGGGCGCGAAATTTTTTGCGGAATTCGTCGAGGCGTTGTTCCCGTTAAGCTATCGCGCAGCCGGTTTGCTCGGCGAGCATCTGAAGATTTCCAGCACGAAAAAACCCATCGGCGTGCTGGACATCGCCGCCGGTTCGGGCGTTTGGGGCATTGCGCTGGCGGAACAATCGCCGCACGTGAGCATCAGCGCGGTGGATTGGCCGGAAGTGCTCAAGGTCACGAAACGGGTGGCCAGGCGCCGGGGCGTGGGAAACCGGCTGAAGGGCATTCCTGGGGATTTGCTGGAAGCGGATTTTGGCAAGGGACACTCGGTCGCGACGCTCGGCCATATTTTACACAGCGAAGGTCCGAAGCGCAGCCAGCAGCTGCTGCGCAAGGTTTTCAAATCGCTTACGCCGGGCGGCGCGATTGTGATTGCTGAATTCGTGCCGAACGATCAACGCACGGGACCGCCGAACGCTTTGATCTTCGCCGTCAACATGCTGGTGAACACGACGGAGGGCGATACGTTTACGTTTGCTGAGATGAGCCAATGGCTGCGCTCTGCGGGCTTCCGCAATCCGCGCCAACTGGATGTGGGAGGGGTTTCACCGCTGATACTCGCGACGAAACCGTAACAACATTCCGCTTTCATCCGGGAAATCTCGTGCTACATATTGCACCCATTGGTTCCATAAAATGAAAGATATTGTTCCATCACCACCGCCCATCGTGCGCAACGATGTGGCTGCCGTGCAGGCGTTGTTTCAAAAAAATGTCGTGCCCAGCTACGGACGCTTTGACATCGCCCTGAGCCACGGCTCGGGCAGTTACATCTATGATGTCACGGGCAAGCGTTATCTCGATTTCGGCGGCGGCATCGCCGTGACGGCGCTCGGGCACGCGCATCCGGCCATCACCGAGGCGCTGATTGAGCAATCCCGCAAGCTGGTGCATGTCTCAAATCTTTATTATCATGAGCCGCAGGGGCGTCTCGCCGAGGCGATCGTGAATCTCATCGCGCCCGGCAAGGTTTTTTTCTGCAACAGCGGCGCGGAGGCGAATGAAGGTTTGTTCAAGCTCGCGCGCAAATTTGGCCACGATGAAGGACGATTCGAGATTCTCACGGCCATCAATTCATTCCACGGGCGCACGCTCGCGGGCATTGCCGCGACCGGGCAGGAGAAGGTGAAAAAAGGATTTGAGCCGATGACGCCCGGTTTTCGGCACGTGCCTTACAATGATCTCAATGCCGTGCGCGCGGCGATTTCGCCCGCGACGGTCGCGATACTGATTGAAGGCATCCAGGGCGAAGGCGGTTTGACGGCGGCGAGTCCGGAATTTTTGCTCGGCCTCCGGAAGCTCTGCAACGAAAAGAAAATGTTGCTGCTCATGGACGGCGTGCAGGATGGGTATTTCAGGACGGGCTGTTTCCAATCCTTTCAGCGGATTTTGGAAAATCCGAAATCCGAAATCCGAAATCCGAACGATTTCGTACCGGACGGCATTTCAATGGCGAAGTCGCTTGGGGGCGGTTTTCCGATCGGCGCATTCTGGGCGCGGGAGCCTTATGGGGATTTGCTTGGGCCCGGCACTCATGCCTCGACTTTCGGCGGCACGCCGCTTGGCTGTGCTGTGGCATTGAAAATTCTGGAGGTCGTGGAGGAGGAAAAGCTGGCCGACAACGCGCGCGCGATGGGCGAATTTCTCAAGAGCGGCCTGCTGGCGCTCGCGAAGAAATATCCGCGTGTGATTCATGGAGTCCGCGGCGTGGGACTGATGATCGGCATCGAACTCACCGAAAATATTCGGAGTCTGCCGGGCGATGCAGCCAAGACTCAGGCCGTTCGGTTTGTGAATCTGCTTCATGCCGCCGGGCTGCTGACCATTCCCGCCGGCGCGCAGGTCATCCGGCTTTTGCCAGCCTTGAACCTGCGCGGAACCGAGGCGGAAGAAGGGTTGAAAATCATCGAGTCGGTGGCCGCAAAATTGGCTGGTTAAATCCGCGCCAACCTGCAAAATCCCCGTTTTCGCAGCATGAAAAATCTGCTGAGCATAGAGCAATTGTCGCGCGCGGACATCGATAAGATTCTGGGCGACACCACGGCCATGAAGCGCGAGCGGGGGCATCACAAGGCACAACCGCTGGCGGGCCAGACGTGGGCGTTGATTTTCGCCAAGGCTTCGACGCGCACGCGGGTGTCGTTCGAAGTGGGCATTCGCGAGCTGGGCGGGAATGTAATGTTTCTCAGCGCGAACGATATTCAACTTGGCCGGGGCGAACCCATCAAGGACACGGCGCGAGTAATGGGCCGGATGATTCATGGCGCGGTGATTCGCACGTTTAACCAAAGCGATGTGGAGGGTTTCGCGGAATATTCGCATATTCCAACCATCAATGCGCTGACGGATGACGAGCATCCGTGCCAGATTCTGGCGGATATTTTCACTTACCAGGAAAAGCGCGGTTCCATTGCGGGCAAAACGGTGGCGTTCATTGGGGATGGCGCGTGCAACGTGGCGAATTCGTGGATTTTTGCCGCGGAGAAGTTTGGATTTAATTTGCGCATTGCATCACCGAAGCCGTTTCAGCCTTCAAAGGATATTTTGAAACGCGCGGGCGGAAGGATTTTGATTTCGGCAGACACCAAGGCCACCGCGAAAGGCGCCGACCTGCTCTATACGGACGTTTGGATTTCGATGGGCAAGGAAGCGGAGGCGGCGGAGCGGATGAAAATCCTCAAGGGTTATCAGATCAACGACTCGCTGGTGAAACTGGCGAAGAAGGATGCCCTGGTGATGCATTGCCTGCCGGCGTATCGCGGCAAGGAAATCGACGAGGAAACTTTCGAGGCGAATGCGCGGACGATTTTTGACGAGGCAGAAAACCGGTTGCACGTGCAGAAATCCATCCTGAGCTGGGCCACGGCCTAATTCAACGCAGAGACGCGGAGGAAAAGTGGAGACAGGCAAGATGCCTGTCCTACGATGAAGCAAACTGCCGCAGATATTTCACAGCGACGGTCAAATCTTTTGGCCAGGGGGCCGTGATGGAAATCGCTTCGCCGGTGACGGGATGTTTCAATTCCAATTGTTCGGCGTGGAGAGCCACGCGTGAAAGCAATGGGCGCTCTTCCCTGCCCGGCTTGAGGCGATAGTTCGGTTTCAATCGGGAAAGCCACAGCGGTTTGCCGCCATAGAGTTCGTCACCAACGATGGGCACGCCGGCGTGGCGGAGGTGGATGCGGATTTGGTGCGTGCGACCGGTCAGCGGCTCGCAGCGCAGGAGGGTCCAGCGGGAAAATTTTTCGAGAACGGAGAATTTGGTTTTCGATTTTTTTCCGTGCCTGGGATCCACGCGCATGAAACCGACTCTCACCGGGTGCGGCGAGAGTTTGGCGTCGATTTCAAATTCATCTTCGATGGGCGTGCCCTGGACGAGCGCGATGTATTTCTTGACCGGTTTTTCCGCGCCGAACAAATCCGCGAGTTGCACGAGCACGGGTTTGTTTTTCGCGAGCAGGATGATGCCGCTCGTTTCAAAATCCAGCCGATGGGCGTTGGAGAGATAGGTCAGGTTGCGTTCGCGCGCCCAGGGTTTGTTGTCGGCGATGCCCGCGTGGAGCAGTTTCATCAGATTGGGCCGCTCGGCATCGTAGCGGTCGGGGGAAGTCAGCAAACCGCTCGGTTTATCGAGCGCGAGCAGGTGTTCATCCTCGAAAAGCACGGGGATTTCCCAGAATTCGTGCGTGGCGGGCGAAGAGAGTTTGATGGCTGGGCTCATATTAATCATACCGATTTCCATAAATCATTTCCGGACAGGAGGCAGACACTTCGTGCCCCTGTTTCCCGAGCACCCCGGCGCTCTCCCCCACTTCGTGGCGGAGAGGGAGGCGAGATCATACGCTCGCAGTTATTCCGGCACTGGCGCCGAATACTACGGCAAAGCTTTGCCAGATTCTTTTCGGAAATTTATTTGGGCAATTGCTATACATTGTTTTTTTCAATGCTCCTAAAGCTTGCCCTTCTTAACCCCACTTGGTCAAACGCAGGTTGGGTGTAAATTGGGCTGATTGATGGAACGTGAACGCATTTTGATCCAGGTGAAAAACCGGAACGACCGGCATCTGCTCGAGGATTGGCTCGCGCCGATGTACGAAATCATTTCCGCGCACACGGACGAACTGCTCGATGAGCGGTTCGACCTGGCGGTGGTGGACGGTCCTTCGTTGAAACAATTTCAATCGAAAATCCGCGCGCGCCGCCACGCGGAGGAGCCGGTATTGCTGCCCTTTTTGCTGCTGGCGATTTCGCGCGCCAACAGCACGCCGACGCGGCACCTCGGAAAGCTCGTGGACGATTTGATCATGCGGCCGATGGACGAAACCGAGCTGCGCGCGCGCGTGGCAAACCTGCTGCGAATGCACCGCCTGTCGGTCGAGTTGAAGAAGGAGCATGATCGCGTTTTGAAATTGTCGGTCACAGACGACGTCTCCGGCTTCAACAACACGCGCTATCTGCACCGTTACCTGGATCGTTTCATGAGTTCGCCGGATGCGCACGAGATGCAGTTGTCGCTCGTGTTTTTTGATCTGGATAATTTCAAATGGGTGGTGGACACGAACGGGCACCTGCTGGGCAGCAAGGTGCTGAAGGAGGTGGCGCAGGCAGTGCATCATGAATTGGACGAAGACGACCGCATCGTGCGTTATGGCGGTGATGAGTTCGTGGTGATATTGCCGCGGCAGGATAAAGGACAGGCGCTGGCCAAGGTGCAGCGGATGAAGCGCGCCATCACTTCGAAAACGTTTTTGCACAAGGAAAAGATCAATGTCCACGTCACGGCGTCGTTCGGCCTGGCCACGTTCCCCAGCGATGCCCGGGACGAGCGCGATTTGCTGGCGGCGGCGGACGATTGCCTGTTCCGCAGCAAGGTGGATGGAAAAAATCGCATTTCCGTGGCGGGCCAGCGCAAGCATAGTCCGGAGGAAGGCGCCTGGGTTTTGACGGAGTGATTTTTTCGAGGGCGAGGGCGGGAAGGAGAACGAGGAAGATTTCAGCCAATCACCCCAAGCTCGACGTTCGCCGGATTTCGGTTAAGTTCCCCCGACGTTTTTAATGAGCAACGGTGATTTTTCAACCGAATCTGTGGGCGAGCGCGAACTGGAGCAAAGGAATCGCGCCTACGCGATTTTGCGGAATCGCGATCTTCGGCTTTACCTTTCGGGCAAACTGATCTCGACCATCGGGCAGCAAATGCTGGCCACGGCGATCGGCTGGGAGCTGTTCTACCGTACGCATTCGGTGATGAAGCTCGGGCTGGTCGGGCTGACGCAGGTGACGCCCATGATTCTGTTTACGCTGCCTGCCGGGCACGTGGCGGATAACTACAACCGCAAACGCATCATCACGCTGATGACACTGGTCGTGGCGGCTTCGAGCCTGGGGCTGGCCTATATTTCCTGGGCGCAAAAGGATGTGTTTTGGATGTACGTGTGTTTGTTTGTGAGCGGCGCCACGCGGACGTACCTGAACGCGGCGAGCGCGTCCTTTCTGCCTTCGCTGGTGGACAGGGAAGATTTGTCGCGCGCGGTAAATTGGAGCGCGACCACGTTTCAATTGTCTTCCATCATCGGCCCCACCCTGGCCGGAGCAATCATTTACATTGCCGGCCGTCGCGCCTTTCCCATTTATGCCATCAATGTTTGCGCGGGGCTGACCTTCGCCGCGATGATGACCCAGATTCACACGCACCACATCGTGGCCGCGCGGGAAAAGATGTCGTTCAAAACGCTGCTGACGGGTTTTAATTTTGTTTTTGCGAACGAAATCATCCTCGGAATTATTACGCTGGATATGTTTGCGGTGCTGCTGGGAGGCGCCACGGCGCTGCTGCCGGTTTACGCGGAGTTGATTTTGAAAGTCGGGCCAATTGGGCTGGGCTTTCTTCAGGCTGCTCTTCCCATCGGCGCGCTCGTGTGCACTTTCATCCTGGCGCATCGGCCGCCCATCCAAAAAGCGGGGCATTCGCTGCTGCTGGCAGTCACGGCGTTTGGCGTGGCAACGATCGGCTTTGGCCTTTCGCAATGGTTCTGGCTGTCGTTCCTGATGTTATTCATCTGCGGGGCGGTGGATAATGTCAGCGTGGTGGTGCGGCACACGCTGGTTCAATTGCTCACGCCGGATGAAAAACGGGGGCGCGTCTCCGCGGTGAACAATCTCTTCATCGGCACATCGAATGAAATGGGCGAGTTTGAATCCGGTTCGGTGGCGCAGTTGTTCGGACCGGCCATTGGAAACTCTGTAGTAACTGGGACGATCATTTCCGTCGTGGCCGGCGGCTTTGGGACCATCGGGGTGGTTGTTGCCATTGCGCTGCTTTTTCCGCACATACGGAAATACGGGCGGCTGGATGCGTAACCGGAGCGATGCGGTTGATTTTTGGGCAGGGCAGCCGCCCCGGCTGCCGTTGGGCCCGCCTCGGGCCGAACTGGAAAGGGTGCGGATACACTAAACGGATGGTCTATTTCGAGCGCCCGCGTGAGCCGCGGGGCGCGGCTCACTGCGCCCGAGGCGGGCACGCTCCCCTTCCCGCTCAGGCCACGCTCGGATTTTTCGCGTATTGGGCCTGGTAGCCTTCGATCAATTCCTTGATTCGTCTTGCGTCGGATTTCGTGTGGCCGTGGCTGGAGAGAGGATCCGAGCCGCCGGAGGATTCGATCAAAATGTCCGACCAGATCATTCCTGTCTTGATGTGAACCGAGGCGACCTTGCTCATGCTGACGCTGATTTCGTCGTGGCTGAACCAGGAGCGTTTGTGGCGCGTGACGGCCTGTTCGTTGACTTCAATTGAGGTGGGAAAAAGGAAGTTTCCCCGGGTCCAGCGGCTCGCTTTGAAAATCTCGGTTGGCATATTTCAACATTTCGAAAGGGGCAGTGGAAATGGCGTTCTCCCGCCCGTCTGGTATAGCTAAACTGTAGGATGTCAAAGGGCTCCCGGCAATGCGGGAATTCCCGCGTTGATACTTTTTTAACACGCTACCGCCCCCAATTGATTACCGCCCATCCCCTTTTCGGGGCATTGTGAACCCGCATGACAAACACGAATTTATATGTATGACAGACCTCATTTACATCGGAATCATCGTCGCCTTTTTCGTCATCGGTGAGCTGTACGCTCACGGGTGCGAGAAGCTGTAGAGCGCTCTAAATTTATGGAAAACCTGATTGTTGGACTGATTTCGCTGGCTTTGTTCACCTACCTGCTGTTCGCGATGCTGAAGCCTGAAAAATTTTAACTGCCTGATTTATGGAAACTTCCGGTTGGATTCAACTTGCGTTGTATGTGGCCGCACTGGCGCTGATCACGAAGCCGATGGGGCTGTATCTCGTGCAAGTGCTCGATGCCAAGGGCAAAACCTGGCTTGATCCTGTGGTCCGGCCCCTGGAGCGGCTCACGTATCGCATCATGGGCGTGCGGCCCGAGCAGGAACATGACTGGCGGCAATATACCTGGGCCATGCTGTTGTTCAGCCTGGTGAGCTGCCTTTTCACCTACGCGATTCTGCGCTTGCAGGACAAATTGCCTTTTCAATCGCTCTTCAATCCGCAGGGCCTGCCCGGGTTGACGCCACATCTGGCGTTCAATACGGCGGTTAGTTTTACGACCAATACGAATTGGCAGAGTTATGGCGGTGAATCGACGATGTCTTATTTCTCCCAGATGGTGGCGTTGACGATTCACAACTTCGCTTCAGCGGCGGTGGGAATTGGCATCGCGGCGGCGCTGGTGCGCGGCGTGGCGCGGCATTCGACGCGGTTGCTCGGCAATTTCTGGGCGGATCTGGTGCGGGTGACGTATTATTTGCTGCTGCCAATTTGCCTGGTGTTCGCGGTCTTTCTCGTTTCGCAGGGAATGATTCAGAACTTCAAGCCGTACACGAAAGCCAAGCTCGTTGAGCCGATGAAAATTTCCGTCGCGAAGACGGACAGCAACGGAAAACCTGTCGTGGACAAGGACGGCAAGCCGGTGATGGAAGAGCAAACGGTTGACGAACAGACGATTGTGCAAGGCCCGATGGCTTCGCAGGTCGCGATTAAAATGCTGGGCACGAACGGCGGCGGTTATGCCAATGCGAACGCCTCGCATCCTTTTGAGAACCCGACGCCGCTGTCGAATTTCATCCAGATGCTCTCGATATTCAGCATTGGCAGCGGGCTGACGTATTACCTGGGGCGCATGGTGAAGAATCAAAAGCACGGCTGGGCGGTGTGGGCGGCGATGACGATTTTGTTCGTGGGCGGCGTCGTATTTTGTTGGTGGGCAGAAGTGAAGGGAAATCCTATCCATCAACACCTCGGAGTGGTCGTGGCTGATGGCAACATGGAAGGCAAAGAGGTCCGTTTCGGGCTCTTCAATTCCGCGTTGTTCGCCACGATCACTACCGACGCCTCGTGCGGCGCGGTGAATTCGATGCACGATTCGTACACGGCGCTCGGGGGCTTCGTGCCGCTGTTCAATATTCAACTGGGCGAAATCATTTTCGGCGGCGTCGGCGCGGGGCTTTATGGAATGCTGGTGTTCGTGGTGCTGGCGGTATTCATCGCCGGTCTGATGGTCGGGCGCACGCCGGAATATCTCGGTAAAAAAATACATTCGTTCGACGTGAAAATGGCGATGCTCGCCTTGCTCATCCTGGCGATCGATATTCTTGGATTTTCCGCCTGGGCGGCGGTGAGCCAATGGGGATTGGCGGGATTGAATAACAGCGGCCCGCATGGTTTGAGCGAAATGTTGTATGCCTATAGTTCCGGCACCGGCAACAACGGCAGCGCGTTTGCGGGTCTCACCACCAACACGCCGTGGTACAACACCACTCTGGGCATCTCCATGCTCATCGGGCGATTCCTGATGATCATCCCGATCATGGCGATGGCGGGTTCGCTGGCGCAGAAGAAACTGGTGCCGGCGGGCGCGGGCACGTTCCCGGTTTCCGGCGGGACGTTTGTGATTTTGCTGCTGGGCACCGTGCTGCTCGTGGGTGCGCTGAACTTTCTTCCCGCGCTCGCGCTCGGGCCAATTGTTGAGCATTTCCTGATGTTGAAAGGAACGCTGTTTTAATCATTTGTATCCAATTTATGACTCATAAAGCTCCATCCTTGTTTGACTGGAAAATCGCGGGACCGGCGATCGGCGATGCTTTTAAAAAGCTCGACCCGCGCCTGATGATCAAAAATCCCGTGATGTTCGTGACCATGGTCGGCGCGGCGTTGACGACGGCGGGCATTTTCACGGCTCACGCGGAACTGCGGGGATTTGTCGTGCAACTGGCGGTGTGGTTGTGGTTCACGGTGTTGTTCGCCAATTTCGCCGAGGCGATGGCCGAAGGACGCGGCAAGGCCCAGGCCCAGGCCTTGCGGAAAACACGCGTTCAGACGACGACGCGCCGCGTCAAAAATGGCGGCACGGAAGAAGTGAACGCCACCGAACTGCGCAAGGGCGATGTAGTGATCGTGCGCGCGGGGGAAGTGATTCCCGCGGATGGCGATGTCATCGAAGGCGCGGCCACGGTTGATGAATCGGCCATTACCGGTGAATCGGCGCCGGTGATTCGTGAGAGCGGCGGCGACCGCAGCGCCGTGACCGGCGGCACGCGCGTGCTCTCGGATGAAATCAAAATCCGCGTGTCCATCAACCCGGGCGAGGGATTTCTGGACCGCATGATTTCACTGGTGGAAGGCGCGAAACGCCAGAAAACGCCTAATGAAATCGCGCTCACCATTTTGCTTGCGGCGTTGACGCTGATTTTCCTGCTCGTATGCATCACGTTGAAGCCGTTCGGCATTTACTCCGCCACGGAATTTTCCGTGCCAGTACTGGTTGCGCTGCTGGTTTGTTTGATTCCAACGACCATCGGCGGATTATTGAGCGCGATCGGCATCGCAGGCATGGATCGGTTGCTGCAACACAATGTGCTGGCAATGAGCGGCCGCGCGGTGGAAGCGTCCGGTGATGTGGATGTTCTTTTGCTCGACAAGACGGGGACGATCACGCTGGGCAATCGCCAGGCGGCGGATTTTCTTCCGGCGCCCGGCATCCATGTCGATCGCCTGGCGGATGCCGCGCAGCTTTCCTCGCTCGCGGATGAGACGCCCGAGGGCCGAAGCATCGTGGTGCTGGCGAAGGAGCGGTTCAACATTCGCGGCCGTGAAGTCGTTTCGCCGCCCGCGCATTTTATTCCTTTCTCGGCGCAGACGCGGATGAGCGGCGTGGATATTCCGGCGCTCAATGGTCATGCCGCGCAGAGCATTCGCAAAGGCGCCGCGGAAGCGATTCGTGTGCATGTGGAACAATCCGGCGGACAGTTCGCGCCGGCGATCACCCAGGCAGTCGAAAACATTTCGCGTTCCGGCGGCACGCCGCTGGTTGTGTCGGAAGGACGCGACGTGCTTGGCGTCGTGCACCTCAAGGACATCGTCAAAGGCGGCATCAAGGAACGTTTTGCGCAGCTTCGCAAAATGGGAATCAAAACCGTGATGATCACTGGCGACAATAAATTGACGGCGTCGGCGATCGCGGTTGAGGCGGGCGTGGATGATTTTCTGGCGGAGGCGAAGCCGGAGGACAAGCTGGCATTGATTCGACGAGAACAGAGCGGCGGCCGCATGGTGGCGATGATCGGTGATGGCACCAACGACGCCCCTGCTCTCGCCCAGGCCGACGTGGGCGTGGCGATGAACACCGGCACGCAGGCGGCCAAAGAGGCCGGCAACATGGTCGACCTGGATTCGAACCCGACGAAGCTGATTGAGATCATCGAAATCGGCAAGCAGTTGCTCATCACGCGCGGTTCGCTGACGACATTCAGCATCGCGAACGACGTGGCGAAATATTTTGCGATCATTCCGGCGATGTTGATGGGGACGTTTCCGGCCATCGCGCCGCTGAACATCATGCATCTGCACAGCCCGACGAGCGCCATTCTGAGCGCGGTCATTTTCAACGCGCTGATCATCGTCGCGCTGATTCCGCTGGCGTTGCGCGGCGTGAAATTCAGACCCATCGGCGCCCTGGCGATTTTGCAGCGCAACCTGCTCATTTACGGCGGCGGCGGCGTGTTGCTGCCATTCATCGGCATCAAGATCATTGATGTCATCATCACCGCCCTACACCTCGCTTGATTTTATGAAAACACTGATGTCTGAACTTCGCGGCGCCGTCATGGCGACATTGATTCTCGCCGTGGTTTGTTGCGGGATTTATCCGCTGGTTGTTTTTGGGATTTCGCAGGCCGTGTTTCGGGACAAGGCCAATGGAAGCCTGATTGTGGATTCGCACGGGACCATTCACGGCTCGCAATTGATCGGGCAGCAATTCACCGCTGAAAACTATTTTCATTCGCGCCCGTCGGCTGCGGGCAACGGTTACGATGCGGCCAATTCCGGCGGAAGCAACCTCGGCCCGACTTCCAAAAAACTGGCGGATAGCATCGCGCAAAACATCGCCGACTATCGCTCGCAAAATGGTTTGGGCGCCAATGACGCGGTCCCGGCGGATGCGGTAACGGCCTCGGCCAGCGGGCTTGATCCGAACATTAGCGTGCGCAACGCCGAACTCCAGGCGCCGCGCGTCGCCAAAGCGCGCAATTTGCCGGTGGAAAAAGTCCTCACGCTGGTCAGGCAGAACACCGACGGTCCGGATCTCGGCATCCTCGGCGAACCGCGCGTGAATGTTTTGAAGTTGAATCTCGCATTGGATGATTTGTCAGCAGGAACCCAGGCCACCAAATAACCAGAACGACGGAGGAAACATGAACCTTTATCATTCCACGATGAAAGGCCTCCGCGAGTGCCGCGAAGCACGCCGGCAAAGGCTGTTGCAACAGCAGCACCACGAAGGCCCGTTTGAACACAAGCGACGCCACCGCAAGCCGTCATGGGTGACGCGCCTGCTGCATTGGCATGGATAATATGAGATCGTTTGTCGTCGTATTTGTGCCTTGCGATGAAATACACCGCCAGGCTGAGGCTGCGCCCCGGGAGCAAATGGATCGGGAACAAAGGAACGTTGATGCAAACGCGGACAAAAAACGCGAAACGATCGACGATGCTGAACAATTGCCCCTTTGGAGATGGTTTACTTTTTGACTGAATCCAGGGGAAAATTGATTAAGCTAAACACATGACTGAGCCGCCGCGCCCAAGTCCGGATGCTTTGCTGGCCGCGCTCCAGAGCGATTCCGCGCAGAAACAACGCGGGCGGCTGAAGGTTTTTCTCGGCATGTGCCCGGGTGTGGGCAAGACCTACGCGATGCTGGAGGCGGCCCAGCGCGAATTGAAGGGCCGCTGCGACCTGGTGGTCGGGTACGTCGAGACTCACGGCCGCGCCGAAACCCAGGCGCTGCTTTCCGGGCTGAGCGAGGTCCCGCGCAAGAACATCGACTACCGCGGGATGGCGCTGCAGGAGATGGACATTGACGCCATTCTCGCGCGCCGCCCGAAACTCGCGCTGGTCGACGAACTCGCCCATACCAACGCGCCCGGTTCGCGGCATCCCAAACGCTGGCAGGACGTGCAGGAATTGCTGGATGCCGGCATCGATGTCTTCACGACGTGCAATGTTCAGCACATCGAAAGCCGGGCCGATACGGTGCGGCAAATCACCGGCGCGGAAATCCGCGAGACCGTCCCCGACAGCGTGCTGGACACGGCTGAAATCGAACTCATCGATTTGCCGCCGGCGGAATTGCTCGAGCGATTGCACGAGGGAAAAGTCTACGTGCCGGAGAGGGCGGCCGCGGCGGCGAAAAATTTTTTCCGCGAGTCCAATCTCACGGCATTGCGGGAACTCGCGCTGCGATTGGTGGCCGATCACGTGGGCGAGGAGACGCAGGAATATCATCGCACGCAAACCGATGCCGGGCCGTGGAAGACGAGTCATCGATTGCTGGTGGCGGTGGGAGGCAGCCCCTTTTCGGAACCGCTCATCCGCTGGACGCGCCGGATGGCGGACAGTTTGCGCTGTCCCTGGCTGGCGGTGCACGTCGAGAGTTCGCGGGAAATGGACGATGAAGCAAGGGCGCGGCTGGAAAAAAATCTCGCGCTGGCGCGGACGCTCGGCGCGGAGGTGATCGCGACGACCGATGAAGACGTTGCGCGGGGGATTTTGCGGATCGCCCAACAGCAGAACATTTCGCAAATCGTCGTCGGCAAACCCACGGCAGCCAACTGGCTGGAGTGGCTGCGCGCGGGACGTTTGTTGCGCCAGCTGACACGCAAGAGCGGCAACATTGATCTGCACGTGGTGCGGGCGGAAAAAGGCGAATCCGCGCCGAAGCGGCCGCGCCTGCGGATGCCGACGCGAACGGGCTGGAGGCAATATGGCATTGCCACCGCAGCCGTGCTGGGCATTGCGCTGTTGAATTATCTGATCGATCCACGATTCTCCGCGCCACGCGTTCCCGGGTTGATTTTTTTGCTGACGGTCGTGTTGCTGGCGCTGTTTCTTGGGCGTGGCCCGGTGCTTCTTGCGGGCGCCTTGAGTGCGCTTGTCTGGAATTATTTTTTCCTGCCGCCGCGCCACACGTTTGTCATCAGCAACATCGAAGACGCGATTTTGTTCGTGCTGTATTTCGCGGTGGCGATTGTGCTGGGCCAGCTGGTCGCGCGCATCCGGGCGCAGGAACTCGCGGAACGGCATCGCGAGGAACGCGCGACTGCGTTGTACCAATTGAGCCGCGAACTGGCACAAACAGGAACGCGCGACGAAGTGGTCTGGCAGCTCACGGCCGAAGTCAACCGCATCTTCCGCACGCCCGCGGCGGTTTTGTTGCCCGGCAAAAACGGATTGGCCGTGCATCCAGACAGTCCGCTCGCGCTGTCGGAAAAGGAAATCAACGTGGCGGATTGGGCCTTTCAACATCGGCAGGCGGCGGGACGGTTCACGGACAATCTGCCCGGTTCCGAGGCGCTTCACCTGCCGCTCGCCACCGAGCGCGCGGTGCTCGGAGTGTTGTCGGTAAAGGTGCCGGACCGGACGCTGACGCTGTCTCAGCGGGATTTGCTGGAGGCTTACGCGCGACAGGCGGCGCTGGTGCTGGACCGCATCACGTTGCGCGCCTCGGCCGAGCAGAGCAAGCTCGTGGCTGAATCGGAGCGTTTGAGCAATGCGCTCTTGAATTCGATTTCGCATGAATTACGCACGCCACTGGCCGCGATCACGAGCGCCACGAACACTTTGGTGGAAACGAAAAACGGCGACCTGCAACGCTCGATGGTCGGCGAAATCCAGGAGGCCGCGGCGCGACTAAACCGGCTCGTGGGAAACTTGCTCGACGTGACACGGCTTGAATCCGGCCATGTGCAGGCCAAACTGGAGTGGTGCGACATTGGCGATGTGATCCAATCCACGGTGCGCGCGCTGCAACGTGAATTGAGCGGGCGTGAATTGAAGCTCGAAGTGGCGAAACTGCCGCTGGCGCGTCTGGATTTTACTTTGATGCAACAGACGCTTTCGAATCTTTTGCTGAATGCCATCACGCACACGCCGGCGGGCGCGGGGATTTTGATCCAGGCGTTTGCGGAGGGAAAAGAGGTGGTGTTGCGCGTCAGCGATAACGGCCCGGGCCTGCCGCCGGAACTGCTGCCGCGGGTGTTTGACAAGTTCGTCCGCGCGCCGAATGCTCCGCCCGGCGGAAGCGGACTTGGGCTGGCGATTGTGAAAGGCTTTGTCGAAGCGCAAGGCGGGCGCATCGAGGCGCAAAACAAATTGAGCGGCGGGGCGGTTTTCACGATTCGCCTGCCGCAATCCGAGCCGCCGCCGCCGCTTCCGAGCCAGCCATGAGCGAAACCGAAAAACCGAAAACGACGGCGTTGATCATTGATGATGAGCCGCAGATTCGCCGGCTGTTGCGCGTAACGCTGGAGGCGAGTGGTTACGAAGTGAACGAAGCGCCGACCGGCCAGGAAGGGCTGGTGCAGGCGGCGCAATATCGTCCCGAGGTGGTTCTGCTCGACCTTGGGCTGCCGGACATGGATGGCCTGGCGGTGCTCAAGCGGCTGCGCGAATGGAGCCGCGTGCCGGTGGTGATTCTCAGCGTCAAAGATCGCGACGCGGAAAAGGCCGCTGCCCTCGATGCGGGCGCGGATGATTATGTGACCAAACCTTTTGGCACGGCGGAATTGCTGGCGCGATTGCGCGTGGCGTTGCGGCATTCGGAGGCGCATTCCGAGCCGCCGATTTTTCGCAGCGGGCAATTGGTTGTTGATCTCGCCGACCGGCGTGTGACCGTGTCCGGCAAGGAAGTGTCGTTCACCGTCACGGAGTATAATTTGCTGCGGCTGCTGGTGCGGCACGCGGGGAAAGTGCTCACGCACCGGTTTCTGCTCCGCGAAATTTGGGGCCCGAACGCGGAGAATCAAAATCACTATTTGCGGGTGTATATCGCCCGCCTTCGGGAAAAAATTGAGGCTGACCCCGGCCAGCCGTCGCTGCTTTTGACCGAGCCAGGGATTGGGTATCGGCTGGTTGAAAAGGACTGACCGCCCACGTCCTTGCCGCCGTTCGAAGGAGTAGACCGCCCCATAGCTGAAAATACGGCTTCGTCGTAGCGTTCGGAGGAAGCCTATGAGCAAAGACAATAACAACGAACCGGAAATCACTCGTGAACGGATGATTGAATTGCTGAACGAGGACCTCGCCGGCGAATACCAGGCCATCATCGCCTATGTGGTCTACAGCCAGGTTCTCAAAGGCGCGGCCTACATGGACATTGCGAAGGAATTGGAGTTGCACGCGGCGGAAGAACTCGCGCACGCCATCAAGATTGCGAACCAGATTGATTATCTGGGCGGCATGCCGGTGGTCACGCCGAAGCCGGTCAGGACTTCCACGGACGCGGTGGAAATGCTCCGCGCCGATTTGCAAAACGAGCGCGAAACGGTGGGGCGCTATCGCGAGCGCATCCGCCAGGCGGAAGCCATGGGAGAATTTGCGCTGAGCGAAACCCTGCGCACGATCATCGTGCAGGAACAGGAGCACGAGGTCGATTTGAGCACCGCGCTTAACATCGAAGTTCCGCCGGCGATAAAACCGGATGAGAAAAAGACCGAGGGGCGGATGGCGCACTCGAGACGTTAGAGCATTGTCGCGACTTCCACCCCCCTTAGGAGGGATGCGAAAGAGGCTGAAAGGTGAAACACTGGCCGTCCGATGTTCACCCCAAAGCACGAGTTGAAAGGAGCTGTGGCGACCGACAGGCGCGGAATTTTTGCATTCTTCATCGCTGTGATTTTCCTGGCGGGGATGATGGCTCGATCTTTTGCCGGCAACATTGTGGGTTACGTTCCGAATTGGTCGGGCAATCCCACCTACATTCAATACGGAAAGGTGACCCATATCATATTCGCGTTCGCGGAGGCCACAACCAACGGCGCGCTTAATTGCGACACGACTTACCTGAACTCGGTGGTCACCAAAAGCCACGCTGCCGGAGTGAAGGTGCTCATCTCCATCGGCGGCGCATCAAACGGCGGCAATATGACGACCGCGATGCGAAATGCGCGCCTCGTCCTGACCACAAACATCGAGCATTTCGTGCTGACTTGGGGCCTCGACGGCGTGGACATCGACTGGGAAGCGCCGGCGAATTCGTCGGATGGAAATTTATTCAACACGCTGGTGCAGACGCTTTACACGGACTTGCATCCGCAGGGAAAGATGATCACCGCGGCGCTCGACACGGGCGATTGGTTCGGCATGTACATCCCAAGCAGCTCTTTTGCTTATCTGGATTTGTTCAATGTCATGTCGTATGATTCCGGCGGGTCTTACTACTTCACCAGCGGCATCAAATATTGGACCGGTCGCGGGGTGCCCAAAAACAAGCTGATGATGGGCGTGGGATTTTTCGGCAATGGATCCGGCGGGGAGAAGGCGTATCGCGACATTGTGGCCGCCGATAAGAACGCGCCTTACGTCGATTCCTCCAACGGCTACAAATACAACGGCATTCCCTCGATGGTGGCCAAAACGCAGGCGAGCAAAGCGAGCGCGGGCGGCATCATGATTTGGGAACTTTCACAGGACACAACCGGCAGCACTTCGTTGATGAACGCGATTTACAACACGATGGTTTCGAATTATTACGCGCCGACTGGAAAGGTCGTCACGCTCCGGTCGATGGCCAACGGCATGTGCGTTTCGGCGGCGAATCCAAATTCCATCACCGCGAATCGCACCAATGCGAATATGTCGGAAGAGTTCCAGGTCGTGGATAAGGGCGGGCACAATGTGGCGCTTTTGTCCGAGGCCAACACCAAATATCTGACAGCGGTCAACACCAACAGTCCGCTCGCCGCCACGAAAACTTCCGCCGGCTCTCAGGAAACATTCACCTGGCAGATTAACGCGGACGGCACCGTGTCGCTTCTCTCCACGGCCAACGACACATACGTCTGCGCGGATTTGAACAAGAGCACGCCGCCGCTTTTGTGGGCCAACCGCACAGCCGCGAGTGGCTGGGAAAGTTTTGTGGTCACCGAGGCGGTGTCGCTTGCGCTTCAGACTTCGGGAACGCGCGTGGTGCTGACGCTGCCGACCAATCCGGGCCACAATTCGCAAATCGAATACAAGGACGACCTCGACTCTCCCACCTGGACGCCTTTGGGCACTGTCGTGACCGGCACAGGAGCGGCGGTTTTGATTACGAATAATTCCACATCCTCCCAGCGGTTCTTCCGGGCCAGCATTCAATAGCGGCCATTGAAGCGAATTGTTTTAACCATTTTTTATTGAGGAGCCGGGCCCCTTTCAATTACCTGCCTGCCTTGCGATTGATGCGCCACTGGCACCTCGACATTTATCGGCAAACAGCGGAGAATGCTTCAGTGCGAACTTTTATGAGCACTGTTCGGCAATTTTCTTCCCCATGTCACTGACCGAAAACCGGCTAACGTCATTCCTTGCCCCGCCCTGGCGCCAATACACAGCGACGATCCTGATGGTCGGGATTGTCACGCTGGTTTGTTATTTGCTGGAACGCTCGGTGGGTTACCAGACGCTCGCGCTGATTTACCTGCTCGCGGTCGTATTGGTGGCGCTGGTCGTCGGGCGAATCCCGACATTGCTGGGCGCCGCATTGGGCGCCTTGATTTGGGATTACATTTTCGTGCCGCCGCGGTTTTCTTTTCACATCGACGAACTCTACGACAAGATGATGGTGGCGACTTACTACATTGTCGCGATCGTCATCGGCGACCTGACGACGCGTCTCCGCGAGCACCAGGAAGCCGCGATGAAAGCCAAGCTGTTATCGGAATCCGAGCGGCTCGGGCGGACGTTGCTGAATTCCGTTTCGCACGAATTTCGCACGCCCATCTCCGCGATTGTCGGCGCGGTGGATAATCTGCGCGCTGAAGGCGGCCTCTCCGCCGCCCACAACGAGTTCATTGACGAAATCGATTCCGCGGGAGCGCGGCTCAATCGGGTGGTGCAAAGCCTGTTAAGCGCGGCGCGCCTTCAGGCGGGGCAACTCCAGCCGCGGATGGATTGGTGCGAAGCGCGGGATGTCGTTCGCGCTTCCGTTCACGAATCCGCCCGCCTTCTCAACGGCCATCCCGTTGAAACTAAAATTGCCCCGGGCCATCATCTGGCTAAAATGGACTTTGTGCTGATGCAACAAGCAGTGAGCAACCTGATCGCCAACGCTGCGGTCCACACGCCGCCGGGGACGCCCATCAAAATCTCGGCGCGTTTCGAGGGGAAGGAATTGTTGTTGCAGGTGGCCGACCACGGCCCCGGTTTGCCGCCGGGCGAGGTCGAGCGTGTTTTCGAAATGTTTCACCGGTTGCCCAATTCCAAACCCGGCGGCACCGGCCTTGGACTCGCCATCGTGAAGGGATTCGTTGAGGCTCAGGGCGGACGTGTTTGCGCGGGAAATGGCGTTGACGGGGGCGCTGTTTTTAACATTTTCCTGCCCGCTTCAGACAAACCTGAACTCCCGGAGGAAGCATCATGAATGAGACCGTTACGCGTGGAGAAGAAATTTCCGCATTGATCATCGATGACGAACCGCAAATGCAGCGGCTTGTCACGAGCATACTCGAGCCCAACGGCTACCGTGTTGCCACCGCGAGCACCGGCCAGGAAGGCCTCGCCACCGCCGCACAGCATCGCCACGATTTGATTCTCCTCGATCTTGGCCTGCCGGATGTCGGCGGCATAGCGGTCCTGAGGCAAATTCGGGAATGGACGCAAACGCCCATTGTCATCCTGACTGTCCACGATTCGGAACCTGAAAAAATCGAGGCGCTCGACAGCGGCGCGGATGATTACGTGACCAAACCGTTCAATACCGGAGAGCTGCTTGCGCGGTTGCGCACAGCGTTGCGCCACGCGGACAAGGGCAAAGTGGAGGAACCGGTGCTGCAGTTTGGAACGCTCACCGTCAACCTGGCCACCCGCCTCGTCACACGCGAGAACCGGGCGGTCAAGCTGACTTCCACGGAATACGCCCTGCTCCGGCTTTTCGTGCAGCACGCCGGAAAGGTGCTCACGCACCGGCAGATTCTGCGCGAAGTATGGGGACCGGAACACGAACTGAAGACGCAATATCTCCGCGTGTATGTGCAGCGGTTGCGCGACAAATTGGAACCGGACCCGGACGCGCCGGCTTTCTTCCTCACGGAATCGGGAATTGGCTATCGATTTTTCGCCAGTTGAATCCGCGGCAGGGCGCTTTATTTGAGATCGAAGAGTATTTTGCGTTTGTTCAACTTCTCGCCGGGCAACAGCGGCATGGCTTTGATTGGAACGTCCGGCTCCGTTTCATACGCCCAGCCGTAAATGACTCCTCCCACGCCTGGCTTGAAATTGAAGTGGACATATCCGTAGTGCCGTTCACTGCCGAGATAAAATTGCAGCGCCATCACGGCCTCCTTGCCAACGGCATCGCCCAGAAAACCAGGTGATGGATAGAAAATGTTCGTCACCCACGCCCCATTCGTCGAGAAGGTAATGACCGGCTCCGGCCCTATCGGGACCGCCAGATTCGCCATGATGACGTTGGCGTCGTGATCTCCGAGCAGTTCCGGAAAATAGTAACTGTTCGTGTCGCCGGAGGCCCACGCATAGAAGTTCGTCCCGATGGAAGAAACAATATTGCTGCCGATCGTCGAACCCAGCGGCACGGCGCCGACTGGGCCCAGCACAGTCGCGGGTGTGATGCCGCCGGCCGGAGCCACTTTTGCGGCAAAACGTGTCGGCGCATTAAAGTAAGCGGTGATCGCTCCCCCACCATACGTCAGGCGAAAATCCGGCTGGCCATCGAGATCAAAATCAACCGCGGTTGTATTCCAATCCAGGCCTGGCGCCGGATCCGAAAAGGCGCCCACGGCTAGAGGCGGGTCAAAGCGCGTGATGTGGACTTCGGCGCGAGCGTTCGATGCCAATAAACATCCCACCACGCCCAAAAAGAGGCGGCCCCAAAGGGCAACGGGCATTCTATTTCCTTCCGTCTGCTTCGGTAATTCAAGTTGTTTCATGGTTTCAACAGGTTTCATTCGCCAATCTTCAGCGGATTTCATTTTCACCTCTGAATCCGTAAACAAAGCGTTTTTGGATGCAAAAAAATTTGGAAGAGGGCAGAAATTCGAAACAAATGCAGAAACGCCTTCGACGAATCACCATCGAAGGCGCAAATCACTGGTTGAGCGAGGCAACCATCAATGGCCGCACTCGCTCCCGCTGACGCGGAAACTTCGCCTACTGCGCCGAAGCCGACCGCATGCCGATAATCTCGCCGGAAGGCAGACGCACCCATTGGCCCGCGCCCGTCGGTTTGTGCTGCTGGAAATGCGACTTATCCAAATCCAAGACGGTCGTTTCGTTTTCCTTGATGATTACCGGCACCGTCACGAGGCCGTGATTGGTGGCCTGGGCTTTTACTTTATATTCGCCCGGCGGCAGCGAGACGGTGGCGGGCGATTGGTTGAACGCACCGCTGCGATTATCCACGTGCCGGACCAATTTTCCAGTCTCGTCGTAAATGGCGTAGCCGGCATGAGTCGGAAAATCGGAATTCACGGCATTCACCGACTCAACAGCGGAATAAACGATCAGCGATCCCTCCTTGTCACCGCGATTCACGTTTACCCGCGGCGGAGCCAGGTCCGGACCAACGGGCTCGCTGACAACCGCGGAGGGATGAGAGGCGCAACCGGCCAACGCCGCGGCCAGCAGAGCAATGCAGAAGGAATTTTTGATCGCATTCATAATTTCAGAATTATTTGGTTTGTTTTGAAAAAGCGTCGCCCGAATCATGCCACTCGGAGAAAGCGCCAATCTGGTAATTCACATTCGCTTCCTGGATGAGAACGTCGTAGCGCGCGTTCGTTTCGGCGATTTGCGCGGAGGTGAGTTCCAGTTGCGCCTGGCTCAGTTCGACAATCGAACTGCTGCCCGCCTGATAACGCGCCTGGGCCAGTTCAAATGCCTGCTGCGCGTGGGTGACGAGTTCCGCGGTGGTTTCCAAGCGCTCGCGCGCGTCATTCAAATTCAGCCACGCGATGCGCACGTCGCGAATGACATTGTCCTCCAGCGAGCGCAGCAATTCAGCGTCCGCGCTCGCGCGCAATTCGGCTTCGTGCTGGCGCGAGACATAGAGTCCGCCGGCAAAAAGCGGCACACTCAACTGGATGCCGCCGGCGGCGTAAGTGTCCGGAAGACGGTCGTCGTGAATGGGCGACCCGCCCGCGGTTCCAACCGCGGAAACGGTGGGGAGCCGGGAATCTCTTTGCGCGCGCGCAAAATGCAAAGCCGCGTCGTGCTCATCGAGCAACGCCAAAATTTCCGGGCGCTCGCGCAACGCGATATCGGTCAGCGCGGAAACATCGTTCGTATTGTTCAAAACAGACGCAGGCTCCTCGGCGAGGTTGAAGCGGTGGAATTCGCGGTAACCCAGTTCGGCCGAAAGCGACGCGAGTGAGGCGTCGAAATTGTTCTGCGCTTTTTGCAGGAGCAACCGGCCTTCCTCAAGCGCCACTTTGGCGAAACTGACGTCCAGTTCGGACCTGAGTTTGTTCGAGGCGAGCACCACGACGCGGTCGAGCAGCAATTGACGGGTGTCCAGTGTCTGACGGGCCACGTTCATTACCGCGTCAGCCTGCAGCGCGCTGAAATAGTCGACGTCCACGTTGAGCAGGACCTGCTCGCGCGTGGCGTTTGCGTTTTGGTTTTCGGCTTGCGCCGCGAATTTCGAGCTGGCCGTCAGATTGGCGGTGCGGCCGAAATCGGTAATGAGCTGGCTCACGCCGACTCCACCGGCGGCGCGATCGAACACGCTGGGATTGTTCAATCCGCCGGCTTCAATGCGCGTGTCGGTCGAATCCGCGCCGACCGCCGAGCCGTAAAGATTGGCCTGCGGAAAAAACGCGGAGCGCGATTCCTTCACGACTTCCTGCGCCGCCAGCACGCGATAATCGGCGGCAGCGATGCGCGGATGATTT
>Ga0335085_10003569_pt1 | contig 26757 bp, 22 predicted proteins | sample Lox_Sample_45_FD_206712 | JGI IMG/M metagenome (GOLD analysis project Ga0335085, IMG submission 206712) | Soil microbial communities from Loxahatchee National Wildlife Refuge, Florida, United States - Lox_Sample_4.5 | ecosystem: Environmental > Terrestrial > Soil > Wetlands | place: USA...
ACCCAGCGTCGTTCGCCCGGTCCTCCTTTCGGGGAAGTACCGACCCCACCAATACCAGCTACTTCTACGGCTTCCGGCTCGCGCGCTCCGGATAGCCGTCAGTGCACGGTGCCGCCAGTCAGCATCTTGGCCGCCGTGATCTGATCACCGAGCTGGATATGATCCATTACGTCCATCCCCTCCACCACACGTCCTAACGAGGTAAAGTCGCCCTCGTTGTGCGGCTGCGGCGTGTTGCCAAGCGTATACCCGGGACTGCCGGTGTCGAGGCCTCTCGAGGCCCAGCTCAAGTTGCCGCGCGTCAACCCGCGACGATTCACTTCGTCCCGAAGCACGTTCCCGTCGGTGATCGTCCGCTGCTGATCCACGAAATCCGGCACGACCCGGGTGAATTCGACGCCCACCAGCGCGCCCGAGGCCATCGTCCGAACGAAGTCGTCGACCGCGAGCGGCGCGTCTCCGGCATAGAGTTCCAGGTCGATCGTGCCACGGGGCGTGACCCATTCAGCGGTCGGGTCCGGCTTCCCGCTGAACGCGGGAACGACCCACCGTTCGACGATCTGCTTGTAGTCGGCGAGCGACCGTTTGGTCGGGGCCGCGGCGGGCCAGGCCTCGCGCGCGGCCTGTCCGAACGCGCGATCGACGTCGCGTCGGAGCGTCGGATTATCGGGCGGCTTGAATCGCGCGAAAAACTCCTTCGCGCCCGCCCCCTGACGCCGCTGGACCGCCGCGATCGCGGTCGCCGCCTCCGAGGCGACGATCGGGTTGGACTGCTGCCGTTCCCGATCGTATAGCGCCAGGAGCGACGGCAGGTCGGACGTGTCCGCCCACGCGCTCACGCCGCGCATGGCCGCTGCCCGCGTCGCGACATCGGGGGAATCCAGATCGTTGCGCCGCGTTTCCCGCCGGCCGTCAACGTCCATCTCGGCGTCGAGCGCCGCCCAGTTCGCGGCTCGCGCCTGTAAGCGCACCGCCTCAACGGTGTCGTCCATGGCGTTCTCGATCGCCACACGCGGCGGGGTGCCATCGGCGGGAGCCGGCACGAGGCGCGTCAGCGTCTGTAACGCGGTGACCCGGCAATAGGCCGAGCTGTCGGTCGTAATCGAGATGGCAGCGGTGATCGCGTCCGCCCGCGCATACATCTGGAGCTGCTGCATCGCGGTCAGACGCAGGGCGCAGGGATGGCCTGCTTTGGCCGCCGCGATGAGACGCGGCGTCACGGCCGGCGATTTGAGTCCGCCCAGCCCTTCCGCTGCGCTCACCGACAGCCAGCTGTCCGGCGAGTCGAGCGCCGAACCGAGAGCGGCGACCGCCGTCGAATCCGCGTAGGTCCCGAGCGCGCGAATCGCTTCCGTCCGCACGGCGCGATCGGCGTCCCGCGTCGCGGCCACGAGCCGCGCCTCGGCCTTGGCCCCCAACGCGGCCGAATCGGCCTGTGGCTTGACAAGGCCCCGAACCGCCCACGCCCGAACGAGGGGCGACGAATCGACGCTCATCGCGAGCAATGTCGAAACGCCGGCCGGATCTCGCGGACGGAACAGCGCCCACGTCGCCCGCCACCTGACCTCGGTATCGGTGGCCTTGGTCCAGCGGACGATCGGAGCAATGTCGCCCCGCGCGGTGTCGCGCCCAATGGCGAGGAGCGCCGCTTCGATCGCCGGCCTCGTGCGGGCGCTCAGCGCGGTCTCCGACAGAATGCGCGCGAGCACGGCGCGCGGTCGCGCCGTTTTGAACTTGCCGAGCGCGCTGGCCGCTTCGGCCGCCACCGTGGGGGCACTCGTCGGGCTCGAGAGGATCGAGTCAAGCCAGGCGATGGACGCCGTGTCCTTGAATTGTCCAACCGCGAAGACGGCCGTGGCGGCGACGGCGGTGTCCGGGTCGAGCGGGCGGTCGCGCAACAGCCGGAGTCCGCGCCGATCGGGCACGCGGCCGATCGTGAGGGCGGCGCGACGCCGCAGCTCGGGCGTCGGAGATGCCAGGAGTCGGACGACCACGGACGTGTCGAGCTGGCGCTGGTCCTCCATCATCTCGAGGCGAGCGATGTCCTCGATGTTCGCCGGGCTCAGGGTGCGCGAGGGGGCCGCTTGGGCGGGCGAAGTCCGAGGCAATGCCGCGGCGCCGACCAGCACGGCGCCGAGCGCAACGGCCCGGATCGAGAATGTTCGTGATTGCATAAGACCTCGCGAGAGTTGCGGTCGCCGCCGGAGCGCCCGATTACCCGCCACCGGCGCGTCAGGCGGCCGGATCGAGGCAGTCGGGTGCATCATACCGCGGATTATTCACGCGCGTTGAAATCGATCGGGCGGTGAGCTCGCCCTCGGGAAACGGGTGACCATCGATCAGGGCGCGCACGGCACGCGGGTCGATGAGGTCTGGATCGAGCCACCGATCGTACACCACGGGCGGCAGGAAGATTCCCATGCGGTGATGGAACCGGGCGAACCACGGCGTGGGCGGCCCAACGAGGACGGTGCAGGACCAGAGATCCGGCCCGCCGGCACGATCGACCCACCGGTCCCACAGTCCCGCCAGCGCGAAGGGCCGCCCGTCTCGTTGCTGGATGAGGTGAGGAATCTTGCGGCCCGGCTCGCCGACCCACTCGATGATCCCGTCGACAATCACGAGCGCGCGTTGCCGGCGCCACGGGACACGGAACGTGGGCGCCGTGTCGACCCGCTCGATCTTCGCGTTGAACGTGCTGAACTGTCGATCGAAGGCTTCCGCCGCCTGGCGCGACGGCACGCTGCCCGGTACCAGGTTCCAGTGGAGCAGGCTGAGCACACGGTGCCCGCGGTCGGGATCGACGAACACGGCGGGAATGTCTTCGCGCGGATTCAGGTTGTAGCGTGGTCGAAACGCCGAGATGTTCAGCGTGTGGCTGAACCCAAATACGGCTCGATCGATTCCGTCGGGATTGATGACCACCGCGCGCCCGCACATGAACGCATCCTACAGGGAATCCGGGCGTCCGGCCACCCCTGATGGCGGCCATTCGCGGAAGCGCGGCCGCGGTGTACGTTGCGGCATGGCGCGAATCTGGCGCCGGCGCGCCGGCCTCCTCGTGGTCCTCTTTGCCTCGCTCACCCAAGGCGTGGCCGCGCAGCGCGTCCCCCCCGCGACGCCGCGGCCCGCGGGCGACAGCGACTACGTCCGGCTCGAGCAGGACGTCGTCACCGCGCTCAACCGGGCGCGGACGGACCCCGTCGGGTTCTCCAAGGACCTCGAAGGACTGCTGCCGGCATATCATGACAACGTGCTCGAATTTCCCGGCTCGTTCGCGTCCATTCGGACCCTCGAAGGGGACTCCGCCCTCCGCGAAGCGATCCGCGTGATGCGGGCCGCCAAGCCCGTTCCGGCGATCCGGGTCGACCCCGCGCTCTCGCGCGCGGCGCAGGACCTCGTGCGGGATCAGGGGGTCAGCGGCCTGTTCGGACACGATGCTTCCGACGCTTCGGCGCCGGAGGACCGCCTGGAGCGATACGGGCTGCTCACGGGGACGCTGGCCGAGGATCTGTCGTACGCGCCGGTCGGGCTCAGCGGGCTCCAGCGCATCGAGGGGCTGCTGATCGACGACGGGATCGCGGACCGCGGCCACCGCAAGAACCTGCTCAACCCGGACCTGCACGTGGCGGGCGTCGCGTGCGGCCCGCACCCCCGCTCTGGCTCTCTCTGCGTCATCGAACTCGCATACAAGTTTTCGCGGTGGGGAATGCCCTGAGACGCGTGATACGACGTACATACGCGTTCGTTACATGGTCGGCACGGATCCGTCCCGAACCCATGACCCACGGACCGGATTGTTCTCGGCGCACCAGCACGACTTCGCCAACGTTCAGACGGAGCTCCGATGCGGTCCATCCTCGGCATACGCCGCGTAATTCTCGTCGTCCTCGACGGCCTTCGGCCGGACGCGATCGAGCGATTCGATCTTCACCACCTCAACCGACTGCAGGAGAACGGCGCCTCGACGACCCGGGCGCGCACGGTCACGCCGAGCATCACCGCCTCGGCGATGGCCTCCTTGTTCACGGGTGTGCGGCCCGAGCGCCACGGGCTGGTCAGCGACCGGTTTCACATCCCGCGCGCGGCCGGCGCGTTGAACCCCATGCCGCGGGTCCTCCTCGAGGCCAATTATCCGACGGCGGCCTTCGTGACCGAGATCCCGATTCTCTTCCGCGGCATCGGCGCGCGCATCGCCAGACACCTGGGCGTGTCGACCGTGCGGTTTGCGGCCAAAAACGCGGACGGCGTGCTCAGCGTGGCCGAGCACACGATCGCCACCCAACGACGCGGCCTGATCGTCATGCACTGGCCCGACGCCGACGAAGCCGGCCACGCGCATGGCTGGATGTCGCCGGAATACGAAGCCGGCGCCAGGGCCATGGATGCGGCGCTGGACCGGCTGACCACCATGGCGGACATCCCGCGCGACGCGGGGACGCTCCTAGTCCTGCTGTCGGATCACGGCGGCGGCGGTGTGGTCGCCAACGACCACGGGACCGAGCACCCGCTCGATCGAACGATCTTCGTGACGTTGGTGGGGCGGCAGGTGCGGTCGACCGAACTCGATGACGACGTGTCCCTGCTCGACGTGCCGGCGACGGTGCTCTGGGCGCTCGGCGTGAAAGCGCCGGCGGAGTACGTGGGACGGCCGCTCCGGACGGCCTTTCGGACGGACCCGGCGCCGGGCTACGCGGCGGCAATGGGGATGGGTGCGAGCGTCGAGAGGCCGGATCTGGTCGCGTGAGGAGGCGGCGGCTCGGGTACGAAGCGTTCGAGAACGGTCCGGCGAAGGCCTCGAGGCACGTGCGTGCGCCGAGCTATCGATCAGGGGCGTCCCGATTCGGCTCAGCGGGCGAGCGACGACGCGCGAATCGCCGCCAACGAGCGGGGTGATCGACAGGGGCGTGCCCGACCTCAGGTTTCCCGTACGCGTCAGGCGAATGGCACGACCCGGGAGCGCCGGATCCGGCGATCCCGCGTCAACAGCGGAACACTGTACACGACGCTGGTCGCCGCGATGAGCTCGTCGGCGGGGTCGCCGGAAAAATCCAGCGCGGTGCTCTGCCGGCTGATGGCGAGGTCGATCGGCCACACCTGGAGGGACGCGAGGGTGCGGGTCACCTCCGTGTCGCCCAACTCCAGGCCCAGTCGGCGCAACTCGACGAGCTTGGCCAACTCCCAGAAGACGATCGCGGAGATTCCCCAGCGGTTGGCCTGCAGCACGCGCCGCTCTCGCGGGGTGACCTCGCCGGTGAGCGCGAAGACGAGCAGGTGCGTGTCGAGATTAATCACGGGCGTTCCACACGACACCGGTCGTCGTGAGGTCGCCGTGGACGACGATCTTGCCGCGCAGGGAACCGATCAGGTCCGCCGTCGCGCGCTCGATCGGAATGACTTTGGCGACCGGTCGGCCGTGCTTCGTTACGACGATCCCGTCCGCATCGAGCGAATCGAGCAACGCGAGGCACTGCTCTTTGAATTTGGCGACGCCCATGGTCTTCATGGTCAAAAGGTATAACTGGAACCGCCGCCCGAGCTCGCCCCGTGCAGGTCTCGGACGTCGTCCTTTACGAACCCGGCCCGGGCGCGTCGCTGGCGGGGCCCGAGGGCGCGCTGGTCCGGGCCGTTGGGACCACGACGCTGCGGGGGCGCCGCCAGATCGGCCTCTTCTCGGAAGCCTACCGGCTCCGGGCCGACGAGGCAGCCACCGTCACTATTACCGTCACCCCGCTCCAGGAACGCGGGAACCCCTTGAGTCGGCTCGCCGCCAGCGTGTTGCGTCTGTCCGGTCCCACGCCGATCCACCTGATTTTCCCGGGACACGCCCCGAGGTCCCTCGACGCGCCCTGGGGCCAAGGTGTGACGGTAAACCTGAGCACCCTCAAACCCGGCCGGTATCAGGTGACGCTCGACCTGAACGTGCCGGGCCAGCACGCGCTGTCCGTGACCAGGACATTCACCACCGACTCCACGGCACACGGCTAGCTAGCTAGAGCCCGCCCTGAAACTCCAGACGGGTGAGTCCGGTGGGGTGAACGAGTGACGCAAGGGATGGTGCGCTCGCCCGAATGATGTACGAGGTAGATCCGCTGGCGTGCGGGCGCTACGCCGGCGCGATGCGGTGGTCTTTCTGTGACGCTCAAGAGCGTGTAGCCACAGGCCGAGCCGACGGACAAGCTGGTGGCGCCCGGGCCAGGTCGTCGCCGCTGGTGGGAGCGATCGCGGCATCGGGTGGACAAAAGTCAAAAACGGTCGATTCCCAGTTTAGTGTCACCGCAAAGATAAGTCGAGTTGTATGCCACAGCGCCTGGAGGCGCGCGCGGGACCGCCGCTCGACTGGACGCGAACGTTTCGCTTCTCACCATTGCGAAGACACACATCGATCGTTAGATACCGCGAGTATAAAAATTAGGCACCACTAACATATGGATGCGACGACGAGAACATGGTACGCGCTGGCCGTCGGCCTGGCCGCGTGCGCCGTCCCCCGCGTCCCCATCGCCTCCCAAACCGCGCGCGACTCCGTCCGCGTCTCGGGCACCGTCCGCGACGGCGTCTCGGGACAGCCCATCCGGGACGCGACCATCAGCGTCGCTCCGGCTCTCGATGAGGCGGCGGCCGCGCGCACGGATGCCCGCGGGCGCTTCCAGCTGCGGCTGGCCGCGCCCGGGCGTTACAGCGTGACGGCGCGCCAGATCGGGTTCAAGCCCTTCACCCGGTCGCTCGCCGCGACCACGGAGGAGCCCGACGCCACCCTGGATTTCACCCTCCAGCCGGCCGCCGCCGCCGCCGTGACGGGGATGGCCGTTACGGCCGCGGCGCCGGTCTCGATCGACGTGGCCACGGGCAACCAGGCCTACCAAGTCGGCGACACGCACGCGGCGCCGACGACAACGACGTCGCAGCTCGTCCAGCAGGCGATCGCCGGCGCGGCCCGCGCCCCCACGGGTGAGGTCCACATCCACGGGCAGCACGCCGAGTACACCTACTATATCGATGGCATCCCGGTGCCATCGGGGATCTCCGGCAGCCTCAACGAGCTCTTTGACCCCGCGGTGGCCGACCGGATCGACGTTCAGACGGGCGGCTGGGATGCGGAGTACGGGGACAAGAATGTCGCCGTCATCAACGTGACGACCCGCATCCCGCAGGGCGGAATCCACGGGGAGGCGTCCGCTTACACGGGCACCTTCAACAGCGACGGACAGACCATCCTGGCCAGCACGAGCAGCGGCCCATTCGGGGTGCTGGTGTCGGGCACCCGGCAGGAAACTGCGATGCGGCTCGAGCCCGTCGTAGCCGGCCCCCGCGACGTGCCCATCAACTTTCACAACACGGGACAGGATCAGTTCGGGTTCGCGAAGGTCTCCTATGCGCCGTCGGCGCGCGACACGGTCACGCTCGATGTCGACGCGTCGCGCACGCATTTTCTCGTGCCCTTCGACTCGAGCTATGGCATCACCGACGACCGGCAGACCGATGGAAACGGGTTTGCGAACCTCGCCTGGCGGCATCGGTTCAGCGGGGCGGACGGCGCCGCGATCGCCCCCACGCCCTCCGGCCCGCCGGAACTGTTCACGGCCGCGTTCGTGCGGCGGGGAACGCTCGACTACGTCCCGGGCGCGACGGACGAACCGTCCTTCATCTTCTATCCCGACACGACGGACCGGTACAGCGTGACCGAGAACCGCTCCGCGACGACAATTGGGCTCATGAGCGACTACTCGCTCCGGCTGACCGGCGCGCTGGGCGTCAAGGCCGGCATCGACGCGTCGCTGGTCGAGGGTCGGGAGAACTTCAACACCATGGATTCATCGGAGCGCGCTGGCCCCTCGGTGAACGCGAACATCCGCGGGGGCGACGCAGGGGCCTACGCGCAATCGGTCTTCGACCCGTCGGTGCACTGGGAGTTGCGCGCGGGCGTGCGGCTCGATCACCACGTCGCGCCGCTCGCTGGAGATCAACACCAGGTGAGCCCGCGCGTCCGACTCGGCTGGCGTCCGGACGCCAACACATCGGCCTGGCTCTACGTCGGCCGCTTGTTCATCCCGTCCAACGTCGAGGACTTCCACGTGCTGGCCACGGCGGCCGCCGCCGACACCGTCGGCCAGCCCACGCTGCCCGAGCGCGACGCGTACTACGAGGTGGGCCTCACGCACCGCTTCACGCACGGCGTGGTCGCCAAGGTCGACGCCTTCTACCGGGACGATTCGCCCGCGGTGGACGACAACACGCTGCCCGGCACTGCCCTGACGACCGATGTCGACATCGCGCGCGTGCACGTGACCGGGCTCGAGTCGGCGGTCGAAGTGCGCCCGGGCGGCGCGTGGTCCGGGTATCTGAACGCCGCGGTGAGCCACGCCTCCGCCCACGGCCCGATCACCGGAGGGTTCTTTCCCACGGCGTACCCGTCCGGGTGGTTCGATCAGGACCACGACCAACGTCTGTCGATCGTCGCCAGCGGGGACTACACGCCGCGGTGGGGATACCTGAGCGCCACCACGATCTTCGGCTCGGGCCTGACCAACGGGAATCCGGAGGCGGCCGTGAACCGGACCGGGTTGTTCGACTTCAACCCGGCGGTCAAGGTGGCCCCGAGCGCCATCCTCGACCTGGCACTGGGAACGGCTGCGTGGCGATTCGGCGCGGCGGCAATCCGGCCCGAGCTGACCGTCGACAACGTCTTCGATCATCACTATATCCTAAAGGGGGCGTTCACGAGCGGGCCGTCCGTGGGGCGCCCGCGGAGCCTCGACGTCCGCGTGCAGGCAGCCTGGTGAGGGGGCTGGCTCGGCCGGCTCGAGACCGGGCCTGGACGCCGCGACCGGGCGGCGTCATCGACGATTTGGACCATGGCACCGCATGGCCAGCGTCCCGATCCGCACGATCGGCGGAGCGGTCTCATCCTCATCTTATGCAGCAATCGATCGACACCGCGCGCGAGCACACGCCGAGACTTCGTTCTCGCCTCCGTCGCGCCGAGAGGTAGCCCGTGGATTCCGGAAATTCTGCTGTTGCGCTATCCGTCAGGCCCAGCCATCGATAAGTGATAGGCGGCAAGCTGACGTGCGAATCCATCGAGGGCGAAGAGGTCGCATGATTTGGCTCGGAGGCGGAGGCCAGTGATGCGGCATCCGGCAAGCGGGAAACCCGAATCCACGGTCTAACAGACATGCTCGATACCCTCATCCAGGACCTGCGCTACGCCGTCCGCGGCGTGCGAGCCAAACCAGCGTTCGCCATCGCCGTGGTCGGGACCATCGCCCTCGGGATCGGCGCCAACACCGCGATGTTCGGCATCGTCGACCGGATGCTCTTCCGGCCCCCGGCCCTCATGACGGACATCGCACGGACCCACCGGGTCTACCTCTCGCAGGTCTTCCGCGGCTCGGTCGACGTGAGCGGCGTCGACGAATACGCGCAGTACCAGGACCTCGCGCGCTGGACCACCAGCTTCGAGCGCACCGCCGTCGCCGTCTCCGAGGATCTCGCCGTGGGCACGGGGGAGGCCGCCCGCGAAATGCCGATCGGTGCCGTGAGCGCGAGCTTCTTCGACTTCTTCAACGCTCCGCCGGTCCTCGGCCGCTACTTCGGCGTGAGCGACGACCAGACACCCGCGGGAGCGCCCGTGGTCGTTCTCGGCAACGCCACGTGGCACGTCGTGTACGGAGGACGCCCGGACGTCCTCGGCACCACGGTGCACATCGGCTCGGTCATCTATACGGTCGTCGGTGTTGCCCCGGAAGGCTTCGTCGGGATCTGGCCCGACCATCCCCCGGCCTATTTCATTCCGGTGACCAGCTACGGATCGTCCGCGGCGACCGGCGGCTTTCTTCGCCCCGGCACCAACTGGTGGACGACCTACTCGTGGGGATGGCTGGAAGCCATGCTCGTCCGCCGCAAGCCCGGCGTAAGCGTCGGCGCCGCCAACGCCGATCTCGCGCGCGCGGCCGAGCGCAGCTATGCCGCCGAGCGTGTCGAGCAGACCGGAGAAGCACCCGCGTCGATCGCCCATCCCACCGCATTCCTCGGCTCGATTCTTTCACAGCGCGGCCCGAACGCGTCGAACGTGAGCAAGGTCGCCACCTGGACCGCCGGGGTCGCCCTCATCGTCCTGCTCATCGCGTGCGCCAACGTCGCCAATCTCCTGCTGGCGCGCGCGATCCGCCGCCGCCGGGAGATCGCCGTGCGACTGGCGCTGGGTGTGAGCCGCGGGCGCCTCGTGTCACAACTGCTCGTCGAAAGTCTTCTGCTCGCGCTCCTCGGCGGCGCCGCCAGCGTCCTCTTCGCGCAGGTCGGCGGCTTGGCCCTCCGCACGACCCTCATGCCGGGCACCGCGCCAACCATCGCGATCGCCGACCCACGAACGCTCATCGTCACGGCGGTCGCCGTCCTCGTCGTCGGCCTCGTTGCCGGCCTCGCCCCGATCGCGCAAGCGCGGCGCGTGGATCTCGCCGGCGACCTTTGCGCGGGCGTGCGCGAAGGGACCTTCCAACGGTCCACCCTCCGAACCGGCTTGCTCCTCCTGCAGGGCGCGCTCTCCGTCACGCTGCTCGTGGGTGCCGGGGTCTTCGTCCGCAGCCTCCGAAACGTCGAGGCTACGCGCCTGGGATATGATGTCGACCCCGTCGCGCTTGTCGATCTGAACATGCGCGGTGAGACGATCGACAGCGCAGCGCGCGTGGCGCTCCTCGCGCGTCTCCTCGACCACGCCCGGCGCATTCCCGGCGTGGAGGGCGCGAGCCGCGGGACGTCCGTACCCTTCTGGAGCCGATGGAGCACGAGTCTGTTCGTCGCCGGAATCGACTCCGTGAGAAAGCTCGGCCGCTTCGATCTGAACGCCGTCTCCGGCGACTTCTTCAGCACCGTCGGCACGCGCGTACTGCGCGGCCGTCCCATCGCCAGCACTGACACCCGCGACGCTCCCCGGGTGGTGGTCGTCAGCGACGCAATGGGCAGAGTCCTCTGGCCCGGAAAGAATCCGGTGGGCCAGTGCCTCCGTGTCCGTGCCGACACGTCCCCCTGCTTCACCGTCGTCGGCGTCGCCGAAAACATCGCGGATAGAGATTTTACCGGGGAAAAGGCGTTCTACTACTATGTCTCGGCTCCGCAGTTCGCTCCCGATCAAGGGGGCTTGTTCGTGCGCACGGTTGGGCCGGCGGTCCGGTCCGTGGACCTTATTCGCCGCGCTTTGCAGCGGGATATGCCCGGGGCGTCCTACGTGAACGTCACTCCGTTCGCAACTATCATCGGCGAGCAACGGCGCGCATGGAAGGTCGGCGCCGCGACCTTCGTGGCCTTTGGACTCCTCGCGCTCGTCCTGGCGGCGGTCGGGCTGTACAGCGTCATCGCGTACACCGTCGAGCAGCGCACCCACGAGATGGGGATACGCGTGGCGCTCGGCGCCCAACGGGCGGACCTGCTACGGCTCGTGGTGGCACAGGGGATCGCACTGGGCGGCGCGGGCCTCGTCATCGGCGCCGGGATCGCTCTCGCGGGCGGCCGGTGGCTCCAGCCGCTGCTCTTCCGGGAGTCCGCGCACGATCCGGTGGTCTTCGGCGGCAACACGGTCGTGCTGTTGAGCGTGACGATCGCCGCGAGCTGGATTCCAGCGCGGCGCGCCGCACGCGTCGACCCCATGGTGGCCCTCCGCTCAGACTGAGGCACGCGGCGGCGGCGTGAGCACCGCCACCCGTTCGCGGCGCGGAGCACCGCCGACAACCGGCCGGCGCGGGCCCATCGCAGCCCAGGCATCAGAGGGCGCGCGTGTTGCCGACGGGACTGCTCTTCGGCACGCCCGCCGAGCCGAGCCGCCACTTCCCGATGCGGACAGACGCCACTCCGCCGGCGGAACGGCACCTGACGTCGACATCCCGTCCCACTCTGCTGGCGGCACGGCATCCGCCACCGCCGTCCCGCACGTCGGACGGCTTTCGCCGCAACACCCGTCGTCGGACAGCACGCTTCCGGCGAGCACCCGGCATCGAGCACCGCGCTTGGGCACGCCGTTACCGCAGCCTCGGCACGCGTTACGGCACGAAGGCGCGCCCCCGTCGCAGCATGGGACCATCGATGTCGATCGGCACCGGCCCAGCGGCACGAGGGCACACCTCCGTCGCACCATCGGCACCATCGATGTCGATCGGCGCGGGCCCCGAGGCCCGAGGGCAGGCCTCCGTTGCACTATCGGCACCATCGATGCCGATCGGCACCGGCCCCACAGCCGATCGGCACGGCCCCGTTGCCGACCGGCACCGGTCGATTGCGCCATCGGCACGTGAGGCAACGCACGACCGCACCTGCCGCCGACCAGTCGGCGCGTCGATCGGCAGCTCGGCACTGCCTGATCGCACGAATGTCAGGAGAGACGGCGGCCGCGTCACCTCCACGCGACGAGCGAGAGACGAGGTTCCCTCATGCGGCCGCCCGATCGCTCGTGCGAACCACGCCGCGGTCGACCCGGGCGACGCCATCGACGGCCATGTCGGGCGCGCCAATGTCGGGAAAGACGACACCGCTGGAGAAGGAGATGACTTCGATCCCGAAACCGCCTTCGCGTTCGGACGGCGAGATGGGATCCGCGCCGCGGTCGCCTTCAACCATGGAAATGGAGCGGGCACCCGACCTCTCACCGTCTTGATTGACCTGTCTTCGCCTGCATTGGTAGATGTGGAGCGGGCAGCCGGCTCTCATCGCCTCCATCTGTCTCATCGCCTCCATCTATCTGGCCGCCTCCATCTAATAGAAGTCGAGGCGGGAACCAAACCTCGTGCGGCAGCGCCATCGACCTCGACGCCATCGGTGCCCGAACCGGCAACAATTGCCGCCTCGGCCCCGATTTTGGCCTTCAGGCATTCCAACGCCCAAACAGAGAAATGGTTCTCGCGATTGCGCTCCCGTTCATGACACCGCCGATCGGAGCTCGCGTCGCGAGATTCCTCGATTGCGCTCTCTAGGCGGGCGCCTGATCTTGTTCCGTCGCGACTCAGCTAGGGGGCGTTCGGTGGCGACGCTCCTCCCACCACCACCGTAGACAGGGGTTTACATGAAACGAGTCACCGGCATCGGCGGCGTCTTCTTCAAGGCCAAAGATGCTCCATCACTGCGTGCGTGGTACAAGCGGCACCTGGGAATCGATGTGCAAGCCTGGGGCGGGGCGGCCTTCGATTGGACCGGCACCGACGGCAAGCCGGTTGCCGGCACAACGGCGTGGCTGATCGACCCGCAGGAGAGCAATCACTTTTCCCCGAGCTCCGCTTCGTTCATGGTCAACTATCGGGTGGAAGACCTCCGCGCCTTGGTTACGGTCTTGAAGGAAGAGGGTTGCACGGTGCTCGAGAAGATCGACGAATCCGAGTACGGGAAGTTTGCCTGGGTGATCGATCCGGAAGGAAACAAGGTCGAGCTCTGGGAGCCACCACCGGGTCAATGAGGGGCTCGGGCGCCTGTCGGAAACGCCACTGCATTCGACGCGTGCGGTGATGCGCCGGTCGCCGACGCGCCGAGCGACGCGCCAAGCTCCGCGCTGGGCTTGAGTCGGGCTGCGCGAGGCAACTCTGAACGCCCGCGCGCCGAAACGACGTCGGTTCGAAACACGCGCGTTACGATCCGTTCGCGTTTCGGTCACCCGGCGGTTCGAGGTTTGTCGTTCCCGCCGCGCATTGCGGCGGCCGGTTGGACGACTTCCACCACTCTCCTCGGACCGCTCGGTAATTCGTGCGCAGAAGTCCTACGCGCTGTCGCGGACGTGTCTCGGCGGCCGCTCTCTTGTTGCTGGCGGCGGCCGGCGGCGTCTCCGCGATCGCGCTGGTTGGCGCGGCCCGGGCGCCGCACGCCCGCACGGCGCTGCGGGCGCCCGAGCCAAACATTCGACCGGCCTCACCGACAGCCGCACTGATCGACCGCTCGCTCGACACGCTTGATGGGCGATTGGTCGAGCTCAAGACGGCCGCGACCTCGGGCGGCGACCAGCGGGCCGCCTTTCGCGCGGCGCGGAGCGCCTATAAACGGATCGAGGCCCTGCTGACGGCCTACGGGCCGTCCGCCGCCGACGCCCTCAACAGTAATGAAGCGATGGCGTTCGACGACGACATTGCCGACGGGCACAAAGTTCCCCGGGGGTTCCAGGTCCTGGAGCCGATGGTCTTTGCGGACAGCACCCGGTCGGCGCGTGATGAGGACACGTTCATCACCGAAATCGATCACATGCGCCTGGCGATCTCGCGCTTCCGGCCCAACCTGCCGTTCATCGTGCCGTCGGACGCCGACCTCGCCCAAGTCGCGCGACTCGCCCTGGCGCGCACGGCCACGCTCGGGATCGCCGGCTTCGACGCCACGGCGTCCGGCGACGCGATCCGGGAATCCGCGGACGCGGTGGACGGCATCACGGCAGCCCTGCGCACCGCATCCCGGCCCGACCCAGCGGTTCTGTCGGCGTTGCGCGGCCTCGCGAGCGACCTCCGCGCGGAGCCCGATTTTGACGCGTTCGACCGGTACACGTTCGTCCGCGATCGGACCGGGCCGGCGTTCGACGCGATCGCGTCGTTCGCGAAGCGGTCGAACCGGTCGGCGGCCGCGCCCCCACAGGCCCGGCGGGTCTGGCCCGACAGCGTAGCGAACATCTACGACGTGCGGGCGTTCGACGTGCTCGCAAACGCGCCGCCCGGGTCGCCGGCGAACGTCACGGACGCCCGCGCGTTCCAGGCGTGGGCGGCGCTGGGGCGCTCGCTGTTCTTCGATTCCCGCCTGTCGGGCGACGGGGACCGATCGTGTGCCACCTGTCACGTGCCCGAGCATGGCTTCACCGACGGCCGTCCGCGCGCCGCGTTGTTGTCACCCCCCCGAACGCCGGCCCGTCACACCCCGTCGCTCCTCGACGCGGCCTTCCAGCCCGTCCTCTTCGCCGACGAACGGGCCGCCACGCTCGAGGGGCAAGTCGGGGAAGTCATCACGAATCCAGCGGAGATGGGGGGCTCGATGGACAGCGTCGTGGCGCGCCTGCGCCGCGACCCTCGTCTGCGCGCCGGCTTCGCCGCGGTCGGCGCTTCTCCCGCCGCCGACACGGCCACCGCTCATGATTCGGCCGGGATCACATCGGTCACGGTTCGCGCGGCGATCGCTTCGTATGTGCGTACCCTCAGCGGCGTTAACTCCCGGTTTGACCGCGCCATGCGCCATGACGGCGACCTGGATCCGGCAGCCCGTCGTGGTTTCAATCTGTTCATGGGCCGGGCGGGGTGCGGCACGTGCCATTTCGCCCCGCTCTTCAATGGCGCGCTTCCGCCCTGGTTCGTGAGCGACGACGCCGAGGTCACGGGTGTTCCGACGGACCCCGGCGCACGCCGGCTCGTCATTGACCCCGATTCCGGCCGCGGCGCCATCGACACGCGCGGTGGTCTCGTCCACGCGTTCAAGACTCCGTCGGTTCGCGCGGCCGCGCTGGGCGGACCCTACATGCACAACGGCGCGTTCGCCACGCTCGACGCACTGCTCGACTTCTACAGTCGCGGCGGCGGTGCCGGCGCCGGCATCCGCGTGCCAAACCAGACGCTGAGCGCCGCGCCGCTTCACCTCACCGCCAACGACCGCTCGGATCTCATCGCGTTCCTGCGCGCGCTCGTCGATACGGCTGGCCTCACGTCCCGTCCCATCATTTCCAACCCTTGACCCACACTCGACACCACATGCCAAGACACCGCTCGTCAACCCGCACGATCCGCCCGCTCGCCCGCGGCCTCGCCCTCGCCGGCCTCGTCGCCGCGGCCGCGTGCAAAGACGCGACCACCTCGACCGGCACCTCGACGCCCACGGACGTCACGGCGCTCAACCACATCGTCGTCATCTACCTCGAGAACCACTCATTCGATAACACATACGGCGAATACCCGGGGGCCGTGGGGCTCAGCGCCGGCCTGCAGGGCAACAAGCAGCTGGATTCGTCCGGCAATCTCTACACCGCGCTCCCGCTCACGAGCGATTCGAAGCTCCCGGCCGGCACGATCCTGGCCGACGCGCCGTTTGCCCTCGGCAATTATCTCTCGCCGGCCATTCCAACGCGGGATCTCTTCCACAAGTACTACTTGGAGCAGCAGCAGATCGACGGCGGTAAGATGGACAAGTTCGTGGCCTACAGCGACGCGCAGGGACTCGCCATGGGCTACTACCACACGTCGGAGTTGTCGCTCTCGTCGGAAGCGCTCGATTACGTGCTGTGCGACAACTTCTTCCACTCGGCGTTCGGCGGCTCGTTCCTCAATCACTTCTGGCTCATCGCCGCCGCCACGCCCGTGTTTCCAAACGCGCCGGCGGCGCTCATCTCGGTGCTGGGAAATGACGGATATCCCACGTCCTACGCCAACGAGAAGAACATGACTCCGGACGGGTACGTGGTGAACACCAGCTACACGGTGAACACGCCGCATCCGTCGACGCAGCCGACCGCTAACCTAGTGCCGAACCAGACGATGCCGACGATCGGCGATCGCTTGAACGACAAGAACATTTCGTGGGCGTGGTACTCGGGCGGATGGAACGACGCCCTGGCCGGGCATCCCGACCCGCTCTTTCAATTCCACCATCAGCCCTTCGCCTATTTCGCCAACTACGCGGACGGAACAGCGCTTAAGACGGCGCACCTCAAGGACGAGGCGGATTTCATCGCGGCCGCCGAGGCGGGAACCCTCCCGGCCGTCTCCTTCGTGAAGCCGCTCGGCATGAACAATGAACATCCAGGTTACGCCGACATCATCACGGGAGAGGCGCACACAGAGCAGTTGATCAATGCCGTCCGGAACGGCCCGAACTGGAAGGACGCGGCCATCATCATCACGTACGACGAGCACGGCGGGCAGTGGGACCATGTTGCCCCTCCCAAGATCGATCGGTGGGGTCCCGGATCCCGCGTGCCGGCGATCATCATCTCGCCCTTCGCCAAGCACGGCTTCATCGACCACACGCAATACGAAACGGTGTCGATACTGGCGCTGATCGAGAAGCGCTTCGGGCTGCCGGCGCTCGGCACGCGCGACGCCGCCGCCGCCAACCTGCTCAACGCGTTCGACTTCACGCAGAAGCCGTAAGAGGCCGCGCCCGCCGCGGTGTTGGCGTTCCGGGGACGGTAGCGGCGCCCGAGCCGCTACCGTCCCCGCGTTTTCGGAAGTCTCCGGTTGTCAGGGCGGCCCCCGACCATCCTCCACGCCTTTCGCCGGGTCCGGAGCGGGTGATGACCCCGGCCTGGAGAAACGAGGGGTCGGCCGGGCAGGGCGCCGATCGCGTTCGCCGAGTGTGGCGGCGAGTTGCCTGTCGCGTCCAAGTTACAGGGCAGTCTGCCCCCACGAGCCGCACCCTATGCCTGAATCCGTCCCGCGTCGCGACCCGCTCACGCCGCCCAAGCCGCCGCAGGGGAAGCCGCCCCAGGCCACTCCCCCGCAGGGCGCCGATTCCTCTCGCCGACCACCGAGCCGCATCTGGTGGATCATCTTCGCGATGTTGATGGCGTGGAACCTCTGGTCGTTTCGGCCGAGGTCCACGACCGAGGTGGCCCTCCCCTACGGCGAATTCGTGGACCAGGTCACGGCCGGCAATGTCTCTCATGTAAAGATCGTGGGAGAGAACATCACGGGCGGGTTCATCCGGCCCGTCGTGTGGCCGGCGCCTGTCGATACGGCAACGGCGGCGGCGAGCCGAGCGGATACGACGAAGGCGGCGGCGAAACCGAGCGGCCGAGACAGCGCAGCGCAGAAGCCGGCGTCGTATACCGAGTTTCAGACCACCTATCCGAGCGTGGTCGGCGATGCCTCCCTCATGCCGTTGCTCCAGGCGCAGCGCGTCGCGATCGACGTCGCGTCGGCTTCGCCTTCGTGGTTCGGGCTGGTGCTCGCCAACGGACTGCCGTTGATCCTGCTGGTCGGGTTGCTGGTCTGGATGGGGCGCCAACAGGCGCGGGCCCAGGCTGGCATCTTCGGGTTCGGCGGCAACAAGGCGCGGCGATACGCCGAGGACCGGCCGAAGGTGACGTTTGCCGACGTGGCGGGAGCGGACGAGGCGAAGAGCGATCTCACCGAGGTGGTCGATTTTCTACGCCAGCCGCAGAAATACGTCGCGATCGGGGCGCGGATCCCACGCGGCGTCCTCCTGGTCGGCCCGCCTGGAACCGGCAAGACGCTCTTGGCCCGCGCGGTTGCCGGAGAGGCGCGGGTGCCGTTCTTCAGCATCAGCGGGTCCGAGTTCGTGGAGATGTTCGTGGGCATCGGCGCCAGCCGCGTGCGCGATCTGTTCGTGCAGGCCAAGGCCGCGCAGCCGTCGATCGTGTTCATCGACGAGTTGGACGCGGTCGGCCGGCGGCGCGGCGCGGGCGTCGGGAACACCAACGACGAACGTGAGCAGACGCTCAACCAACTCCTGGTCGAGATGGACGGCTTCGACGAGCACCAGCAGCTGATCGTAGTGGCGGCCACGAACCGGCCCGACGTGCTCGACCCGGCCCTTCGCCGACCCGGGCGGTTCGACCGGCAGATCGTCGTACCGCTGCCCGACCTGCGCGGACGAGAGGCCATTCTGCGGATTCACGCGCTCCACCTGCCGCTGGCGGCGGACGTCGACCTGTCGCGTCTGGCCCGGACCGCGACCGGCTTGAGCGGGGCCGATCTCGCCAACCTTTGCAACGAAGCTGCCCTCGGCGCCGCGCGTCACGATCGGAAGCAGGTGGCGATGGCGGACTTCGACGAGGCGTGGGATAAGATCGCATTCGGCGCGGAGCGGGCGACCGTGATGAGCGAGAAGGATCGCAGGCTGATCGCGTACCATGAGGGCGGCCACGCCGTGGTCGCCTGGCTCACGCCCGCCGCGGACTCCGTCGGCAAGGTGACGATCGTCCCGCACGGGCGGGCACTCGGTCTCACCTCACAGCTGCCAACTGAGGATCGCTACAACTACTCCAAAGCGGATCTCGTGGCGCGGATCGACGTGATGCTCGGCGGGCGGGTCTCGGAGGACATCGTGTTCGACGAGATCACGACGGGGGCGGAGAGCGACCTGGTGCAGGCGACGCGGCTTGCGCGACGCATGATCACGCGGTGGGGCATGGGGGGTCTTGGTCCCGTAGCGTTCGAGGCGGACGAGGAGCAGCCGTTTCTTGGCTACCAGCTGTCGCAAGGTCGCGATTACAGCGAGGCCACGGCCGCCCGGATTGACGGAGAGGTGGAGCAACTCATCGCGCAACGCCAGCAGGCCGTGCGCCAACTCCTGCTCGATAGTCGCGAGCGGCTCGACCATCTGGCCGCGGTGCTCTTGGAGAAGGAGACCTTGGCCGGGACGGCACTTGTCGGCATTCTCGGACCGCGACCGGGTTCGACGCCCGCGATGCCCGCGATTCAGGCGACCCCGGTGTAACGAGGGGGCGCCAGATGCACCCCCGCTATCTCCCGGACCGCGACCCGCGGCCGGTCGGTCGATGATCAGGGCCAGCGGAACACGCTCGACGGAACGGTGCGTTCCCGCGCCCGCTCGACGTCCGAGGGTTCCTGAAAGAACAATCGCGTGTCGTCCGACCCGATCAAACGAAACTCGACCCGGTCCCCGCGCGGCTCCGGGTTTTCCGCGATCGCCACATCGATTCGCCATAGTCGCGCCGAGCGGGCGGGGAACGCGCCCAGCAGGCTGAACCCGGCGGATCGACGCAGCGGCGTGGTGACTCCGAACGGGACATCCCCGGCCCACAGGCGGCCCACGTCCGTGAACACCGCGATCCCGAGTTCACCGGCCAACGGTGTCTGACCCAGCACCCACCGGCTTTCGACGCGCCCCACGCCGCGCGCCGCGCCCGGCGTTTCCGAGCTCCAGAAGCCGCGAACTCCGCCGAGTGGATCGGAGAGTGTCAGACCGAACGGAATCCGCTCCTGCAAGCCGCTGCTCCACTCGAGGGAGGTCATGAGCGTTTGACCTGGAGCCAGGTGGACAAAATCCGCTGCGCGGCCGCTCGTCAGAATCCCGTCCCATCGCTCCGTGTCTTCGACCTTCCGACCTTCGGATTGCGCCTGGAGGCGGAACGATTGGTGATTGTTCCCCATCCCCACATACAGCTCGCCCGCCGTGAACAGATCACTCTCGGTGGATCCGAGCGCGGGGAGGCCGCGACCCAGCTGCGCCCCCAACTCGACGCCGACGGGAAGGTCTTGGGTCGCCATGAGCGCGTCCATTCCGAGCACGGGAACGAACCGAATGTCTCTGATGCCTCCCAGGAAATTGACTCGCACCATTCGGTGCGAGGTGTAGCGATCGTACAGCGTCGGATCCACGTCCGGTGCCAACCCGGAGTCCGTTACCAGAACCGGCGTGTGTGACGGCCGCTCGTAGTCGCTCGACAACGAGCCGCCGAGGAGCCCGAGGTGACCTGGCCTGCCCAGGCGCGCGATTCCCCCTAGGTCGAAGTAGGAACGGTCCAACCGGACGGCCCGATCGATCGATGAATCAGTTGGAAAGGTGACGTAGTCGCTGCTGGACCCGGTGCGCACGACCCACGCCACCCGCTGCAGGTCGGTGACGAACGAATGCGACGCTTCGACGTCCCACGCTCCGCCCAGCGGGCGTCGATCCGCCTCGGCGGCGAGCAGATCTTGGCGGCCGAACAGGTCCGCGTCGAGGAGCCTCGCGCCGAATCCGTCGCGGTAGCCCTCCCCCGCCTGAAACGACGCCACCGCGAACATGCCGCTGCCGGCGAAATTCGAGCTGCCCAATTCCAGCGCCTCGATCGGAGGCGCCGTGGCCTCGAGTCGGCCGCCCAGGACGAGCGACGCTTCGTCGATCGTGCGCACGTCGAGATCGACCCCGCCGTGATCATTCGCGAAAGCGCGCACCTGTGCCTCCGCGATGAACGGCTCGCTCCGGAGGAGACGTTCGGATTCGGTCCGCCGCAGCTCCGTGCAGGCGTCGCCGCGCTGCAACAGCAGCAGCCGTCGAACGACAGCCGGGCGCGTGGTGACGTGCACGGCGCGGCTGAAGTCGTGAACGGCGCGCGACACGTTGCGCACCGCATCGTTCTGCTGGGAGTCACTCAGGTTGGCCGTCGGGACAAAGGTGAAAATCGCGATCGAATCGACGCGTTGGCCCGAACAGGCGATCGGGATTCGCGGCGCCGGCATCGGGGCAACGCGAGCGGAGTCACGGCTCGATCCACGGCCGGCTTGCTGCGCCCCCGCGCCGACGGACGGCCCGAGCCAAGCGACCAGCAGCACCGGCCCGCGCATGACGGCGGCGACTCGGATGGAGCCTCCTACTTCCCCATGCGGCGCTTCAGTTCCTCGAGCTTGCGATCGGCCTCTGCCTCGCGGGTGGCGCGCGCGCGCGACCGGTCGAGCGCGTCGAGTTCGTCCGCCAGGGGACCGCCGGGTTCCGCCGCGGCGTCCGCCTGCGCGGTCGAGTCCGCCGTGGCGGCGCCCGCCCGGGACGCCGCGGCAGGATCAATGCCCGAGACCGCCAATTTCAACTCGGTCGACATCGCTTCGACATCACGCTCGGCGAGGGCGAGCTCGTCGGTCTGGGCCGCGACCTTCCGCGCGAGGACCGCCACGCGGTCGCTGTGAATTTTCTCATACTGTTCGGCTAATGCAGCGGTCTCGGCGTCGCCGATGCCCGTCGCCAGTCCCTTCCGGCGGCGCATCGTGTCGAGTTCTCGCTGCTCGCGGACCAGGCGCTCGCGCGCCGCCGCCAGCGCGGCGCGGAGGTCGGCCAACCCGACCTTCGCCTGCACGAGAGTGTCTCGCATGCGAGCGAGATCCGCCCGACGATCCATGTGAATTCCGCTTGGGTGACCGGACGCCGGCGACGGACCGGACGGCTGGCGCCGCCGTCCACCGGTCGTGTACGATACTGGGCGCATCGCAACGCCCGCAACCGATACCGACTCGCGGACGAGGGCTGGATGTGATCGCTTCCAAATTCGTCCCCACGGACCTCATGATGAACGACAGCACATCGCGCCTCGTTGTCGCGGTGACCGCGACGGCGGAACGCATTGGCGAGGCGCGTCGCGTTCGGGTCAACGAGGCCTATACCGACGCGATCGTCGGGGCCGGCATGATTCCCCTCGTCGTGCCGCCGATCGAACTCGACGGCGACGCGGAGCGTGTGCTGTCGGCGGTCGACGGCCTGGTGCTGACCGGAGGCGAGGACGTGGATCCGGGGCTCTTCGGCGCCCCACGCCACCCGGCCACCCAGCCCGCACACGCGGCGCGGGATCGCTGCGAGCTCGCGCTCCTGTTGGCGGCGCGCGAGCGGCGGGTTCCGACCCTGGCGATTTGTCGGGGGGCGCAGCTCGTGAATGTGGCGTTCGGCGGCACACTGGTGCAGGACCTCCCGACGGAGCGGCCCGGCGCGATCGGCCACAACCCCGGGGGCAGTCGGGCGGCGCGAGTGCACCGGGTCGACATCGAGTCTTCGAGCAGACTCGCCCGCGCGATTGGCGCGACGACTATCTCGACCAACTCATTTCATCATCAGTCGGTGGATCGGCCCGGCAACGGACTTCGGGTGAGCGCGACCGCAGTAGACGGAACGGTCGAGGGCATCGAGCCTACCGACCCGGAATGGTGGATGCTGGGTGTGCAGTGGCACCCGGAAGAACTCACGCGGACGGTCGAAGACTGGGACCGTCGTCTCTTTGCCGCGTTCGCCCGGGCGTGCGGCGACGCAGTCAGCTCAACAGCCGCCACCGCGCTTCATCCCGCACTTGGCGCATGAGGCGTTCCGGTGTCGAGATATTGGGAAACAGCAGCGAGTCGCTCACCTGGTTGAGCGCGCCGCGCAACAGGCCGAAGTGCTCGGCGGCGGTCGCGTATAAGGAGGACAGTCCGTATTGCTCCGCGAGCCGGTGATCGGCCGCGAGTCGGAAGCCCTGGCGCCCCATTTCCTCGAAGTATTCCATATCGGGGCCGCCCCGGCGCCAATGGCGCTGCTCGATGTGATCCGGGAAGAGTCCGCTGAGCCACAGGGCATAGTTGCCGAGGTGGGTCCGGACCAGGAAGCTCCGACGGATGTCCGGGTCGTCGACATCATGGAACAAGTCGGCGAGCGCCGCATACGTTTGATCGTCGGTGTCCGCGACGCGGTTGGCGCGCTGGGCAAGCCCGAAATGAATCACGATCGACGTGACATAGTCGGCGATACCGCGATCGTCTTCGCCGACGTTCCGGAGCGCGTGCCTGATCATGACGTATGCGAAAAGACGCATGGACGACACGGCACCCTGCGAGAGATGGAGGATGGCGTCCGGGAGGCGCGGATCGTCGAGTAACGCGTCAATGCCCTCATCGGAAAGGCGCGTCTCGAGTTCCCGCAGCGCGTCTGGTGAGCCGCGCGCCAGGAGGCGCGCCGCCAACTGCGCGTCGTCGCGAGTCATGGTTTGGCGAACATTCGCGAGAATCATCGGAATACCTCACGTTGGAGGTGCCATACGCTCAGTATCGGCAGGCCGATCTGGCCGCGTTACCCCTCGAATCACTTCCCCATCCCTTTATACGCCGCAAACCGCCGGGAGTTACAGACTTGGCGCGTCCGAGGGCGCGTGAATCCTGTGCGCGGGGGTCGCGCCGGCATACCTTTCTCAACCAGGCCGCATCCCGCCCGGCGCCGTGCGCTCCCGGTCGTGATCGGTCCATCCGGTACATCCCGATTCTCTCGCGAGGCTGCCCGTTGCTGTACCTGTGCATTCCTGTGTTCAACGAAGCGCCGACGGCCGGCCTCTTGCTCTGGCGCATCCGCAAAGTGTTCCAAGAGTATTCGCGGGAATACGAGATCGTGGTCTACAATGACGGCAGCACGGATTCGACGGAGGACGCGCTCCGGGCTTATACGGAGGTGCTGCCGCTCACGATCATCGGATCGTCGTCACGCCGCGGGTACGCGCACGCACTCGACGCGCTCGCGCGCACTGCGTCGGCTCGCACCAGGTACCCGCGCCGCGACGCGATGGTCGTGATGCAGGGTGACTTCACCGATCCGCCCGAACACCTGCCTGAGCTCGTCAAACGATTCGAGGGCGGAGCCGACATCGTGGTCGCGGAGCGAGTTGCCGAGGATACGACGCCGGTCCCGGAACGCCGCTTGCGGCGGTTGGCGTCGTGGGCCACGCGACCATTCGTTTCCGTTCCCGGCGTTGCGGACCCGTTTGGGACACTCCGGCTCTACCGCATCTCCATTCTGCGTGATCTGCTCAAAGCCCTTGGCGAAACGCCGGTGGCGCAGGCCCCGGGTTGGGGAGCAAACGCCGAATTGCTCCTCCGAACGGCACCGCTGGCGCGACGCCTGGAGGCGGTCTCGCTCCCACAGCGTTTCGATCTGCGTCAGCGAGACAGCCGCATCCGACCGTGGAGCGACGCAGTCGCGTTGTTCCGGTTTGGCCGGCGCGCGCGAACACTACGGCCGGCCGCCGCGAAACGGGCGTGACCCGGCGTGCCTCGCCCAGACGCTCGCCCCTAGACCGCTCTGCCCGACCAGCGCTCGCGCAGTCGACGGGCGGTGTCGGGGCTGACGATCCGGACGACGAGATAGATCGCGAAGCCGATGACCGCCACCACAAGCGCCATTTTGAGGAGGCCGACAAACAGCCCCAACGCGACGCCCAGGATTCCAAAGGCGATCCTCAACAGAAAAAGTCCGAGGACCGCAAACAGCCCGATCGTAAATACCGTGCGGATCATTGACATAAGCTCCACCTTCCGATGTCGAACGCAGTTCCCATTAAGGGATACGTGATCACGGCCGGCCAGGTTTCAAGGGGATACTCGCATCGTTTGGCGCCGGCCGCTACCCTCGCCAGACCATACAGCGTCTTGCTTCACCCAATGCACAGTCTACGCGTCGCCCGGTGCGAGCGATGAGATCGCCAGACGTGGTGATTGTCGGCGGGGGGGTCGTCGGCCTCGCAATCGCGGTCGAGGCGGGTCGTCGAGGACTGACGGTTGACCTGTTCGACGCGGGCCGGACCGGAGCGGCGTCGCGCGCGGCGGCCGGATTGATCGCGCCCACGCTGGGCACGGCGCCGCCCGGGGTGACTGCGCTGTTTCTCGCCGCGGCACGCGAATATCCGGACTTTCTCGACTGGCTGGCCGAAATCGGGGCCCCTCGGGTGCCGATCGGTTGGGGGGTCCTGGAGGTGGCCGCGTCCGCCGACCGACTCCACGCGTTGCAAGCGGGGAACCCTGAGGCGCGAGTCCTCAACGCGCGCTCCCTTCGGGAAATCGAGCCGGCGCTCACCACGGCCGCCGGTGCCGTGATGCACGCCGCCGATGCCTGGCTGGATCCCGGCTCGCTCGTGGATGCGCTCGCGTCCGCAACCGAGCGAATGGACTGCGTTCGCCGATCGTCGGCGGCGATTCGGGCCATCGATGTGCTTCCACAAGAGATCGCCCTTCGAACCGAGGACGGAACGGTTCAACACGCTCCGCTCGTCGTCGTTGCGGCCGGGGCGTGGAGCGCGCACATCGGAGGCCTGCCAACCGCGCTCCCCGTGACGCCGGCGCGCGGCCAACTGGTCTTAATACAGGGACCCCATCAATTGACGCGCGCCGTCGCCTTCGATGATGGCTATATCGTGCCACGGGGCGACGGCGTGATCGTGGGCAGCACGATGGAACACGTCGGCTTCGACCCGACGACGACGCCGGCCGCGCTCCGCGGCCTCGAGGAATCGGCGCGAGCGGTGATTCCGGGGACCGTCGCCGCTGCCCGCTCGCGGCGCGGCTGGGCGGGGCTCCGACCCGTGACACCCGACATGCTCCCGATCATCGACCGGGACCCGAGATCCCAGCGCCTGATCTATGCGTGCGGCCACTCCAAAAACGGTGTCCTGCTGGCCCCGAGCACCGCGAGGGCCGTGGTCGCGTTGCTGACCGGCGAACGGCCGACGATCGACATGGCGCCATTCTCAGTCGGTCGGTTCTCATAGGGATCAGCTCCGCAACGGGCCTCCGTCAAATGAGTTACGCCATTGCACAGCCCTTCAGCGGCGGCGCGGGTGACCGGCACAGTGCTGCATAACCATCGATCATGTTTTTGACGGATATGGGTTCTACCGACGCGGCGTGGCCCAGGGTACATTTCCGACCCCATGGGTGAAGCGCTTTACCAGATCAGCGGGCGACATCGAACCGAGCCATTGCCGCAGCGAAAGCCGCCTTGGCTCAAGGTACGGGCACCCGGTGGCGCCAACTACCTGCGGCTCCAGCGGCTCATGCGAGAGCTGGACCTCCATACGGTCTGCGAGGAAGCGCATTGCCCGAACGTTGGCGAGTGTTGGGAGCACGGCGCCGCGACGTTCATGATCCTGGGTGACGTTTGCACGCGCAACTGTGCGTACTGTGCGGTGGCGCATGGTCGGCCGGCGACGTTTGATCCGGCTGAGCCGGCACGCGTGGCGCGTGCGGCGGCCGAGATGGAGCTCGCCCACGTCGTGCTGACGTCGGTTGACCGCGACGATCTGCCGGACTTCGGCGCGTGGGCGTTCGCGGAAACGGTGCGCGAAATCAAGGGGCGGGTCCCCGGATGCTCGGTGGAAGTGCTGGTCCCGGACTTCCAGGGCAGCGAGACGTCCATCCGTACGGTGCTCGAAGCGGAGCCAGACATCTATAACCACAACACGGAAACCGTGCCGCGGCTGTACAAGCGGTGCAGGCCTGGAGGGCGCTACGAGCGCGTCCTCGACATTTTTCGGCTGGCCAAGCGGATCGCCGCGCACGTCCCGACCAAGTCGGGAATCATCCT
>Ga0335085_10003570_pt1 | contig 26751 bp, 29 predicted proteins | sample Lox_Sample_45_FD_206712 | JGI IMG/M metagenome (GOLD analysis project Ga0335085, IMG submission 206712) | Soil microbial communities from Loxahatchee National Wildlife Refuge, Florida, United States - Lox_Sample_4.5 | ecosystem: Environmental > Terrestrial > Soil > Wetlands | place: USA...
CCAATTCTTCCTGGAGAGCCCTCAATTCCTTGGACAACACGGCATCGATGCCCACATCATCCTCCCTTCAAATGGTTAGGCGGATTTTCACCCCGATCTCGTCACATGCCCGGGTGATTTCATCTCGATCGCGACATTCACCCTCATTTGGCGCCTTTGAATGCGTCATGCGCCTGTTGATTGGCATGATCGAAAGCGGTGCGTGTCTCCGCCAAGGCCTTTTTATAGGAAGACCAGGACTCGGTCCCCGCACCCTTCAGTTTTTCGAGCTTCGCTTCCGCCGCGGCCGCATCTGCTTTCATGCGCTCCACGGCTGACTCCACTTCGGCCTTGCGATCGGCAGCGAATCCTGCTGCGGCATTTTCAAACTTGTCGATCGAATCCTGCCAGGCTTTCCGCTGCGCATCCGCGCGCACCTGGAAGGCGGCCTTCTGCTGTTCGCCTTTCACACCAGCCGCGTCAATATATTTTTGAACACTCACCTCGAAAGCGTTCCAGTCGGTCTCCAGTTTCGCCTTGGCGCGAGTCCAATCGGCTTCGCTCATCTCCCCTTCCTTCTTGATCGTTTCCCGGAAGGCATCGCGCTTTGCGCGCATGTCGGCGAGGGCGCTCTCCGCCTTGGCGTGGGCATCCCCCTGCAACTCTCCGACTTTACTTTCGAACAAGGCCAATGTGGCATCCATCTCGTCGAGCCTCTCCTTGGCCCAATTCAAATAATTGTGCATGTGGCTCTGTTTCGTCATTTGTTCTTGCGACTTTGGGCTGTCCACACGGCGAGCGGAGGTCTCCTTCGCAACGGCGGCGCCATTGGCCAAGGCGACGACCTCGCCGGCCGAAACGCCAAAAACCGCCCCACCAGCCACCGGTGGCTTGGCTTCAGCCTGTTTGCCTCCAAAGGTGAACACCATCACCGCCATTCCAAGCATAACCGCCAAAATGTTTTTCATATTCTTTCTCCTTCTCGTACTCTTCGGCACCCCGCTCCGGCCGCATTCGAGAAATCTTCGAAGGGGATTTCACTGCTTACCTCTTGGTTCCCCTTCCTCATATTCTCCGTGCAGCGGTATTAGGCGGCCGCTGATTATGACCTCTGTTTTTATTTCAGCGCAACGCCACGATCAGGACGGACCAGAACGCCCATAGCCCGGAATTCCCCGGACAACAAATCCCCGGACCCCAAAACTCTTGCAGGATCCTGCGTACTTTAAGATTTCAGCTTGGCGGCGAGCCTGCTAACCTCTGCCTCAAAATTGGCCACATTCGTCTCGATGTCCGACTTAACCTGTGAGGCCTTGGCCTCGCCCGCAGCCGTGAACTCCTGCACCCTCGCCTGGATATTATCCCTCTTGGCTCTGAGAGCGGTTATGGCTTCAATCTCTGCCTGTGCCTTTCGCTCCTTCGCCGTGGCCTCAAGCCCCTCCAGCTTAGCCTTGGCTTGCTGTAATTTCGCGTTGATCTTATCCTTCAGAGCTTTCGCCATTGTGTCCTCGTTCTTCACTTCTTATCTCCTTTCGGGTCCGTTATAGGGTTGCAGACTTCGGGGAATAGTCCCGCCCCCGGTTAAGTACTTTCTCGATCTTCGCCGCCTGTTTGTTGCTCAGGGTCGTACGGATGATCTTGCCGCCATACCCCGAAAACCGATTGACGGCCTGCTCCGAGTTTGCGGAGATGAGTGCGAAAATGGCTGAGTCTCCGAGCTGGATGGTCTCACCCACGTCTCTCACGAACTCATCGGAGATCCCGAAATCCTCCTTCCACCAGTCGGCGTCGATGGCACCCGCTGTCGCGCCAATAGCCCCAACGCTGACCGCGCCCGCAGCGAGCGCCCCAGCGGCGGCGGCTGCGCTCATGCCGCCGGTAAAGGGGATGGCGAGAATAGCACCGAGCAACGAGCCCCATAGTCCTCCCCAGGCCGCCCCTTCACCCGTCGTCGGGTCGTAGCTCTGGTCGATACGGAGCTTTCCGTTTTGGCCCCGGTGGACCGCGACCGCATCTTCCAAGTTTACGGTCCAGTCCTCATTCATCTGCCTCAATTGATTGAGAACGTCCGATGCCTTGAACATGTTATTCTTGAATCCCACCACGATTAAGTCTGACATGACCCACCTCCTTTTTGATGAACGCAATTTCGTGCCGTCGTTTATAAGTTTGAGTTCACGCTGCCAGCGCCTGCTTGGTGAGTTCCCAAGCTTGCTTCAGCTTGTCCATGCGCCGGTTATACTCGGACCGCACCTCGACGATGCGCGTCTCGAGCTTGGCCTTCGCGTCACCCTTCGCCTTGGCCGCCTGTTCCTGCAGAGACTTGATCTTCGCGTCCATCTTTTTTCTCGAGGCTTCAAGCGCCGCCTTGGCACGGTCATGCGTGGCTTGCAGCTTGGCCTTGGCCGCGTCAATCTTTGCCTGGAGTTTGGCCTTTGCCTGCCCGGTCGCCTGGGCGTGTTCGGCTTTCAAATGGGCGATCTCGGCCTTGAGTGCATTGGCGTCCCTTTCGATCAGTGCGTCCTGGACTTCCCCGAGTCCCCGGCGGAAGACGACACCTCCCGCGGCTTCCATGCGGGTATCGACCGGCATCACCCACTCCTCCTCGACTTCGGCGACAACGGCCGTCTTGCCCGGCTTCAGGCGTCCACCGACCTCGGCCAGAAAGTCATCGCCAATCCCAACGGTCCCCAGGTCGTACATGATGCCCCCAAGCGTCCCCGCATAGGCACCGATTGCCACACCCACGGGCCCCCCAATCAGCCCGATCAGGCTCCCGGTGACAAGACCCACGGCCGTTCCGAGGGGGCCCTGGTCGGCCGCCTCTTTGACGGTCACCTTCCCCGTTGCGTCCTTCGCGATCACGCCCACCGCGTAAAGCGTAATGCTGCCCTCGGCATCCAATTCCTTGAGGGCCTTGGAACCCTCGTATGCCTTGCCCTCGCTGTCGAACACGACCGCAATCATCCTATCCATGGTTACTCTCCTTTAATGTTTGAAAATCTTTCCATCGCGAGCCCATCTGCGATCTCCCAGTATCGCATTCACGGGCAGTCGCTTGTTTTCTGTTTTCAGGCCGTCGCCTTCAGTTCCCTTCGAGCGGCCCCCGAATACATCAGCCGGGTGAAACCGCTCACGAGGAGGTTAACACCTACAAGGGTTCCGATGGCCCACGCTGAACTTAAGGGCCATGGGTATGCGATCAGGAATCCCAGAATCAGGGTCACTATGCCGTCAACAAGGACCCAGCCGGCACCCGGCAGGGAGCGGAACTGGAAAAACACGATCATCTGCAGCGCGCCTTCTGCGAACAAGATGGCCGCCACCACTAATGTAAGGGACTCCAATGCGAGTCCCGGATGGAATACGAGATAGAGACCGCCAACGACATAGACAATCCCTATCAGCATTCGCCAGAGAAAGGCTCCGGCACCTTGGGCAGCGAAGGCATAAGCAAGGTAGGCGAATCCGCTGAAGACGATAATCCAACCGACCATAATGGCAACGCCAATGCCCGTGGCAAGGGGCAGAGCAATCGCCAAAAATCCCAACACGATCATCAGAATGGCCCATCCGATGGACATTCCCGTAATTTCCTTGAATACGTTCGTGGTGCTTTGTGCGTTCATATTTTCTCCTCCTTTCTAATGTGATAATGCTCCAGAAGCACTATCTGGGTTTGTTGCAATCTATTTGGCGCAATTTTTTAATTGCCTTCACGGCCGAAACCTTATTACTGCTTGAAACCACCCCCATGCACTGTCATATTGCAATACGAATGCCAATAGTAATCCATTGAAAATGCTATGGCTCATGAGCCCAAAAATGCCGATTCTTCGAGAATTATCGAAATTTAGTGAATAAGGCGCGGGTTTTCAGGGAAAGGTTTTTGCAAATGATTTAATCAGTCCACCCTCTTGAAGTCTATGAATCCGCGCTCCACGTCCGTGCTGATCAGCTGTACCCGCAGCCTGTTACCGACATCCATCCCTTCAAAACCGATCGCCAGCCTTCCTTCAATCGGGGGATCGAGAAGGCGGACCCAGGTGTCTGTTTCAGTTGCGCTTGTGATGATGGCATCGAACCGTTCCCCGATCCGATATTCCAGCAGCATTGCCGCTGCGGATTTCCTGACTTGCCGTTCGACCTTCTTGGCTGCGTCCTCTTTTTCCGTGCAGTGTATTGCCAGCGTGGAAAGTTCTTCGTTTTCGTAGGGAGGCGGCTGCCCATCCATTGCTGCCTTTAAAAGTCGCTGCGTGATGAGGTCCGGGTAACGCCGGTTTGGGGCTGTGGAATGGGTATAATCCGAGACGGCCAGACCGAAATGGCCGTTTGATTTGTCCTCCGGATGTTGGACAACGTATTCACCCGCCCCCAACAGCTTGATGATGGAAAGGGAAAGATCGGGAAATCGGAGCGGGTCGGCAGCTTTCGCTTGTGTGAGAAACTGCTCCAACGCTTTTGACTCAGGCTTGGTCGGCAGCGTGAAGCGGTGTTCCGAGGCGAGTTCGACGATCCGGTCCCACCGTTTGGGTGTCCGGACGACGCGCCGCAATGAGAGCAATCCTTTGGAACCGAGAAAGCGTGCGGTAATTCCGTTTGCCGCGATCATGAAGTCCTCAATAATGTCTTTAGCTCTGTTCTTTTTCTCGGCTTCAACACCCTTGAGCTCACCGTCGTCAAAAACCAGGCGTGTTTCTATCGTCTCGAGAGTGAGTGCGCCGTGCTCGTATCGGAGCGCCTTCATCTGTTGGGCCACCCGGTCCTGGAGGCGGAGGTTTTCGGCAAGGCCAGGAACGGCCCCGATCTCCGTTGGCATCGGCCCTGTATTCTCTAGCCAGGTGGCAACGCTGTTGTAGGCCAACTTTGCTTGATTTCGGACCAGCGCAACGTAAACATCGGATTTCTGAATCGTTCCAACTTTGGCAATGATCATATCAACGACCACGGCATATCGTTCCGACGCGTAATGGAGGGAAGTCATATCTGTCGAGAGTTTCTCGGGCAACATCGGAAATGTCTCGGCCGGGGTGTATACCGACGTGGTGTTTTTCCGCGCGTGATCGTCAATGGCCGAACCCTTTTTGACAAGAGCATCGACATCGGCAATAGCAACGAGGATCTTCACGGCATCATCGGGGATGATTTCTGCGACGGTGAGCTGGTCCAGATCGCGAGAATCATCGTTGTCTATGGAACACCAGGGAAGGTGCCGCAGGTCCCGCGTCGCCTCGGAGGCTCTCGTCGCAGGCCCATGGATTTTGTCTAACTCTGCGAGGGCCTGGGGAGAGAACTCGGGAAACAATCCTCGTTCAATCATCACACGACGGGCGATTCTTTGTAAGAGAGAGCGGCCTTGCCTGTCGTTTGTCCCCATCATAAGAAGCCCTCGGCGAGATTAATTATCATTAGTCCCTTTGGGGCCCTTGACCATCGGGCAGGCCCTGAACCATTACCAGATGCACTTGGGCAGTCGCTGCGCTGTACAGAAACCAGCCAATGAAGGCCATCCATACGCCGCCGCCAAAATCGCCCCTGAACATGCTCCAACCGCCGATGATGATGAAGAGAAGCCCAAAGAAGCGCCCCACGTTCGCGGATAGAAGCGTAGCGCGTCGCATATTGCGGGTGAGGGCCCACACGATGGCGCGGAGGACACGTCCACCGTCGAGCGGGTAACCGGGGATGAGGTTAAACAGCACCAGGGCCAAGTTGATGTAGGCCAGATACTCGGCCAGCCCCCACAGGGGTTGAATGTCGATAACCACCGGCTGAACCGCGTAGAATAAGACGGCCAAGGCCAAGCTCACGAGAGGGCCCGCAATCGCGATGAAAAACTCCGCGTGGGCGCTGGGCGGTTCCGCTTCAATCCGAGCGACCCCTCCGAAGATGAATAGTGTGATGCTCCGCACCGGAACGTTGTACCGCAGCGCCACCACCGAGTGCCCCAGTTCATGGAGCAGCACGCTCATAAAGAGCATGATGGCCGTCACCGCGCCCATAAACCAATACAGCCATGGCGGCCAATTGGGGAATTCCGCCGGATAGTAGCTGCCTCCCAACGAAAAGGTGAGCAGCGCAAAGATCAGAAACCAGGAATAGTCCACGCCAATGGAAATTCCCATGATTCTGCCTAACGAAATATCTTGTCGCGTCATTGGCCTACTCACACAAAGGCGATCAGCGGCTTCAGAACGCCGTCCGCTTTCGTTCGTATCAGATCAAAAGCCGTCTCGACGTCGTGGAATGTGAATGGACCTCGAAGCATCGTTGTCCGGACGCGACGCGTCGTGGCCGGGCACACATCCGCGTGGGATCTTTGGTGTGCCCGGCCAGCGATCAATGACAACCTCACCGCCACCCACTCGTTGAGCGGCAGGCTCACGCGCGTCTCCAGGTTTCAGCGCTTGCTTGTCTTTCCAGTGCTTCGCAACTACTAATAAGCTGCAGTGGCTGCGGCGGCGTAATTGATTGTGATGGAATTTTTCACTTCTGTGACACCCGGCGCCGCCCAGGCGGCATCCTCCGCCTCCTCACGCTCCGTCCAGGAACTTACACTCCCGCTTAGGGTCACTTTCGAGCCATCGGCCTTTACCTTAATGTGCTGCGCGTCCAAGATGGCACTGCGTTTGAAGGCAGCTTCGATCTTGGATTTGATTTCCCCGGGTGCCACCGTCGGCTTTAGGACGATTTTGTTGGAAACTCCTCTTATTCCTGTGAGGTATCGCACATCATCCTCGGCACTCGATCTCTGATATTGCCAGTCGACGTTACCTTCCAGAGTCACCCACCCGTTCTCCACCATGACTTTGACGCAGTCGTTCGGCAATGTGGCATCCCAGTTCAATGCGTTCTCGGCCGCCTTCGCGATATCCGTGTCGGTCCGCTTGGCGAAAACAGGCAGCTTCACTTCGAGCTCGACCGCCAAGGCATTGACACCAAATACCCGCTTGGCGGCCCGCTCGGCAGCCCATTTCTCAAAGTGGCTATTTACGGTGCCGGTGAGCGTTACTATGCCGTCCTTGACGGCCACCCCTATCTTCGAGGCATTGGTAACACCCGGCTCCCACTTGAGTTCCTCCTGCACACTTCTTTGCACTTCCGAGTCGTTTTTCATTTTAATTCTCCTTTTTGGTTAGACCAGTGAGTTCATTTCCCGTTCGATCCATCGACAAATGAACCTCTTAATAATTACAGATTGACAATGAGATCTAATTGTCCACCTGTCCTGCCTTCCGAGACAGGACAGGTGGCCCGATTTCTATTTCTTGTACTCGAACGCGGGCATCGCCTTGATGGCATCTTTGCTCGCCCCTGGCAGAACTATCTTGCCATCCTCCATCTTGAACTGATTCGCAGGGATGGCCACGTCATGCTTGCCCAGGCCCAGGAATCCGCCGGCCGCGACGATCCCGTAAGACACTGCCTTGTCCGGAGCGATGATGATGTCATAGACTTTGCCCACCTTCTCGTTCTTGTCGTTATACACGGTGTGCCCCAGAATCTGCTTCTTGGCACTCCATCCGTTTGCCAGGACATCCAACTCAGCGACCGCAACGCCAAGAACCACCCCACCAGCCACCGGGGCCTCGGCTTGAGCCTGTTTGAATCCAAAGGTGAACGCCATTACCGCCACAGCTATCATAACCGCCAGACTGTTTTTCATTTTCTTCCTCCGTTTTTATGTTTAATACTATAAATCGTTTCGTAATCCCTGCCGATGCTCCTGCGCCTATACTCCCTCCCCTTTTCTTCCTCCTTTCTCAGGTCGATATCCCAGACCCCATGTTGCCATTCTTCTTCCCGGGTCCCAATGTTATTCGTCCGATCAGGTAATATTTTTGAGAATTATCCTCAATCCCTGATTGTGAGATTATTTTCGACTTCGAACACCCCCGGCGTCCACCAGGCAGTTCGTCCGGCCTCCTCTCGCTCCGCCCAGGAACCGACACTACCGGTTAGAGTGACTTTGGAGCCTGTGGCCGTCACATTGATTCCTTCTGCATCAATGGCCGCATTGCGCTTGAGCGCTGCTTCGATCTTTGCCTTAACCTCGGTGGGCGACACGGCCGGTTTGATGGTAATATAGTTCATTACTCCCTTCACACCGGTCAGGTGCTGGACTGCATTCTCAGCAGCCTCCTTCTGATATTGCCAGTCAACCTGGCCTTCCAAGGTGATCCAACCGCGCTCGACGATTACCTTGATGCGATCCCTGGGAACCCAGACATGCCATGCCAATGCGTTCTCTGCTGCCCGGGCGATATCTACATCCGTCCGCTCGCTGTAGCCGGGTAGTCTGACTTCGATTTCTTCAGCCACGGCTTTTACGCCAGAAACTCGTTTGGTCGCGCGCTCGGCCGACTGCTTATCAGCCCAGCTATCCACATAGCCGGTAAGCATCACCACGTTGTCCTTAACAGCAACGCCGATTCCTGCGGAATTTAAACCTGGCGTCCACTTGAGCTCGTCTTGCACATCATTTCGCAATTCTATGTCGGTCTTCATTGTAGTTCCCTCCTTTTTTGATATGTGCGTGGAAGCCAATCCTCCACCCGCTAGACTATTGGGTAATCCTCAGTTTCCTGGGGTTCGGATCATAATTAGTTGACCTTTACTCCACCTTGAGCTTGACCTCTTTTCGCTTGGCCTCTTCGGTCTTGGGAAGACGAATCTCCAGAATCCCATCCTTAAAAATCGCCCGGGCCTTGTCAGCATGGACCGCACGGGGAATCTGAATCGAACGCTCGAAGGAACCATACGAACGCTCGGAATAGTAATAGCCCTTCTCTTTCACCTCTTCTTCCTTCTTTTTCTCTCCCTTGGTCGTCAGGAGATCGTCTGTGATGTTGACTTCCAGTTCTTCCTTCTTGATCCCCGGGATCTCGGCCTTCACCACGACGTCGTCCTTCTCTTCATAGACCTCGATGGCCGGCTCCCGGAACCCAATCTCCCCAAGGCGTTGGGGCAACTTCAAGCCGAACCAGGGCCTTTCGAAGAAGCCCCCGAACCTCCGCTCCATATCACGTTCGAAGCGGGACAGGTCCGAGAACGGCCTCCAAGGGGTTATTTCTCGCGCCGCTTTTTTTTCTTCCTTTTCATTTAACATGGCAATACCTCCTTTTTGAGCCCGCTACGGTGAAATGCCGTTCAGCAAGGCGAAGTTTATGGTCTAAGACCACTTCTTTTTCCCCCAATCTCTGAATTTTAAACCTCATCGATTCTTTCTTGAAACCACTATCATGCAGTGTCATAGTGCAATGGGAATGCCAATCGTAAATTATTGAAAACACTATGGCTCACGAACCCAAATTTGCCGATTCTTCGAGAATTAACTATATTTAGAGAAAAGGGTGTTGGTTTTCAGGGAAAGGTTATCGCAAATGCGATGCAGGTTTGAAGCAATGCTTGTTGATCATGAGTGATCTGATCTTCCATTCCAGAGTCGGGGGCGGAATACCGAACTTTGCGGCCGCACCCGATAGTCCAGCTTGAGCCGTGTGTGGACCATGAAACTGAATCTCCCCGGAGAACATGCGGCAGTCTCGCCGTGCTTACGCTTATGGTTTATGCGAGTCATTCACCCTAAGGTTTAAAAACCGGGCGTCTCTGCCCGGATCGGTCATGGAAAATCCGGTCTACATTTAAGACATCTGTGCCGTAGGATCCGATCATAAATCCAGGTTGTGATAGATCGGCAGCAGGGGGTCAATCGGTCTCATCGCAGGAAGACGACCGGAGCCTTCTTGGAAACGGAGAACGGCGCCGCCGACTTCGTGTCCGGGTTGAACTTTCCAAAGACCGTAGGATTGGTACGGAAGTGATTCTCTAGCGCGGCGATACGATTGTCGTTATTCGGGTGGTCTGACAAGAGCTGGGGGATCTCGCCGATTTCGGCGTTTTTGAAATCCTCAAACAACCAGACGAGCCCCCAGGGGTTGAATCCGGCAGCAGCACAGATTTCTGAGCCTGTCAGGTCGGCTCGCGACTCCACGTCTCGGGAGTAGCTCAAGGACTGGAGCTTTCCAAGCAGAGCGATCGCCAACACGTGCGCTCCGGTGGGGCCCAGGACAGCTGCGGCCCCGAGCTCCAATGCAAGGCGCCGCTTCTCCTTCTCAATCAGCGTCATCGTGTCGTGATGGATTGTGTGGGCTATCTCGTGACAAAGGGTGCCGGCGAGCTCCTCCCTGTTCTTTACCAGATAGAGGAGCGAATCCACGACATAGACATTCCCCCCGGGAGTCGAGAACGCGTTTGGTTGAGGTTCGTGGACCAGGTAAAACTTGAAGGGGTGGTTGTACCGCGGTTGCGCCGCCGCCGCGATGGCGTCGGCGACAGGCGTTAGTGCATCGTACAGGGGGGAAGATTCGATGATCTCAACGTTGGCTTTGAGCTCGTTGAAGACCTCCTGGCCTATCGCCAGCTCGAGGTCCTGATTCTGCTGATCGGCGGCTGAGAGTGCTCTTGCGCCGCCCAGTACCGCCAGGCACGCGAGGGCGGCACCAGCGACAATTAGTACACGATATGGTTTGAATGCATCCATCGATCGCCTCCTGGCACAATATTTGTGCACGTTGGTCGTTACTCGAAACCACGAACGCGCCTTGGTCCGAGCCCGCGTAATCCTTCATCACTTTAGCGCGGCGGGTTACACGACTCCGTCGCGACACCTTCGACGGTAGCCGCGGCGCAACAGCCCACACCTCGGCCTCGGCGCCGAACCCGGCACCGAGGCCACCATTGAGGCGGGGTTATTAGCCCCTACCAGAGGGGATAGCTGCTCGGGATGTACTCGTAAGGGTAGAGATAGCTGTCGTCGAACCATGTATCGGCTCGTACATCACTCCATGCGCGCCGAAAGACAATTCCGCCAAGGTTGCGCATCCGCGTATCGATCGCCGACGTCCAGTCTTCGCTCACGTCGGCGATGACGGCAGATTGGCCAGCGCCAATAACGGACCTCGTCTCGAAGCCCGCTTGATCGCGATTGTCTGCGCGAATCAGATCCGTAGTGGCGCCAACCACGCCTCCCGTTGCGGCGCCGATAGCCGCTCCCCCAGCGGCGCCAACCGCTGCGCCCGCCGGTCCCGCCAAAGCGCCCAGCAAGGCGCCAACGCCTACGCCAACGGCGGTAGCCAAGGCGGGATGCGTCTCCTTTGTATCGACTTGGAACTGGCCCCAGTCGTTACGATGGACCACCGCAGTTCCGTGTACGGTGATTTCTCCTTCGTCATCAAGTTGCCAGAGCGCGTGCAGACCTTCGTACGCTTTGGTTGTACCGTCAAAGACCACAGCGATGTAATTGTGCATGGCACCCTCCTACTATTTGCGGGTTTTTGTAGACTCAGCCGAACGCTTTGCTGCAACGGCTTCGCTGACCTTTTGAGCCGAAGCGCGCGCGTCGGCGAGGGTTTGTCTGATCGAGGCCTGGAATGCGTGGCCGGTCCTCTTCAGACCCTCGGCGGCGTGCTTCTGCACCGCTTCGAGATACGTGGCGGCCTCTTTGAGGTCCTTCTTTATGGCCTCGTTCTGGGTATCAATGGAGCCCTTGATAGACTCCGTGATCGCCTTGGCCTTTTGCGGAACGACCTCGAGATCGGCCTTTAGGGCCCCGCCGCGCTTTGCCGCGGCATCACTGATCGCTTTATGCAGCTCTTGCGTAGATGCTCGAATGTGGTCGAGCGCGTCTTTAACCTTAGTATCCATCATGACTGTCTCCTTTCTTTGTTGAGGGGGAAGCGAACAATTTTCTGAAGAGCATCATGCATCCCCCCTGGCTTGCTTGAGTACATCTATGGCGCTTTGTACGTTCATGTTTATACGTTCATGTTTGTCCTCCTTTCTAATGTGATAATGCTCCAGAAATACTAACTGCGCTGAACTTCTTTCAAATTCAGATCGATGCGGTGGTCTTGTTCTTCGACTTCGAAGAGTCTTTGCAACTCTGCCACCTCTTCCGCCTTGATTCGACCACTCAGGGTAAAGGTCACGACTTCCATTTTCCCCCGATCTCTGAATTCTCAACCTCATCGATTCTTTCTTGAAACCACTTTTATGCACTATACATATTGCAACGGGTATGCCAATCGTAATTTATTGAAAACACTATGGCTCACGAACCCAAATTTGCCGATTCTTCGAGAATTAACTATATTTAGTGAAAAGGGTGTTGGTTTTCAGGGAAAGGTTATGGCAAATGCGATGCAGGTTTGAAGCAATGCTTGTTGATCGCGGTCAGCGCCTCGATCTCGACGGGTTCGGGCACCGGCAGGGAGTGGATCGAAAGGGCACTGGTCTCGCCGAATGAATCGATCGCGGCGGCGCGCATGGTCTCGGGATGCTCGCGCACGCGTTCGAGCATCGCTTTTCTCCTTCTCTTCACCGCCGTGCGAAAAGGTTTCGCATTAGTGCAGACCGAAGGTCCGATTCTGGAGGATGATCCTGCCACCCCGCTCAACCTGCGGATCCTCCCCTCTCAAATTAGGCTCCACCAGTGGCTCCAATGTCAGCTGCGCTCAGGCACCGTGAACCTTTCTTATTCCTTCGACTTGATGTCGCCGGACTTCTTGATGGCACGCAGCAGACGCCAACTGAGATAAATTGCGATGAGGAAACCGGCCGCGCCGACAACCGAAACGTCCTTGATTGTCGGCGGCGCTTTCATGCTCCAGAGTAGGGAAGACCCGACAAACAGCGCGGCGGTCATCACCCCAAGCACCAGGCGGTTGATCACGGGGTCGATACGACGGAGGTCCAGGTGGACGGAGAAGGTGCTGTCGCGCACCCGCTTGAGGACGTCGTTCAGGTCGCGCGGCAGCGACGCCGCGAGCCGCTCCCAGTCGCTATACGCGTGCTGAAGCCGGCCCAAGATGCGCCGGACCGAAAACCGCTTGCGGACCATCGTGTCGTAATACGGGCGGATCACTTCGGCGAGGCTGAACTCCGGACTCAACCGCTGGGCAGTCCCCTCCAATTCGACCAGGGTGCGCAGCAGCATCGAAAGCGGGGGCGGCAAGATGATATTGTTGCGGCGGATGATTCCAAACAGATCGTTCAACGCGCCGCTCATGTTCATGTCCTGAATGGACTGGCTCACGTAGTCGGCGATAAAATCGGTGAGGTCGGCGCGCAAGAGTTGGCGGGGCGTGGCCGCCGGCGCGGAGCCGACGCGAAGGAGTGTTTCCTCCAGGTCCACCGAGTTGTGGTTGACCACGGCCATAAGCAAGTCATCGAGGCCTTCCGCCAGTTCTTCATCGACGCGTCCGACCATGCCGCAGTCAAGCACCCCGACCACACCGCCGGGCAGGAGCATGAGGTTACCGGGATGCGGGTCGGCATGGTAGAACGCATCCCGGAAAATCATCTGGAGATACATCGTGGCACCGCGGCGAGCGAATTCATTGAGGTCAACGCCCGAGTTGGCGAGCGCCCTGGGGTGGGTGACGAGGATGCCGTCCAGCTTTTCCATTGTCAGAACGCGGCGCGTCGAGAAGGGCGCATAAGCACGGGGGAAATGAACGGTCCCGTCCTGGGCGAAATTTTTCGCGAATTCCTCGAGATTGCGGCGTTCGAAGGTGAAATCCAGCTCGCGCAGGAGGGTGCGGCGGAATTGCCGGGCGACCGCTTCGGGCTGGTAGGGACGCAGCTGGGAAGAGTGTTCTTCCACCCACTCGGCCAGGCCGCCAAGAATATCGAGGTCGGGCATGATCTTGTCCTCAATGCCGGCGTGCTGGACTTTGACGACAACGTGCTCGCCCGAGTGCAGGCGGGCCACATGGACCTGGGCGATCGAAGCCGAAGCTAATGGCTCCTCATTGAAATGCGCAAACAGATTGCCCGGCGGCTTACCGAACTCGGCTTTGATCGTGGCCCGGACCGTGGCGGGCGGATCGGCCGGGACTGCCGTTTGCAGGTGGGCCAGTTCCCCGGCCATCTCAGGGCCGACGAGGTCGGGCCGCGTGCTGAGCATCTGGCCGAGTTTAATGAAGGTGGTGCCGAGTTCGGTGAAGGCCAGGCGCACACGCTCCTCGATTTTGAGGTCGGGGATATGCTGGCCGTCTACGCTCCGAATGCGCTCCTGGATCCACGGGACATCCAGACCCTTGACCCAATCGGCCAGGCCGTACTTGGCCAGAACGCCGATAATATCGCCTACCCGGTGGACGTTGCGATCCAATCGTGTGAGTAGTGAAATGTTCATGGATGATGCTGCCCTTTGGCTTCGTCTTCGGGTGAAAAAGGTTGTCGTCGACCGCTATCAGCCTACAATATCTGAATCCTGCAAGCAATGATTTCCTCATCTATCCTAATCTTTCCGCCATCTCCTTCACACTGGGAATAGTCGCAGCCAGGGGCCGCAATCCAATCTCTCCGGTGGACTTTGGCAGAACCCTGTATGGTCCCTGTCGGGCCGAGTTGTTGCGCCGATCCCGAAATAGCGGACAGAACTGATGCACGCAGCACATACCAAGTGACGAGTCCGGCTTATTGATAATGGCGAGAACATTCGGAACAGCCTCCACGGAAAATCCGAGCAAGATCCCGATTGTTACGTTCATTCATGTATGGCAGCAGCTTAACTGTGATGATCTCATTGATGACTGCTCAAATATCGACAACGCGTTCCGCCACAAGCTCACTCGCTTACCTCTTGCTTTGACTCTGCCATGTGGGCGCCATCGCCAGGAGATCCTGGGCCCGGACTATTTTCCAGTGCCTCTTTCACGACACTACCGCTCACCGTTTCTTGCTTCAGCAGTTGCTGGGCCAATGTCTTAAGGGCCGCGTGGTGGTCCTTCAGAAGTGCCTGAGCACGCTCGTACTGTTCGGTCACGAGAAGCCGGACTTCCGCGTCGATCACTTGACGAGTCTCTGGACTGATCTGGCTATCGTCCCCGACCGATCCCCCCAGGTATTGGAGCTGTTGACCTGCGTAGCGCACCGAGCCAAGCTTTTCACTCATGCCAAATTCCGTGACCATACGGCGGGCCAGCTCAGTTGCCCGCATAATGTCGTCACTGGCCCCGGTGCTGATGGTCCCGAACTCCACCCTTTCGCCGGCACGCCCGCCCAACATTACGGCGATCCTGTCCTTCAGTTCGTCGATCGAGAGCAGATAGCGGTCTTCGGTTGGTATTTGCATGGTGTAGCCCAAGGCGCCACGGGTGTGTGGAACGATGCTGATCTTGCCGACCGGTTCACCATGCGGTACCAGTTCAGCCACCAGCGCGTGGCCAGACTCGTGGTATGCAACCGTAGTTCGCTCCTGCTCGTTCATCACCCGACTCTTTTTCTCGGATCCCGCAATCACCCGTTCGATCGCCGCCTCGAAATCATTCAGCGTAACTGCCGCGGCCCTGTGCCGGGCGGCGAGTAATGCCGCCTCATTCATGGCATTCGCCAGATCAGCGCCGCTAAAACCCGCTGTCATCCGGGCGGCCCGCTCCAAGTCAAAGTCTGCCGCCAGCTTTACACTCTTGCTATGAATCCGCAGGATTTGCACTCGGCCAACGAGATCTGGATTGCCGATGGCGATCTGGCGATCAAAGCGGCCCGCGCGCAGAAGTGCCGGGTCGAGCACCTCCGGACAGTTCGTGGCGGCCATGATAATCACCGGGGCGCTGGTGTCGGTTTTGAAACCGTCAATCTCCGCCAGCAACTGGTTGAGGGTCTGCTCACGCTCGTCATTGCTGCCCAGGCGCATCACGCCTCCCCGGCTCTGACCAATGGCATCAATCTCGTCAATGAAAACGATCGCAGGAGCCGCCTTGCGCGCCTGCTCGAACAGGTCGCGCACGCGTGCGGCGCCCACGCCAACGAACATCTCGACAAACTCGGAGCCACTGGTCTCGAAGAACGCGACCTGGGCCTCGCCGGCCGTTGCTTTGGCCAGCAGCGTCTTGCCGGTGCCCGGGGGTCCGACGATCAACACGCCCTTGGGGATATGCCCGCCGAGTTGAGCAAATTGCTCTGGCGCCTTCAGAAACTGAATGATCTCTTGGAGCTCGGCAATGGCTTCATCCGCTCCGCCCACATCTTTGTATGTGACCGTAACATCCTCGGGCTTGACCTCGGTCGCTTTGCTCTTGCCGATCCCAAAGATGCCGCCCAGCCCTCCGCCGGCGGCCACGCCCGCTCGCCGGTAGGCCATGTACCAGAAACCGCCGAGTAAGGCGAGCGGCAGAAGATATTCCAGTAAAATGCCAGCCAGGGGGTTCGGTGGGCGCTCGAACGAGTAAGTTACTTTTGCGTTTTGTAACTCCTCAATCAGCTTGGGGTCGCCCCCAGACGCAGGTACGGTATTGAATGAGACGACCGGAGGAGCTCCGTCCGGTTTGGGATTTTTCATCTCACCGACGATGCCCCTTCCGCCGATGGTTACCTTTACGATTTGAGCATCAGCCAGTTTTGTCTTGAACTCGCTGTAAGGAATTTCTGTGCTCGGGGTGAGAGGATTCAAGACAAATTGCTGGAACAGCCACAAGACTATTAGGCTTGTGATCAAGTAGGTGATGCCGAAATGAAACTGACGCCGACCTTGCTCCTGGCGCTTCTTTTCATCGTCGCGGTCGTGTTTTCTTTGTGACGATTCCGGTTCGTTCATGGTCCACCCCCCTTAAGGTTTTAAATTCATGCCAGGTCGCGTTTTGTAAAACCATGCCTTCGCCCCTTCAGTCGCTGCGACGTATCCAACGACGATGACAAGAACGGTCCCCATCTGGAGCGCCGACAGCGGCACAAAACCGAACACAGAGGGAAGGGGTCCGAGGTAGGGGATGACGAGGGCGACGACGCTCATGACGACAGTGGTCCACAACAGCGTGTTGCTCGGCTTGCTGCGGAACGCGGAACCGTGCGTTCGAAGAACCAGGACAACGGCGAGTTCCGTCAGCAGTGAAATGACGAACCATGTCGTCTGGAAAACCGCTTCAGTGGCATGAAAGGCCAGCAGCAGAATCCCGAACGTCAGCAGATCGAAGACGGAGCTGATCAGCCCGAAGACGATCATGAACCGATGCACGTCTTTGATCTGCCAGCGCTGAGGACTTGTGACGTTTTCCGGATCGACGTTGTCGGTCGAGATTGCAATCGACGGTACGTCAGATAGGAAATTGTTGAGCAGGATTTGCTTGGCGGCGAGCGGGAGGAACGGGAGCAGCGGGGTTGCCAGCGCCATGCTGACCATGTTGCCGAAATTCGCGCTGGTCGTAATGTTGATGTATTTGAGCGTGTTGGCGAAGGTGCGTCGGCCATCCTCCACGCCGCGGCGCAAGACATCCAGATCGGGCTTCAAAAGAATGATGTCGGCGCTCTCACGGGCCACGTCCACCGCCTGGTCGACCGAGATGCCGACATCGGCCGCATGCAGCGCAGGCGCATCGTTGATGCCGTCGCCGAGATACCCGACGGCATGTCCGGTCTTCTGCAAGGCGCGGATAATGCGCTCCTTCTGCTGGGGATCGACTTCGACGAAGAGATCGGTGCGCGGCGCGCGCTGCCCGAGCGCTTCGTTGTTGAGCCTGGCCAGTTCCTCGCCGGTAATCATCGCCTTCGGATCGAGTCCCACCGCTTCCGCCAGGTGCGCCGTGACGTGGCGATTGTCGCCGCTGATGACCTTGACGCGGATGCCGAGGTTGGTGAGATCGCGGATCGTCTGCTGCGCGTCCGATTTGGGCGGATCGAAGAAGACCAGGAATCCGGCAAATGCCATCCCGCCCTCATCGTCGCGGCCGTAGCGGTCTTTCGCCGCGATCCTGCGTGTCGCCACGGCCAGGACCCGAAATCCTGCCTCACCCTTGGCCTGGTAGAACGCCCCAAGCCGCTCGTGAAGGTCCGTCGTGAGAGGAACATTCCCACCGTCGCGGTCTACCGTGGAACAGATGGCAAGCAGATTCGCGAAAGCGCCCTTGGTGACGATCAGGTGCTGCGATGGATCGCCGTCCACCGCCGAGACGATCGTCAGCCGCTTGCGTTGAAAGTCATAGGGAATCTCATCGATCTTGCGGTATCCACTCGTCGTCAGTCCGGTACTCTTGCCGACCGCTACGAGGGCGGCATCGAGGGGGTTGTCGATGCCGGTCTCGAAGGCCGCGTTGAGAAAGGCGAGCTGCATGACCCGCGTCGATGTCCGGCCATCTGCGTCTGTGGCGTCCTGAAGGACGATGACGCCCTCGGTCAGCGTGCCGGTCTTGTCCGTACAGAATATATCCATGCTGCCAAGGTTCTCGATGGCATTCAGGCGGCGGACGATGACACCCTGCTTGGCCATCGCGCGTGCGCCGGCGGACAGCGTCACGCTGATGATGGCGGGCAGCAGTTCCGGCGATAGACCGACAGCGAGCGCTACCGCAAACAGCAGCGACTCGATCAACGGCCGGCCAAGAAGCAGGTTTACCGTCAGCACGAACAGAACGATGACGATCATCACCCGGATCAGCATGTAGCCGAAATGCCGAATACCGCGCTCGAACTCCGTCTCGGGCTCGCGCGCCTTGAGCCGCACCACAATCGCGCCGAAGGCGGTCCGGCTCCCCGTTTCGACCACAAGCATCTTCGCCTTGCCGCTCTGGACCGAAGCTCCAAGGTAGACGGCGTTGGTACGCCCCGCGACGGGCGTCTCCGGCGGAACGATCCCGGGCTGCTTCTCGACGGGGAAGGATTCGCCGGTCAGGCTGGCTTCGTTGACCAGGAAGTCCATGGCCTCGATCAGGCGCCCATCGGCAGGAATGAGGTTGCCTGCCGATAGCACGATGACATCGCCGGGCACGATGGTGCTTACAGGCACAGTTTGCTCAATGCCATTTCGCACCACACGGCATGTCAACGCGAGGCGGCGCTTGAGCTCTTCGACCGCGGCCGATGCCCGGTACTCCTGATAGAAACCGAGCAGGGTGCTGCCGAGCACGATCGTCAGAATGATGCTTGCGTCCACCCATTCCCCCAGCGCCAGCGATATCACGGCGCCGAAGATGAGAATGAGTACGAGCGGGCTTTCGAATTGCCGCAGGAGCAGGCGCAGAGCGCTCAGGTGGCTCGCGTCCTCGACGCTGTTGGGGCCGACTTCGCGAAGTTTCGCGGCGGCATTTTCGGACGACAACCCCCCCGAGTCCGAGCCCAGAGCAGCGCTCAGCTCAGCAACATCACGACTCCAGTATGGGAAATCAGTTATTGGGTCGGCCATACGCCATCATTCTCATTCGTCAATCGCGTTGCCGCGAATCATACTGCAACTCTGTATTAATTGGTCCGGTTCCATAGTCTAGGACGGGAGCGGCTTCAGAGAACGACCGGCTTATCCGGAAGTTCGTTAGGGCCAGGACGCTGTTTCGGGAAATGTCGCTTCAGAAGTTCGGCAACGGCGCGGACTCCTTCGACCACTCCGACCTCGAACTCGCCCCGGCCCAAGCGCTCCTCCATGCGGCGGCAGATTGATTCCCACCCATCTCCCACGTGCGCCTGTACGCCGCGGTCGGCGATGATCTCGACGCCCCTGTCAGCCAGCAGCAGATAGATCAGCACCCCGCTGTTGTGCTCCGTGTCCCAGACGCGGAGTTGTGAGAACAGATCCACCGCACGCTCGCGTGCCGACTGTCCGGCCAGCAGCTGAGGCAGGTCGAGTGCATGCTCGACCGCAAAACGCACTTGGCCCTCGTGTGTCGCTTCAGTCTCGCGAATCGCGCGCTCCACCGCTTGCATCGAGGACGCAGGAAACGCACGGTGCCCACTCCACACGGTGGTGGACAGGTGCCGGAAAATGCGCTTGAGATCCATGTTCACCAATTGCCCGACGCGCCTCCACCGCCGAAGCCGCCTCCACCGCCGCCGAAGCCGCCTCCACCACCACCGAAAACCCCGTAACCCCTACCTCCCCCGAGCATGCCGCCTAAAAGCGTGAGTACGAAAGCGATAAAGCCGACGATAGCCGCCACCCCCAGAGAGCTTGTCAGAAACCAAGTAATGCCCCCGGCGATTGCACTCATCAGGCCAGCGGCCGGCAAACGCCCGAGCACGGCGCGCAATATGCCGCCTAACACGACCGCAAAGATGATACCGACGATCAAATACAAATAAAGATCGCCCCCATTGGCGTTGCCCGGAGCACCCCACTCCGTTTCCGACGGCGGCAGGACTTCGCCCTCCACCACCCTCATTATCGCATCAATACCGGCATCGATGCCGCCGTAGAAATCGCCCGTCTTGAAGCGCGGAACGATAATGTCTGCGATAATCCGCTTGGCGACGACGTCCGGCAGCGCGCCTTCGAGTCCGTACCCGACCTCGACGCGCAGCGCTCGGTCGTCTTTGGCCACCAACAACAGTGCCCCATCATCCACGCCCCTGCGCCCCAACTTCCACTGCTCGGCCACGCGGATGGAATATTGCTCGATGGTCTCGGGCTGCGTAGTTGGAACGATCAGCACCGCTATTTGGCTGCCTTTGCGGGCTTCGAAATCGGCGAGCTTTTCCTCCAGCGCTGCCGATTGGTCGGGCGTAAGTGTGGCGGTGAGATCAGTCACCCGCGCCTTCAGCGCCGGAACCGGGACCATCTCCTGGCCCCGGGGAGCAGGAAGTAGCGCGAGACTGCAAACGAGCAGCCCGGCGATGCGCAAGACTAGAGTCGGAGACACCGTCTATTGCTTCGGTGTGGGCCCCGGCTGTCTCTCCGCCGGGGGTACTCTCGGCGCGTTTTCGCCCGGAGCCGGTTTAGTGAAGTCGACCGCCGGCGGTTTGGCGATCGCCGATTCGTTCTCCACGGTGAAGTTGGCCTTCTCCTTGTAGCCAAACATCATCGCCGTCAGGTTGACCGGGAACTGCCGCACGGTTGTGTTGTATTCCTGCACCGCCTTAATGTAGCGCTGGCGTGCGACCGTGATGCGGTTCTCGGTGCCTTCCAGCTGAGCTTGCAGATCACGGAAGTTCTGGTCGGACTTGAGCTGGGGATAATTCTCCGATACTACCAGCAAGCGCGACAACGCGGAGCTCAGTTCGCCCTGAGCTTGCTGAAACTTGGCGAAGGCCTGCGGATCGTTGATCAGCTCCGGTGTGGCCTGGATGCTGCCCACCTTGGCGCGGGCATTGGTCACGCCCAGCAGCACGTCCTGCTCCTGCTGCGCGAAGCCCTTGACCGTGTTCACTAAGTTGGGAATCAGGTCGGCCCGGCGTTGATACTGGTTGACGACCTCGCTCCAGGCAGCCTTGACCTGTTCGTCCTGAGCTTGGATGGTGTTGTAACCGCAACCGCTGATGCCAAGCGCGGCTCCGATCAGGGCTAAGATCGTCAGCAATCGCTTCATTCGTACGCTCCTCTGACAGGGGGATAGCAAGACAACCTCAATTGAAAGTGGGCTGCACTCGGGCATTTTGGTCGGCATACTTTTCTCCTTCATTAAGAAGTTAAGGGCGCTTGCCGGAATGGGCTTTCGGCGCTGGGCAGAATGATTTTGGGCGTGATCTGAGTGGACTGCTGGACTGGAATCGAAACATGGTGCCCGCCCACGCCCAGGAACCCGCCCGCGTCGATGATGGCCACGGACAGGCTCCCAGGCATGCGATCTGCGGGGTTGATCCCAGGAACATGCGACGTGAAAATGGGCTCAAGCTGTTGAAAATTCCACTTCTCGCCAACGACAATCGCTTCGCCGGATTTATCACAGATGGGCGACATGGCTAGGTTTCCGGTTCGGGGATGCGCTGAAAACCCTCAAAGAGTCGTGCGGTAATCGCCCCAAAGATGAAGCCGCCGACATGAGCCGTATAAGCGACGCCACCCGTCTGCACATCTGCCACCGCACCGACCTGACTGAAGAGTTGAATAAAAAACCAGAGTCCGATCAAGAGCGCTGCGGGGACAACGGTAATGCGGGCGGAAAAACCAAACAATAGCACTGTTCGTATCTGATCACGAGGGTAGGTGATTAGAAACGCACCCATCACGCCCGCAATCGCGCCACTGGCGCCCAGATTGGGGACGGTTGAACTGGGTGCTACTGCGATCTGCGCCAGCGAAGCCAACAGGCCACTGAGCAGGTAAAATGCCAAGTACCTCGGCCGCCCCATGGCGTCTTCGATTCCCGGGCCAAATGCGTATAGGAACACCATGTTGCCGATAATGTGTATCCAGCCGGCGTGCATGAACATCGCCGTCAGGAGGGTGATCCAATGGTGGCCGGCGACAATATCGGCGGGGATCACCGACCACTGCCGAACAAATGCCTCGCCTCCCGTTAGTTCCAATAGGAAGACGAGCGCGTTCACGATGATGATGGCTGTTGTGACAAGGGGGAATCGTTCGGGCCGTCGAGATGCGTCCGTTAATGGGATCATACCTGCCATGCTGTCTTCCTCCGCTTTTCGGGGTTGGGCTGTCGGGCTGCTTGGAGCTGTCGCTCGGCAACTCCTCGTTCCTCGGTTCACATCTTTTGCAAGCCAAGAGCCAGTGCAATCCAGGCCGAACCATGAAAAATCAGATCAATTCCAATGAAAAGACCGATCGCCCAAAGGCCCGAGACCGGCCATTGCGCTAAAAGCAAACTGCCCAAGACCGCCGCGATGAATCCGTTCAGGGCTTGCCAACCCCAGCCCGGAAGATGAGTCCACAAGGGGGCGATCAATTGGTACAGTCCTTCGACGAGAAAGAACACCGACATCAGAAGAGTCACCGCCTCGGCGCTGATCACCGGTTTCATCACCATCAGTGTGCCTGTTATCCCGAAGAGAATCGCGATCAGCAGGTGCAGGAAGGACCCTGCCCACATCCCGACCATGAACGCATCGACAACCTCGATGAGACTGGCAAAAACAAGCAGCCATCCGAAGAACACCATCGACGCTACCGTGGCTTTAGTGGACCGAATAATCGCGGCAATGCCGAGCAACAACAACACGACGCCAAACGCGAGGAACCATCCCCAGTTATGAATCAGCTCAGGGGTAGCTCGAATTATCACTTCGACTGGATCATGCATGGTCAGTTCTCTTTTCGCTTCCCAGGTTCGCCCAAGAATGAAACCTTGCGCTTGGCCGGATTTTCAACGAAACCATCCGAAGAACGGGCGAGTCGTTACTCTCATCAGATCATCGCCTTCAGTGTGGTGCGGGCTGCCAACGAGTACATCAGCCGGGTGAAACCGCTCACGAGGAGGTTAATGCCCACAAGGGTTCCGATGACCCAAGCTGAACTGGACGGCCAAGGATACCAGATCAGGTATGCCAGGATCAGGGTCACGATGCCGTCAAAGAGAATCCATCCCGAGCCGGGCAGCGGGCGAAACTCGAAAAAAACGCCGATTTCCAGCAGACTCTCTACTAAGAATATCGCCGACACCACTAACGTGAGAGACTCGAATGCAAGCCTCGGATGGAATGCAAGATAGAAACCGCCAACGACGTAGACAATCCCTATCAGTACTCGCCAGAGAAAGGCTCCGGCACCTTGGGCAGCGAAGGCATAAGCCAAGTAGGCGAAACCACTGAAGACGATAATCCAACCGACCATAACGGAGATCCCAATGCCCGTGGCAAGGGGCAGAGCAACAACCATGAATCCCAACACGATCATCAGGACGGCCCAACTGATGGACATCCCCGTAACTTCCTTAAATGCGTCTAGGGTGCTTTGTCCATTCATGTCTTCTCCTACTTTCTTTTGTGACTTCATGTTTTGTTCTCCTTCTTACTAACACGTCCGCCGTCCTCAGAATTTCAGATGCTATCGTTTCCCGCCGCTCAATCAATGGGTTTGGTGGCCTCTTCAATTTCTTTTGCAAGCCGGACGAAGCGCTCCGTGGCTTTATTGCGCTTCTCCACCAAACCTAAGACCACACGCTGAAGAGGTTTTGACATGCCGGAAATTCCTTTTTTCAGCGATTTAACTTCAACCGATCTTTTCTTGATTTCGCCTATGGTCTCTGCGCGGCTTAAAATCTGGGCGAGCACTTCGCTGAGGGCGGAAAGGTCACTCACGATCAATTTTATCTCGGCTCGGGTTTGTGCTGAAAGTTTCTCCAGAGCTTCCATGAAAACATCCCCTGGGACCTCTTCTACTTCCACATTGCCATCGGCGATAACCGATGCAATTCTTTGGGTCCCCCCCAGGAAAGCCATCTCTCCAAAGACATCTCCTTTTTTAAAACTGCCAATCTTCACCTGTTTGCCGTTGATGATTTTAATCACTCGGGCTTTGCCGGAACGTAAGATGTATGCATAATAGGCCCAGGTTCCTTCCTCTATGATCACTTCCCCACTCCTCATCTTGTCTGTCAAAATCTTTTTATCATCCATAAGAACCTCCTTTTTCTGATTTATGACGGCATAGCACTGACGCCGGTTACCTTCCGGATCCTTCCCTCGCAATCCACTCGCGGATATATCCCGGGCAATTCTCGAGCTGGATGCCATTCGCTTCGCAACGAGCCAGAAATCTCACGGCGGCCTGATCCACGAGCTGGACCTCTTTCAAATCCAGGACGATGCGATGGTCTTGTCCTTCGGCTTCGAAGAGTCTTTGCAACTCCGCCATCTCTTCCGCCGCGATTCGACCACTCAGGGTATAAACCGGGACTTCCCCTTTCGCCGATCTCTGAATTCTCAACGTCATCGATTCTTTTTTTTTAAAACCCTCCTCATGCACTTTCATATTGCAATTCGAATGCCAGTAGAAAGTCATTGAAAAGACGATGGCCCACGAACCCAAAATTAATGATTCTTCGATAATTACCGAAATTTAGTGAATAAGGCGCGGGTGTCAGGGAAGGGTTATTGCAAATGCGATGCAGGTTTGAAACGTTGCTTGTTGATCTTGAGCGATCGGATCTTCGATTCCAGAGTCGTGTGCGGAATACCGAGCTTGGCCGCCGCGCCCGACGGTCCGGACACGCGGCCTTTGCATTCAGCCAAGGCAGCTTCAATCATTTCTTTCTCTTGAGTCACAAGCTTGTCGGCGAGCGACTGGCTTGCCGGCTCAGTCTGACGAGACTCCCGAGACAGCCAACTCTCGTCGATCGAGAAGCTCTCCGTGTCACAGACGATAACCGACCGTTCAATCACGTTCTGTAGCTCTCGAATGTTCCCCGGCCAGGGATACGACTGCAGCAGTTCGAGGGACTTTTTGTCTATGCTCCGGATCTTCTTTCCGGCCTTCCTCGCGTAGCGATCGATGAAGTATTGGACCAGAATGGGGATGTCTTTTTTTCGTTCTCGCAGAGGAGGTATTTCAATGGGAAACACGTTGAGCCGATAGAATAGATCGCTCCGAAAGGTGCCAGCTTCAATGGCGGCCTTCAAGTCACGATTGGTGGCGGAAATCACGCGCACGTTGGTCCGTATTGTTTGATTCCCACCGACACGCTCAAATTCGTGCTCCTGCAGCACATGCAAGAGGGCAATCTGGGTTTCCCCGGGTAGCTCCCCGATTTCATCCAGGAAGATCGTCCCTCCATCCGCCATTTCGAAGCGGCCGAGGCGCCGCTTGAGGGCTCCCGTGAAAGCTCCCTTCTCATGACCGAATAATTCCGAGGCGATCAAGGGTGCGGGAATTGAAGCACAATTCACACTCACAAAGGGTCGCGAAGAGCGCTTCGACCGTTTGTGGATGGCCCGCGCGGCCAGTTCCTTGCCGGTTCCGGTCTCCCCCGTGATCAGCACGGCGGAATCCGTCGGCGCGACCTTGGCGATCCGTGCAAGCACGGCTTTCAGAGCCGGCGACGCGCCCACGATCTCCTCGAACATCGATGTCTTATCGATTTCTTCGCGCAGAGCCACGTTCTCGTGCTTAAGTCTCTCTTCCGCCTGCTTGCGATCCTCGATATCGGTCCCGGTAGCATACCAGCGAACGACGTGTCCCTGTTCATCCCTCACCGGATTAAAACGCGTTAGAAACCACCGGTATTGACCATCCTTCCCACGGGCTCGTTGTACCAGTTCAAACGGCACACCGCGTAAAAGCGCCTGGTGGCGTTCGTCCCGCAGCCTCTCCAAATCGTCCGGATGAAAGACACGGTCATAAAAGTTGTCCGCTTGAACATCTTCCAGGGTAAGACCGGTATACTCGAGCAACATTCCATTCGCATAAAGAGGTCTTCCATCCGGCGTCAGAACGAGGATGAGCCCAGGAATAGCCTCGACGATCTGCCGAAATTCTCTTTCGTTTTGCCGGATCCTCTCTTGTGCCCTCTTGGCTGCGGTGACATCCGACACCGCCCCGACAAACTCGAGTTGGCCCGACTCAAATTGAGAGGCATGAGCCACCACATGGACATGCTTGACCGATCCGTCCGGCATCAGTAATCGATGCTCTATATCGATATCGCTTCCGTCCTCGGAGGTCCGCTCGATGACCTTCCGGACAAAAGCTCTGTCATCCGGATGTACCCGCTGGATTACTAGGTCTATTTTCGGGCAAGTGGCCGGATCGTATTCAAAAATCCGAAACGTCTCCTCAGACCAGAAAATTTCCCCAGTGCGCACAACCCAGCCGAACCTGCCAGTCTGACTCACGCGCTGGGCTTGCGCCAGATATCCCCGGCTCCGTATGAGTTCCTGCGTCAGCATTTCCTCTTCGGTGATATCCATGCTCGTGCCGGCGAAACGTGTAAGAACTCCATTTTCGAACACGGGCATGCCAACACTTCGTATCCACCGCACCCCTCGATGGGGGTGCAGGATCCGATACTTTTCGTCGCAGCCTTCACCTTTCTCAATCATTCTCTCGATGACGCTTTTGACGCGTTCGCGATCATGAGGGTGCACAATATTTAGCCACTCCGGGATCGAGGG
>Ga0335085_10003571_pt1 | contig 26742 bp, 21 predicted proteins | sample Lox_Sample_45_FD_206712 | JGI IMG/M metagenome (GOLD analysis project Ga0335085, IMG submission 206712) | Soil microbial communities from Loxahatchee National Wildlife Refuge, Florida, United States - Lox_Sample_4.5 | ecosystem: Environmental > Terrestrial > Soil > Wetlands | place: USA...
AATATGGCTATGAGAGCAAGCTGCTGCATGCATCGCTGGAAGTCAACACCGTGCAGCGGCAGATGGTGATTCAGAAACTGCAGGAAAAACTGTTTATCCTGAAAGGCCGCACGATCGGGCTGCTTGGTCTGGCGTTCAAACCGGATACGGACGACCTGCGCGACGCGCCGAGCCTGCACATTGCCGAGCGGCTGCTGGCCATGGGGGCGCGGGTGAAGGCGTATGACCCGATCGCTATGCAGGCCTGCAAGGAGCAGCGCCCCGACCTGAAAATCCGCTACTGCGATTCTGCCCAGGAACTGGCGGCGGAAGCCGATGCTCTGGTAGTCGTGACGGAGTGGAACGAATTTCGCGGCCTGGACCTGACCGAGTTGGCCAAACAGATGGCAAGCCCGATCCTGGTCGACGGACGGAATATCTATCAGCCGGAAGCCGCCATTGCGGCGGGATTCGACTACACAGGAATCGGCCGGTATACCCGAGCGCGGGCGCACGCGCCGGAAACCGGATCGCCGGCCGCGATGACGCAGGGTTAGTCCGCAACGCGGGAAAGCAGCGGTACGCCTTCCACCGCGGCGGCCTTTTGCAGGGCTGCGTCGAGCGTAGCGAGCGGCACGCCCTCACGCTGTGCCAGTTCCAGATACGCAGAGTCGTACACCGACAACCCATGGGCGCGGGCCAAGTGCAGAACGGCAGTTTCCCCGGGATTGCGATCGACCCGGATGCGAAGTTTCGAGAGGTTCAGGAGAAAAGCAGCGGTCACGGATTCCGTAATCCGCCGCCGGCGTTCGTTCGCCACCAGGATATTCCGCACCTCGAACCACCAAAGGCACGGCACGACAGCCTCCTCGGAGCGCATGCGGTCGAACGCCAGGCTGGCATCGAGATGGCCTTCATCCGGAAATGCCCAACACGCCGTAACGGACGCATCGAGGACGAATGCCATCAGAACTTGCGTCCTTCGTCTCTCGCCGCAAGCAGTTCCTCGACGGTGATTGCACCGGGACGCTCGCGAAGCTGACGGATGGCGGCGAGAGCCTGCTCGATCTCTTCCTGGCGCCGGTCCGTTTCGGGGACGATACGGGCGATGCGGCGTCCGTGGCGGGTGATGATGACGGTTTCGCCACGCTCAACGTCGTCGAGGAGTTGAGGAAGGTGTGTTTTTGCCGCGGATGCTTGAATTTCGCGCATTGAATCGACCGGTCTTTTCAACCAGTCTAACATGATGAGGCAACGCAAGTCCCGGAAACGCCAGGTCTAACCTACCTTCTGTTCGCACTGATTTAGTGTTACACTGAACCCGTGGCCAGGAACGTGACGATCCGGATTTCGGATGAGGCGGCTCTCTGGGCACGGCGCAAGGCCGCGGAAGAAAACACGTCCCTTTCCCGGATTGTTGGCGAGATGCTCGAACGCCAGATGCGCTTGAGCGATGAATACTGGAAGGCGTTCGAACACTGGAAGTCCAATCGTCCGGTAGCGCCCGGGAGTGCCCGCGAGCGCCTGAGCCGTGAGCAGATCCATGAGCGCCGGTGACGGCTTTTTTGTCGATTCCAATCTGCTGCTATATTCCGTGGATCCCATGGAACCGGCCAAGCGCGAGCGGGCGGCCGAATGGTTGGCGGCGTTGTGGATGGCGGGGTCCGGGCGACTGAGCTGGCAGGTGTTGCATGAGTTCTATTGCAATGCCGTGAAAAAGATGCGGCTGGATCCGGTGCAAGCGCGCGGAATCGTAGAAGACCTAAGCCATTGGCGGCCGGTCGAGGCGTCGCTTGGCGTGATACAAGAAGCCTGGCAATGGATGGATGCGGCGCAGCTTTCCTACTGGGATGCCCTCATCGTTGCGGCTGCTGAACGCTCTGGCGCGCGGTACCTGTTATCGGAAGATTTCCAGAGTGGCCGCCGCTACCAGGACGTGAAGGTTCTCGACCCGTTCGGCCATTCGCCAGCGGATTTTGGCCTCTAACCGGGACCTCGCGCTTACGATTCCATCGCATCGCGCACGGGATGCTGGCGACGCTTGCCGGGCGGAAGCTGGGCAGCGGAGTGAACGAAGTCTGTGATGGCCACGATCACCTCGTCGCGCTCTTCAGCCGTCATTTCGGGAAACACGGGCAGGCTGATGACCTCGGCGGATAGCTCTTCGGCCACCGGCAGGCGAGGATGGGGGCCCAGCGACTCGAAACATTCCTGTGCGTGCAAGGGCACGGGGTAGTAGATTTCCGAAGCGATTCCGCGATCCTGCAGCCAGCGGCGCAGCGAATCGCGCGGGGGCTCGGCCCACTGCCAGGCCTGGCCGCGCCGGACGCGTAGTGTGTACTGATTGGCAATGTGGGTCCGGTCGGGATGAACGGTGGGAAGAACCAGCTCAACGACTTCCCCGCCCCGCGCTTCGCGGAGCGCGGCGTTGTACGCGCAAAAATTGCGCTGCCGGCCCGCGGTGTACTCCTCCAGGTGCGGCAGTTTGACATTCAGCAAAGCGGCCTGCAGCGCGTCCAGACGGAAATTGCCGCCGACCATGCTGTGGAAGTAGCGCGGATGGGCTCCATGGTTGCGCAGCAGGCGCGCCTTTTCGGCAAGTGCCGGATCGTTGGTGACCAGCAGGCCGGCGTCTCCCAGCGCGCCCAGGTTCTTGGTGGGGAAGAAACTGATGGTTCCGAATTCTGCCAGGGAACCCGCCGCCTGGCCGCGATATTCGGCGCCGAAGGCCTGGGCGGCGTCTTCAATCACCGCCAGCCGGTGATTGCGGGCGAGTTCCAGGATCGGCTGCATGTCCGCCGGCTGCCCAAAGAGATGGACCGGGATGATGGCCCGGGTCCGCGGCGTAATGAGCGGCTCGATGGCTTCCGGGTCGATATTGAAACACAGCGGACAGGAATCGGCGAAAACCGGCCGGGCGCCCAGGCGGGCGATGCAGCCGGCGGTGGCAAAAAAAGTAAACGAGGGGCAGATGACTTCATCGCCGGCGCCGATGCCGAGCGCCATCAGGGCGACCAGGATGGCATCGGTGCCGCTGGTCATGCCGACTGCGAACCGGGTTCCGGCGACACCGGCGGCCGCGGCTTCGAATTCTTCGACTTCGCGGCCCAGGATGAACTGTCCGGAGTGCAGGACACGGCGGAATGCGTCGGAGAGCTCTTCCTCCAACGGCTGATTCTGCCGCCGCACATCCAGCAAGGGAACGCTCATGGAAGATTAGGATAACAGGGGGCGGGGTCGGGAGCGATCTTAGGCTGCGCTGGACGTGCGAAGAAAAGGCAATTACCGGCTACTACGGCACCTTTGTTCGACGATAGGATAGGGCCCGCGAGGAGCCCCAGGCCGGCAGAACAGGCTTGATCCGCCGGCATGGGATTGGATAGAATTCTGATTAGAGAGATGATCCGAATTGAGTCCGTAAAGACGCCGTTCACCTCCCGACGGGCGGCCCTCCAGGCGGTGACGGCCTTGGGCCGCGCCGAGGCGATGGGGCTTCTCCCGGAAGACGAGCCCATCGAGACGCTCGATCTGGACTCTTTCCGGAAAGCTGTACGCCACATTCATCGCGCCGGGATCGCGCGCAACATCGGAGCGGAATTCAACGAGACGAGCTCGGGGGCGGAACTGGAACGAACGCTGGAACATTTGAATATGGCGCTGGAGGAGTCTCCGGCGCCGGAGTTCGAATGGGAGCGCCTGGCGGATGTGCTGGGGCTGGACCTGCTGGCCAGGCTACTCGGGATTTCGGCAAGCAGCATTCGACGGTACAGGGCGGCCGCACGGACCACTCCGGATGATGTAGCCGAGAGATTACACTTCCTCAGCCTGATCGTAGGCGATCTGAGCGGTGCGTACAACGAGATCGGCATCCGGCAATGGTTCGAGCGGAAGCGGGCGCAACTGGATGACCGCACGCCCCTGGACTGGCTGAAATCACGTTGGAAGCCGACGCAAACGGGACCGCGCCGCGTGCAGGAGCTGGCGCGGGCTCTGACCGCGTCGCCCGCCACATGATCGTCTACCGGCACGCCGATCCGCGTTTTCCCTTCCTCTGGGAGAGCGAAGAGCAACCGCCCGCGCGCTGGCACGGCGCCGGCGAAGGGCCGGTCCAGTATTTCGCGGACACGCCGGACGGAGCGTGGGCCGAATTCGTGCGTCACGAAGGGCTGACCAAGGCATCCGAACTGGCGAACGTACGGCGCGCGTTATGGGCGGTGGAGGTGCCGGACGATTTGCCGGTGAGCACGCCGGAACTCGACGAGGCAGTGCTGTGCGGCGGGCTGGCGAGTCACGAAAAATGCCGGCAGGAGGCGCGGCGGCTGCGCCGGGAGGGCGCGGTGGCGCTGCGCGCGCCCTCGGCTGCCCTGCTGCCCGGCGGAGCCCGGGGTTGGAAGGTGGATGCCGGACTGCAGCCGGGCGCCGAACGGAACGGGGGAGTGATTGCGGTCTTCGGCCCGCGGCCGGATCTGACAGGCTGGATGGCGGCGTTCGCCGCACGCCCGAGCGGCGATCTGCTGGCGCGCGTGCGGTACCTGTGAGCGGGGCCGGAAACATCCAGAAGCGGAATATCGGCAACCAGCCAGCCATTTCGTCTCCGTCAGTATTAATACGGACACTATTGCGAATGCGCGCATTTGTGACCCGGATTGTGCATAAGCCTGCTCGTACCCGCGGACTTGTCCAAGCCGTCGAAACGAGCGAGTGTCATGTGGCGGCTCGAATGACAATACCGCCAACGTGCGCTAGCGGTCGAATCTCATTTGGGCGTTCGATTGCAGTCGTCTGACAGAGGAGCGCCGGCTCCGGCCGGCGAAGTCGGGTATGTCTGCTTTATCACTTTCCGCCGCACCCAATCTTGTTCGCATTTTCGGCCGGGGCGACCGAACACCGTCCGGACCGGCCGCGGACCTGAACTTTCTCCTCGACAGAATCGCATGGCGTTCCTATCGCGAAAGCGTGCCCGTTCTGGTCTCCTGGTGGCTCAAGACAGTCTATTTCGCGGGACACAATCGCGTGTGGTGGGTTGAACTGGATCGCTCGATCGGAAAAGTGCTCCGCAAACAGCCCCTGGAACCGTCGGCGGCCGAGGCGATCAGGGATCTTCAGACGTGGGTTCGGCAATCGATCCTTGCCCGGCACAAAGTGCCGGAAGCGCAGGCGCTGCTCGCGCCTCCTTTTCGACCCGATCTGACGCCCGGCCAGGCGGCGCCGGTTCTCACCCGGGTATTGAACGAATGGCTGCCGGCGGAAGTCGCGCGCAGGCTCACAACCGAAACCGAGTTTACAGGCTCGGATGAGGGGGGCATCCCTGCCCTGACCGTCGCAAAGGTCCTGGAGCGCCTCCTGCTTCGCGAGCATTATTCCCCCGCCAGCCTGGAACTGCTTCTCGAAGCCGGATGGGATTCCCCTCGTTATGCCTATCCCGCGGACGTCGAGATTTTCCACGACGTCGTATTGGCTCTTCTGGGGCGGACCGCGGCCCCGCCTCCGCCGGTCCTGCCTGCGACGGCACTGGCGGGCGGATTCGCCGATGCGGTGGGGAGGGCATCGCTGGTCTCGTGCGCAGACGGTGACGAACTCCATGTCCCGCTCGACGAAGCACAGGCATTGGAACTGTTGAAACACGACCTGGTGCGCCTCGGATCGGTTGTCGTGACTATGGACGGACGGTGGTGGCAATCGGTGCGTCTGCAGAGCGGACCGGAGACGGTGATTGTTTACCGCCCAGGCGAGCGTCTGCGAATCGATTTCACTTCCGAACATGCCCGGCTGGTGGTGCCGTGGCCGGGTGGCGAGGCGCATTGGTCCGGGCCGGTCCATCTTCCCGACCATGTGTCGCTGTTTGGCCGGGAGTGGCGCGGCCGCGCATGGGAGAGGCGCGCCGAGCAGACCTGGCTGCATTTGGAATTCACCGGCGTCCTGTCGCTTCCCGAAGCGCTCGGAGGGGAGAATGTGCGTCCGCACCATTTGCGACCGGCATCGATCGAGATGGCCTGGTCCGAAGTGGAGCAGGCGCTCGCGACGGGCGAATCGGAATCGATCGACCAGCTACACCGCGGGGATCTGATTCCGCTCGCGCACGCGCTCGAACGATTGTCGGGATGCCTGCTCCGGCCGTGGCCGCACCCGCGCGGAGACATTGAGCGGTGCCTGGCATCCGTTCGATATCTGCACAGCGCCGTCGCCAACGTCTATGGACCCATTCCCTGGCGCGTGCTCTCCGCACCGGCCTGCACTGCCCTGCTGAAAAAATGCCGGGCCGAGGCGCTGACGGACCTTTTCGCCGAAACGTTTGACGGCGCGCCGCCCGCTGCACGAACATCGCCGCCCCGCGCGGCATGATCAGTCGCCGGGTGAATCCGAAGCACTCCTCGCTTCAGACGCGGCTGTACGGAACCCAAACCTGCATCGACCAATTGCCGCGATTGGCGAACGCATAGTATGGGATGAACTTCAGCGTCACCGCTTTCCGTTCCGCCAATGCCAGGGGTTGATATAACGGCTGTGTGGCGCCCGATTGCGCAGCCGTGTGAAACCCGGGCGCGTGGATGGCCGTAATACCCCCGAGCGTCTGTGCGTCGGAAACGGTCTGGAACTCTTTGGCCGCGTTGTCGCGCAGCGCCAGCGAGTAACCCTCGAGCGGGGCGGCTTCCGGCTGGTCCGTCTGTTCCATGCAGTAGACCAGTGGTCCCCGTTCCACCGCAACTTTGCGGAAGTCGCTTTCGGCGCGCGAGTTCGCCACGGTCAACCGCGGCGACATGTCGAATCGGAGGGTAATCCGGTCCCGCCCCGTCCAGCGCCGCCGGATCGGAACGTATGTGCCGGCGGGGGCATCCACGGGATTTCTGTTCACCTGCACGCTGGTATTGCGAGACCATGCCGGGACTCGCAGATACACCGTAAACTCCGCTGCCTGCGCCGGGCTGATATTCATTTCCACGTCGCCGCTCCAGGGATAGTTCGTTCGCTGCGCGATCTTCAACACAGCGCCATTCTCCAACTGCCAGTCCAAGTCCGAATCTTCGTAGAAATGAACGTAGATACCGTCCTTGGAGGTGCTGTAGAGATACCCGGGAATGGATGCGAAGGTCCGGTCCAGGTTCGGCGGGCAGCAGTTCGTGGAGTACCACGGCTTGCGCACGCGGTCTGAAGCGCCCTCCAGCGCCAGGGGATTGCAATAGTTATACAGCTTCCCGTCGATCGACGTCCCGGAATTGATGCCGTTGTACAGCGCCCGCTCCATCACATCGGCGAAGCGCGCCTCGCCGGTGCCGCACAGCAGTCGCCAGTTCCACATGAAGTTGCCGATCGCGCCGCAGCTTTCCGAATACGCCCTCAGGTTCGGCAGTTCGTAGGGGTCGCCAAAAGCTTCGCCTTCATGCCGTGCGCCGATCCCGCCGGTGATGTACATCTTGTGATTGACCAGATCCTGCCACAGCGCCTCGCTCGTTTTTCGATAGGCGGGGTCGCCGCTTTCCAGGTAATAATCGGCGGCTCCGCAGCACGCATACGTGCATCGCACGGCGTGCCCCTCCAGTCGCGTACGGTTCGTAAACGGCGAACCGCAGAACAGCGCGACGTACTGATCGCGCCGCAGCGCGAACCGCGGGTCGCCCTCCAGCAGGTAGCGGGCAAACGCCAGGTGCCGCTTGTCGCCGGTGGCGCGGTACAGTTCCACGAACGCCATTTCGGCTTCCGGATGGCCCGCGATGGCCGGCTGCTTCCCGGTTTCCGGACCAAAGCGAGGCAGCAGAAAGTCGTCCGCGTACCGCACCGAGGCATCCAGCAGGCTGCGGTCCCCGGTGGTGCGCTGGTACGCAACCGCCGCCTGGATCAGGTGCCCCAGGTTGTACACCTCGTGGCCGGAGATCTGCGTGGCAGGCAGCATCCGCTCGGCGGCGCGTCCCTCCACGAAGTAGGTGTTCAGGTATCCGCTCGGTTCCTGGGTTCCGATGACATCCCGTACCACCTGTTTGAGATTGTGCTCGAGTTCGGCATCGGGCGCGGAGTCCAGCGTGAAGCACGCCGCTTCGATCCACTTGTAGGTTTCCGAATCGCCGCCCGCACGCAGTCCGGACGGATGGTCCGTATGGAAACCGGCGCGCAGCGCCTGCCGCGCCCCGTCCCATCGCACAAAGTTATCGAAGCGGCCGTGATCCACCATCTGCTGGTAGGTGAAGGGAACTGCCGAATCGCGATTGACGTTCGTCCGCCTGGCCCAGAAGCCTTCTGTCAATCGCACGGCGCTCACGGGAACCGAGCGCATGACAGCGTACGGGGAATGAGTCAGGTCTAGCACGCCCTTCGCTGCCCCCGATGGCGCTTCTTGTGTCTGGGCATTGACTCCCAGAGCACAAGCGGCGGCGCCGGCCGCGGACAAAAACTCTCTACGGGATAGATGGGAACTCATGGGAACTCCTTGGGCCTTTCTCTGAAATCTCCATTTGCATCAGAATGTCATTCGCACTGCCGCCTGGAACTGCCGCGGCAGCAGCGTGGACGTGGACTTGCCGAAATTCGAACTCGACAGGTCCGTGCTCGGCGCGCTCAGGTTTACGTGGTTGAAGGCGTTGAAGGCCTCCATGCGAAATTCCAGTTTGAAACGCTCCGTCAGCGCGAATTTCTTGGAGAGAGACAGATCCGTCTCACTGAAACTCGGCCCGATGAAAACGTTCCGTCCCAGCGTGCCATCCGACCCTTTTACCGGAATGGGAAACGCGGAAGCCGGAAAGATGCCGGTAAGAAACTGCGCGCGGCTGAAGCCGCTCATGGGAAGTAGCGTGAGCGGCGCATTGGGACGATCGCCCGCGGTGCCGTCGGCATTGTAATCGCCCGATGGGAACGACGAATTCAGCACCGTCATGGGGAATCCCGACTGGAAGATTTCGCTTCCCGACAACGACCAGTTCGCGAACGCCTGGTTAATGAATCCATGGTAAGAGCGCAGGAACGGCAGTTGCCAGACGCCGCTGAGAGCGAAGCGGTTGGCGACGTTGAATCCGGCCAGCCCGCGGTCCAGCGCGCGATTGTTCGCGTCTTCATAAACGGCCGTATTCGTCAGTGAATCCGTGTCGTCGATGACTTTGCTGTGAGTGTAGTTGCCTTGAACCGTAAGGCCGTGTGAGAAAGAGTGGCGCGCGCTGAATGTGCCGCCGACATACATGGAATTCGACCCGGACGTGATCATGTACATATTCGAGAAATAGGGGTTGAAGCCATGGAACGTGCCATTGGCGAGAAGGTCGCCGGCATAGCGGTTGATGTCGTAGACATCGTATAAGTGATGGCCCGCCGATCCCGTGAAATTCCCTTCGACCACCCATCCTCCGAAGATTTCATGCTGGACGCCCAGGAACCAGTTCTGCGAATAGGCGCTCTTGATGTTGGGGTCCACCGTGTAGACCGCGACGCGCGTCCCGTTGATGCCGTTGGCGGCATTCAAGCCCTGCTGCAGCGCCGGGTCGATCGGGAAGCCGAGGTACGGCGCGCTTGGATTGCCCAGCGAATAGGTGAACTGAGTGCCGTAGACCGCTCCCAGCGTCGCCGTGGCGTGTAACGGCGGGTCGCCGCGGAAGTTCAGCAGCGGCGTCATGAACAGCCGGTCGTAAGCGATTCCGTAGCCGCCGCGCACGGCTGTCTTGCCGTTCCCTTTCGGATCCCAGGCGAAACCGAAACGCGGCGCCAGGTTGCCGGTGCCCGAAGGAAAGAAGCTGTGGAACTGCATGGTTCCGCCGGCCAACCGCTGCACCCAGTCGGACCCCTGCCCGAACACGAAATTCCGCAATAGGCCGTTGGCTTCCGTGGGGCTCTCGTAATTCTCGTATCGGAGACCGACATTAATGGTGAGACGGGGCGTGACTTTCCAGTCGTCGTTCACGAACAGAGCCCACTCCCAGTCTCTCAAACCCACCACATTGGTAACCGGCAAACCGGTCTGCGGATTCACCAGGCGCGTCTCCGAGGTCGGGTTGTCATTGGCGAAAAACAGAATGTTGGAGAACGAGTAGCCGGGAATAAAGCTTCCCGTGTTGTGCGAATTGCCTCGCACGCGCCGCAACTCGCCGCCCATTTTGATGGTGTGCGAGGAGCGCACCCAGGAGAAGACGTCCTTATAGTTAAAGTTCGTCTGAAACCAGCCATATGGGTAGTTGCCCACTGAATAGCCGGTGATCCCCGAGATGCTCAGGCTCGGGAACTGCGCATTGGGCGGAAAATCGGCAGTGCCCACGTCCCGGATCATATCGGCGCGCAACTCGTTCACCTTGTTCGGACTGAAGATATGAATTTCGTTGAGGCTGCCGAACCACACCGAATCGTAATCCGCGCGATTGAACTCCGGACGAATGCCGCCGTTCAAATAGCCGTCCCAGCTGTGGTACAGGCTGCCGTACAGGGTGTCTTTTCCGGGCCGCAGTTCATGATCGATGCGCAGATTCACCTGCTGCCCGTTGCGCCAGGTCGCCGGCGCAAAACTGACGTTGCCGATCTCCGGCAAACCTGCAGGCGGAATGAAGGCGCCGCTGCTCGCTGACGGAATCGCCAGCGTGGTGAATCCGGAAGTCGGGTACGCCGCCGGCGCCGCCTGCGAGAAAAATTTGGCTGCGATGGAGTTGGGCGCGGCCTGTTCCACATATTGCGCGAACTGCTGCGTCTCGACGGCGTAAATCTGATCGCGCGTGCCGGATTGCCGCACGCCGGTGAACGATGCGAACGCAAACGTGCGGTTCTTGATGAGCGGACCGCCCGCATAGGCTCCGAATTCATTACGCCGGAATACCGGAACTTTGCCCTCGAACTCGTTCCTGTCAGCCAGGGTGTTGTTCTGGAAATATTCCGTGGCGCCGCCGTGCAGTTCGTTGGTCCCCGACTTGGTGATCATTTCGATTTGGCCTCCGCTGCTGCGTCCATTCACAGCCGAGAAGTTGTCGGAAATCACGCGCACCTGTGCAATCGAATCGGGATTTGGGGTCAGGTTGGTGACGCCGCCGCGCGCCAGCGAATTCACGCTCATATCGTCCAGCAGGTAGCTGTTCGATTCCACGCGTTGCCCATTGGCGTACATTTCCGGCTGGTTCTCTCCGGCGTAGGAGTCGTTGGCTGTTCCCGTGCCGGTGGATGCGAAATTGCTCGTCATGCCGCGCCCCGATACTCCCGGAGTCAGCGCGATGATGTCATAGATCACCTGCCCGTTGAGCGGCAGATTCTGCACGTCCTGTGTCGTCATTAGCCCGGAGATGCGGCCCTCTTCCGTCTCCACCTTCGGTACGCTCGCTTCTACCGTAATCTTCTCTCCCACCGCCCCGATCTGCAGGGTGACGTTCATGCGGGCGATCTGGCTTGCTTCCAGCACCGCGTTCTGCTGCTCCGAAGTGCGGAACCCCTCATGCTCCACGACTACGCTGTACGTCCCGGGGCCAAGGTCCACCACGCGGTAGAATCCGACGTTCGATGTAGTCGCTTTCCGAACGACCCCGGTAGAGGGATTCGTCACCGTGACGGTGGCATCCGGTACCACACTCCCGGTGGAATCCGTCACGATGCCCTCGAGCGAACTATTAAATTGCGCCAGCAGCCCAAGCGGAAGCAACAGAGCCAGCGCGAAAGCTAACGAGCATTTCATACCTCTCCCCTTTCGCGCAGATGGTACGCATCTCGCCCCCCCCACAGCAAGTCAATTAACCAGCAAAGCCGAGGGCGTTTACGTAAAAAGATCGTAATTTCAAGAACTTAGAATCACACGCCCTTAACGTGTTAAACTCTCCCCTGTGAGGCGGCAGGAGAAATGAGTTCTGCCCCGGGTCCCAATTACACACGGCACCCATGGTTACTGCCGGTGCCCGCGGAGAGTGACGATCGCTGGAATTTGGTGCTGCGCGTAACCGGCAGCCAGACGTTCACCAAAGCGGCGCAGCTGCGGGACATTCTCCTGTACCTCTCCCGCCATGCCCTCAACGACTCCCAGGCCGCCATCCGCGAGTACGAAATCGGCTGCAATGTGCTTGGCCGCAAGTCCGATTTCAACCCCCAGTTGGACAATATCGTACGTGTTCAGGTCAGCCATCTCCGCAAAAAACTGACGGAGTATTTCGCCGGCGAGGGGAAGGACGAGCCGGTAGAGATTACCATTCCCAGAGGCAGCTACGTACCGCGATTTGCGATCCGCGCCGACGTCGTAGCCCGGCGGGAAACGCCAGGCCACCACGCTTATCGCCCCACCTTCGCTGGAGCCGCGTTCCTCTTACTCGGTATTGCGCTCGGCGCAGTAGCCGTGTTGCTCGTCCACCCCACGCCCTCGAAAGCCGCTCTGGAGCCGATTCTTACGGAAGCCTGGGGACCCTTTGCCGGCCCCTACGCCAACGTCCTGCTTTCCACGGCCACGCCGCTCAACCTGGAATTGGCGCCGGAAGGTTATCGCGCCTACGGAACCCCTACATACTCTGCGCCCAAAGAGGCCTATGCTTGGTTCCAGGAGCACCGGCCCCTCATACCCGGCGGCAAGCTCGGCATGTTTTTCACGGACAATATGCTGGGTGTGGGCACCATGAACGCGGTGGTCACTACAACTGGCGTTTTGAGAATGCTCGGGGCTTCCTATCAACTTCTGCCGGAGCGGGTCGCTACCCTGCCGACCCTGCGAGGCCGCAACGCGATTCTGTTCGGAGCCCCCATCGATAGCGAAGTCATCACCGAAACTCTGGAGCGCACGCCCCTGACGGTGGACTGGGATCCCGCGGTCCGGGACCTCGTCATTCGCGACCGCGTCACCGGGCAAATGTTGCCGCCCCTCAAGGATTCCGAGGGAAAATTCCTGGGCGTCTATGGCCTGATCACTGTCCTCAATACGCGTGATTCCGATCGCGGACGGCTGGGAATGATCGTCTTCTCGGGTATCAGTTCCGGCGGCACGCAAGGCGCCGCGGAGTTCTTCTCCTCCCCGCGGTCTCTTCACAAGCTGCGTGACATCTTTACCCACTCCGGACTGGGGGGCTTCCCGCCCGCCTACCAGGTGGTGGTCAAATGCTCCTTCAGCAACCTCCTGCTGCAGAGCGAAGAGTATTACTCCCACCGCATTCTGGAATCGCGCTGACCGATCACCAGCCGGGATCACTTGATAGCGTGACCGTGTACCGAATCATGCTGGCCGCATTTTACTGCGGCGCGCTGATCTTTACGATCTATGCCGCAATCCGGCTCGCGTCCGCGTGAGCATGCGGCCCGGCGCCTGTGATACGCTGATTGCAACCGGAACCTGGGCATGCGATACCGTTCGGCCCTCTTGTTGATTGCCGCTGCTTTGGGAGTGTGGGGCGTTCTGTACGCACAGAGGCCGTTCCAGCAATACGAGGCCGCCGAATACTACGATTTTCCACTTCCCCCTGACTGGAACATGAAGGCCGAGTGGACGCGTGCGCGGCTCCGCTACTCGAGTGTCTACTCTCGTTGGGGCAGGGACCTGAACTGGACGATCGATTATCCGCGTTCCGACCGCCACTTGTTGCAAGGCATTCGCAGGCTGACGCGCATCGACACGCGATCGGTGGAGCAGGTCGTGGATCTGGACGGCACAGGCGATGTGTACAACTGGCCGACGATGTATGCGGTGGAGGTGGGGCACTGGGTTCTGACCGACGCGCAGGCGGCGCAACTGCGGGAGTTTCTGTTGCGCGGCGGTTTTCTGATGGTGGATGACTTCCACGGTGACCAGCCCTACCACAACGTTTACAGCGAATGGCGGGTGTTTCTGGCCAGCATGAAGAAGGTTTTCCCCGACCGTCCCATCGTGGACCTGCAGGATTCGGACCCGATCTTTCACACGGTTTACGATCTGGACCACCGCTTTCAGGTTCCCGGTTGGCAGTGGCGCCGCAGCGGGCGGACGTATGAAGCCGGCGAAACGGGGATGGTTCCGCACTGGCGGGCGATCTTCGATGACAAGGGCCGGGTGATGGTGGCGATCTGCCACAACATGGACCTGGGCGATGCCTGGGAGTGGTCGGACGATCCGCGATATCCGGAACGGTATGCGCGGCTGGCTTACCAGATCGCAGTGAATTACTTCATTTACGATCTGACGCACTGAACCTGCTCGCGGCCGTTGCGGTAAGCTGATCACGATATGCGCTTCAGCCTGCTCATGCTTGCAACGCTTCCGCTCCTGGCGCAGGAAACGATACTCCTCCGGCCGGGTGCGAAGGCCAACCCGGCAGCGCCCCAGGAACAGATTGAGAACCGCGGAAAGGGCGGCGTCATTGACCGGTCCATCACCCATGTCAACGAGCCTTCGGTCACGGTCTATCTGCCGACGGCGCGAATCACGGGAACGGGAATTGTGATCTGTCCCGGCGGCGGATATCAACACCTCGCCATCGACAAGGAAGGCCACGATGTCGCGCGGTGGTTGAACACGATTGGGATTGCAGGAATCGTGCTGAAGTATCGCCTTCCGGGCAGCAGCGGCATGCGGGGGGCGAACCTTCAGCAGGTTGCCGACACAATTCATGTGGCGCTCGAAGACGCCGAAGACGCCGTCCGCCTGACCCGGGCGAACGCCGCCAGGTGGCACCTTAAGCCAAATGCCATCGGACTGATGGGATTCTCGGCCGGCGGCCATCTTGGGGCAATGGTGGGAATGCTGGCGCCGGCGGATGCCCGGCCGGACTTCCTGGTCCTCGGGTACCCGGCCATTCCGGCGTCACTCCAGGTCACCGCATCCACGCCGCGGACGTTTCTGGTTGCGGCGGACGATGACCCGGCAGTCAATCCCGCGGAGAACGCCTGCCGGTTTTTCGCCGCTCTGCGTGCCGCCAAGGTGCCCGCCGAATTGCACGTCTATTCCTCGGGCGGCCACGGGTTCGGAATCCTCCAGAGCGGCAAGACATCGGCGGCGTGGCCCGAAGCGCTGGTCGCGTGGCTGAAAGAAGCCGGGCTGGATTGATCCGGCGGGCTTTTCGGACGCATTCCTACTCGGCGCGCAAAGTCAGGGCGGGGTCGATGCGTACGGCGCGAATCGCCGCCGGAACGGCAGCCAGCAGAGCGGCGGTGACGATGACGATGAGCGGCAGCGCCAGCATCGCCGGATCGGTTGGCGTCACCCGGTAAAGCAGCGAGACGATGTATCGCACCAGCGCCAGACCGAGGGTGATGCCGGCAAGCGCACCCGCGGCGACGGTGAGGAAGGCATCCGAGGTGACGCTGCCTACAATACTGGAGGCGGGCGCTCCGATCGCCATGCGGATCCCGATTTCCCGGCGGCGCTGCAGGACGGAGTAGTCGAGCACACCGTAGAGACCGATGGCGCCAAGCAGGAGGGCCACACCCGCAAAGAACAGCGCGAGCGTGGCCAGTAGGCGTTCCCGAACGGTCTGCGCGCGCACCAGTCCGGCCTGGGTGCCGATGCTGCTGACGCGGAAGTCGGAGCGGGCGCGCGGTACTTCGCGGCGGATCGTGGAAGCCAGGGCCGTTGGATCAGACGCCAGCGTACGGACAAAGAAGGTGGCTTCGCGCGTGGGCGCGGGCGCACCTTGGGAATCGAGCCCCAGGAACGGAACGAAAACGATGGGGAGCGTTGGCTCGTGGATGCTCCGGTAGGGAGTATCGCGCACCACGCCTACGATGCGGAACGGAATGGAGCCTTTCGCGATCTCCTGGCCAAGCGGATTCCAATCGGGCAGGAACTGCCTGACGAATGTCTCGTTGACAATCGCGGCGCCGGGCGACGTATCGCTCGCGCGAAAGTCCCGGCCCGCCACGAGCCCGATCTTCATGACAGCGAGCCAGCCGGGCGAAACCGCATCGAAATACGCCAGGACACTCGAGAGAGGGCCGCCGTTGACGGAGATGAAGCCGTTCCATGCGTCCCCGCCGAGCAGCGGAAAACGGCCGACAGCTACTGATTCGACGCCCGGCAGAGAACGCAGATGGTCGGCCGCCTGGCTCCAATAGACAGGCGCTACGGCGCGGCGCGCAACGGCATGAACGGTGAGGAGACGGTCGGGCGAGAATCCGGTAGGGCGGTTCGAGAGGTGTTGGAAGGTGCCTGCGAACAGGGCGGCGGCGAACAGCACCAGGAAGCAGAAGGCGACCTGCACCGCGATCAGAACGTGCATCAGGCGCTGCCGCGCGTGGGGGTCGGCGCCGCCCCGCAAGGCGCTGGCCGGCTTGACCGCGGAGGCGCGCAGGGCAGGCGCCAGACCGAACAGGAGCGTGACGGCGGCGGTGAGCGCGATCCCGAAGGCCAGCACTCGCCAGTCGGCGGGCAGATAGAGACGCACGGGAGTATCAGGCGGGCTGATCAGGGTCACGACGAAGGGCGCAGACCACCAGGCAAACCAGGCGCCCAAGATTGCGGACAGTGCCGCCAACGAGGCGCTTTCGACCAGGACGAGTTGTACGAGGCGCCAGCGGCCCGCGCCGATGGAAACGCGCATGGCCATTTCGCGAGCCCGCGCGGCGGCCTGGGCGGTCATCAGGTTGGCCACGTTGGCGCAGGCAATCAGCAGCACCAGCGCGACCAGCACGGCCAACGCCACCAGCGCCGTGCGGTAGTTGCGCTGGAGGTCAGACACACCAGCGGCAGCCGGCTCCAGGATTACCTTCGGAGCCAGGAACTGTTCGAGGGCGTCCTTCGGGATATTGGTGAAGTGCTTTGCACGCTCGCGTTCGAACGAGCGCGAGGTGGTGTCCAGCACGGCGCGGATCGGTTCCAGTGCCGTGCCAGGGGGGATGCGCGCCAAAACGCACGCCCAGGTCCAATCGTCGTGGGTGGCTCCGGGATGCATCATGGTGGGGACAAACAGATCGACGACCGTGCCGGTATCGGTGCCGGTGAAACGCTCGGGGCCGACGCCGACGATTTCGAAGATTCTCTCACCCAGGTGGAACGTGCGGCCGACCACACGCGGATCGCGGCCGAAGCGGCGGGACCAGTAGTCGTAGGAGAGGACAGCGTAGGGATGCGCGCCCGGTTCCCGGTCGTCATTGGCGGTGAGCAGGCGGCCGAGAGAGGGACGAAGTCCGAAGAAGGCAAACATCGAACCGGAGACGTACTGCAGGCAGGCCTTCTCCATCTCCGCGTCGGAGCCGTAGGTGACATCGTCGCGCTCCGTGAAGGAGACGGCGATCAGGCCGGCACGACCGCGGACGGCATCGCGCATCAGGGCGAAATCGGGATAAGCCCAGCCACCGAAACCGACGATCGTGTTGCCGGTGGAATCACGGCCTTGCCGGGCAAGCGAGTACAACTGCTCGGGGTGGGCAACGGGCAGCGGGCGGAGGAGGAGTGCATCGATGAGACGGAAGGCGGCCGTGCACGCGCCGATTGCCAGCGCGAGGGAAAGAATGGCGGCGCCGGAGGTCACCTTACGTTTTCGCAACTGGCGCCAGCCGAAGATGGTATCGGCGCGCAGCGGCTCGAGCCAGGCGAGCAGGCGGAGGTCGCGGCTCTCCTCGCGGTAACGAAGCGCGGGACCGAAGGCGCGGCGCGTCTCGGCGGGGTCGCGCCCGCGGTCGGCGGCTTCGGCCAGGTGAGAGGCGAGTTCCTCGTCGATTTCGCGGTTGAGGCGATCGGGACGGAAGACGTTGGCAAGGCGGGAGAAGAGTGACATCTCAGGCGGTCCTCAAGACGCGATTGATGGCGGTGCTGACGGCCTGCCAGCGGGACTCTTCGGCATCGAGCTGCTTTTTGCCCGCCGCGGTGAGGTGGTAGAGGCGGGCACGCCGCCCGTTTTCCTTGGTAATCCAGCGGGCGCGGATCCAGCCGCCCTCTTCCATGCGGTGGAGGGCCGGATATAGCGAACCCTCCTCGGCGCGGAGGACATCGCCGGACCAGTCCTGGATGGCCGCCATGATGGCATACCCGTGGAGCCCCGGGCGGCGGGAGAGAATCTTGAGGACCAGCAGATCGAGCGAACCCTGGAGGGAGTCGGATTTTGGCATACTTAGATATCTTAATATTTAGACTGCTGGGGTGGAAAAGGGTTAGGGGGAGCGGAGAGAATTTGGCGCCTCTGTAGGGTGTCAGAATTGTTGACAATTCGTGCCAGAGAACTTGGCATGGCGTGCCACTGAAGGTGGCAAGATCCTACCGTTTCGTCGTACCGCGCTTGTATCACCAGTTTCCGGATCGTCGTTTTGCGGTTGGGCGGGTCGGTTTAGGCTGGGAGGTTTGGCGATCAAGCTGGATGGTTTCCGAGTGGCCGACGATACGACCCGGAGTTCGCCCGGCGGGTTCCAGGCCCCCGTTGACGGCCCCCCATACCCTGCGGCTCCGCCTTAAAAGTGTCGTTGGCGGAGACGGTAACGACATCTGATTCGCAGTACGAGCAAAGAACGGAGCTACTGGCCTGCCGGGGCCGAAGTCATTACGAGCTCTTGCTCCGCGTAAAGAGTCATCGGAGCTCGCGTTGCGTCAACTGCATATCTGAATGCATCGGATAGTGAATGGTTCGGCAGCATGCTATAAAAATTCTCAATCCACGCGGCGAACATTTGGGGGCTCACCATGTCCTGCGTACCGATCACGTTAGTCACCGATCGCAGCTTAGCCGCCAGCTTTAGGGATTCACAGCTGGCGATGACGACCAGCCGAACCCCATTTTTCTTCACGAGTCTCGCGAACGCATCGGCTGTTAAGGTTTCGGTTGGCTGGCAGATTTCTTCGCCGGTTTGAGTGTTGATATTACTGAAAACGAGATCGCCTGTCGTCGAGCAGATGTACGTAGCTACATGGACTACGTCATACCTCTCGGTGTCTAAAGCACTCCTGGCATCGCTCGAGCCGACCGCCTGCCGATGGGCAACCGACGTCGGGAATGCTTTTACTATCATTTCCAAATCAGAAAGTCCTTCTTCGAGAAACTGCTTGCTCGACACACATAATACGCGTGGGGAGACGATTACATCTACCGACACCGGCCTGACAGAACACGCTGCAGCCTCGGCCAACCTTGAAACGTACGCGCGCTCAAAGTTAGTGACTCCTCTTACCAAGTCTGATACACCGGCCCCGGGCACACTCGAACTGAGCTTCGAGGCGATCAAATTATACAGTTTTGTGAGACCCTCGTGACTTGAGGCCTCGATAGCTTGAAACTGAGCCAGCGGCAGGGGTAGTTGGGCTGGTGTGAGGCCGCTGTGGCAAATTGGGATAACATCAATTCGTCTCATACAGGCAGCGCCGGTCTCAACGCTGATCCAGTGGCGATTGATCGAGGAGGGGCTACACAAGACGAAATGGAGATCCGACGTCCCCATGTTGTTTACAATACGATCGAGCCACTTTTGCCCTGCGGGAATGCTGGTGACGTCCGACGAGATAAAAAAATCCACGAGACCAATAAAATCCCGCAGGATCGCCTGTCGAATAAGCTCGGCCAGCTCCGCTTCTATCGTTACGTGACTAAAAAATACTCTGAGGTGCGACATTCTGCAATCGGAGTCTCCGTAGCGTTGCATTATATCTTTTACGGCCACGCCGTTCAATGACGGCAGCCATTATTCAACCTGTATCGTACAACGCCTTTGCCCGATCGGCGCGAGTCCCGGAACTCTCGTTCCGGTTGGCTTCGTCCATATTACGCGCCATCCGGACAGAACCTAAGCACCCTAGGCGACGGTACGCCTTCCCATTCCGGCAAGCGGAGGAGACCACCGCACAGGGCCGCTCCTTCTGATCCCCGCCAGTGTAGGATTATGCCAACAACTGTGACACGGAGGTAGGATTATGCCAGCAATTGTGGCGCAAATTGTCATCAATTCTGGCAAACGCGTTTGGATGTGGTTTAGAATCGAGCGAACGGTTGTCAGTTACTCTGACATCCTACAGCCCCACTGGCACGAATTGTCAACAACTCTGTCAACCTACATGGGGGGCAAGATCCTATCCCGTCGTGGTATCGCGCGCCTGTATCACCAGTTTCTAGCGATCGTCATTTTTGCAGTTGAGCGGGCCGGTTTGGGCTTGGAGGTGTGGCGCCGTCACGCTGGATGGCTTCCGAATGGCCGACCATCCTTCCGATGGATCATAGGAGTCACCAGCGTCGACGCGGAATTACATCGCGTCGCGCTAACTGGGAAATGCTTTCGCACCGCGTCAGTGCTTCAGCAATTCGGGCCAGTTGATGACCAGCGTCAGACTGTTCTCATCGGGCGGGTCCTGGCGAACAGCGTCGACGAAGAGGAATTTCTGTCCGCCGCCAGCCACGGCGAACCGAGGCTCGGTTCCCGAGCGATGCTTGAAAAGCAGTTGCGGTTCCCCGATTTCGAGATTCTGTCCGGCGCTGACCTTCGCCTCGAATATCTCATCGTTGGAACGGTAAAATAGCGCCGTTCCATCCCGGGACCAAACGACGTTACTCCCGAGACCCAGCGAAACCTTGCGCTTTTGGGCAAACGATGGGAAGGACGCCACATAGACGCTCCCGCCCCCGCCCCCGCTTTCAATTGACACATAGGCGATATAGTGCCCGTTCGGGTGGTAGCGCATCGACCACACCGCGTAGGTTGACGTCAGGATGGTATGCGTTTCGGCCGGCGCGGACAGTGGGGACAGTAACATATTGCGGACGGAAATGTTGTCGGACAGGATAACATCGCCATCGGGCGACCACGACTGGACGTCGAGCGGTTGGTGGTTGACGATTTCGGCGTTTCCGGAAGCCAAGGTGATGAGTTCAATGCCGCCGCCGCGCGGCGTTATCGCAACCCTCTCGGAGTGGGGCGACCAGACCGGCGGGTTGGTCGGGTCCAGATTGCCGTCGCGTGTCATTCTGGTCATCAGCCCGTTGGCCGTATTCATCGTCCACAGGTCGAACTGTGCGGAGGCCTTCGCGAACAGAGCCAAGCTCTTTTCATCGGGCGACAATGCCGGACTGCGGAACACTCCGGGCGAGCCGGCCAAGCCCACCAATTTTCCCGTGCGATCATACCAGGCGAGCTGATATTCGTCGGGGCTCCCCGCGCGGTACAGCAGGCCGCCGCTCTCACTGGCCGCAACGGTGCTACTGGTCGATTCTTCATTACTCACAACCCCTACAGCCAGTTCCGCCGGGACGCCTTGCAGTTTGAAGGTGTGAAGATCCATCCGCTGTGCAAACAGGTTGTTGTCCCTGGTAAAAAGCAGATAGTCGGGAGGCGCGAAAACGGCGCGCGTAAGGCTGCGCATCACTCGAACCCGCTGGCCCGAATTCAGGTCCAGGACGTAGATCGCGGTGTCATTGGGATCTGCCGCCGCTTTCGAGAGATAAAGGACGTGACGGCCGTCCGGCAGCGCTTGCGGCCATCGATGCGCCTGCTCACCCTTGGACAGGGCCGTAACTGGGGAGGAGCCGCCGCCTGGAGTCCACCGGAGCAGTGATCCGCTGGTTGCGTCGCCCACCTCGGCAGAAATCAGCGAGCCATCCTTACACCAGGTCGCCGAAACGGTTCCCTGCACGTTGTCGAACATGGTGGAAACAGCGCCGCCTTCGATCTCCACTCGACGGAACTTGCCCTGTCCGGCGAACCCGATCGATTGGCCGTCCGGCGACCAGAAGGGGAATTGGGCTGCTTCGGTATCCCTCAGCAAACGGGCGGCGTCGGAAGCCAGGGGACGCAGCCAGAGAGAGCGCTTCCCGTCCTTCATTACCACGATGGCCAGGTTCCTGCCGTCCGGCGACAGCGCCCACTGCGGGCTGGCTGGAGGGAACTCGGTGCCCGGCGGAAGGGGAATGCGGAATCGTAGCACGCCGGGATTCGACGCGGCTCCGCGAGGGCGCATCCAGGCAGCGCCGGCCGCAGCCAGCGAGGCAAGCGCCACTACGCATGCCGGCCACGCCGGCCACCTTCGCGGTGGCACGCGCGGCATGGGCTCGGCGGGCAATTCGAGAAGGATGCGGGCATCGCCGATATCGCGCAGGCGGGCCTTGGGGTCCTTTCGCAGGCAGAGATGGAGCAGGCGAACGATGCCGGGGGGAGTGTCGCTGGGAAGGGCGGCGAAATCGGCGTCACGGGTCAGGATGGCGGTGAGGTTGTCCGTGGCGGATCCTCCACTTGGGAAGGGGCGCCGCCCGGCGAGCAGTTCGAAAAGAATGACTCCGAAAGCCCAGGTGTCGGCCCGTTTGTCGGCGGGTTCCCCGCGAGCCTGCTCGGGCGCCATGTAGGCAGGGGTGCCCATGATCACGCCGGCCTGCGTCATCGTCAGCGAGGCCGTGGGGGCCTCGGTGCGACTAGTGCCAGGGTAGGATTCGGACGCTTCGCCGCTTTTGGCAAGCCCGAAGTCGAGAATCTTGATTTGACCTTCGGGAGTGACCCGGATGTTGGCCGGCTTGAGATCGCGGTGGACAATGCCTTTTTCGTGAGCAGCCTCCAGGCCGGAAGCGATCTGCCTGGCATAATCGACGGCCGTCTCGATGGGGACGGGACCGCGCAGGTTCGCGCCTTCCACCAGTTCCATGACCAGGGCGCCCTGCTCGATGCCGTGGATGGTGGCGATATGGGGATGGTTGACGGCAGCCAGCAGCCGGGCTTCGCGCTCGAAGCGCTGCATGCGGGCCAGGTCTCCCGCGAAAGCCTCGGGCAGCACCTTGATGGCGACGTCGCGATTCAGCTTTGTGTCCGTCGCCCGGTACACTGCGCCCATGCCGCCTTCCCCGAGCTTGGAGACGATACGGTAATGTGCGATCGACTTTTGCGGGCTCATCGCACCATCTCAGGCATAGTATCACTGTCCGGCCGTATCACGCGCCATCCGGAGAGATCGCCTCCGAACGGCGGCCAACAATCCATCTCTTTTGTGCGGGTCGACAACACGCCCCGGTTCCAAGGACGCGCAACCGCACCCGGCTAGAGTCGCTGAACTCCTGGTCAGGCGGCCGATTGAACCAGGCAGCCTACGGACGGAAAGCCACCCTCGAAAGGGCCCGGATTGGACGGAAGTGCTTGACATTGCCCGAGTACAGCGGCAGACCCGATTCGAGCGCGGTGGCTGCGATCAGTGCGTCGGCAAGTTGAATTCCGTGGGCCATGGAGTACTGTTCGATGAGCGCGGCCGCGACGGCGCCGATTGGCTCGGAAAGGGGCAGGATGCGGAATTGCAGTTGCCGAAGCGATTGTTGGATCTGGCGGACCTCCAGCTTTGAGCGGGCTCCTTGCAGTAACTCCATGAGCGAGACGATCGAGATTTCGCGATCCGCGGCGGCGTCAATCACGCGAGCAGCGCGCAAATTCCCTCGAGATGCCCAAATGAGAACGTCCGTGTCGAACATCATTTCGATTTCTTGGCGGACGCCCGTCTTTTGCCCGTGGCTTGAGTCACTACCGGGCGGGTTCGCCGCAGTTTGCGCAGGTAAGCCGCTGGATCCGTCAGATCTTCGCGGTCCCTCCACAGACCGAAGAAGGGCTGGTCCTCGGTTCTGGGAGGCCCGCCGCCCGATGCCACCGAGGAGAGCGCAATCGGCATGAGCTTCGCCTTGGCTGTTCCCCGGTAGAGGACCGTAACGGTCTCGCCGCGGTCGATGGCCCGGAGCACATCCTTCATCCTGTAACGGAGATCCACGATGTTTGCGTCCATAGAGTGTCTATATTCAAGTATACATTAGGTGGAGATGCCGACATGATGCAAGGTTCAGTGGTTTCAGTGTCCCTCCTACGCCGCGTGTCCGCCGATGCATCCGCGCAGGTCGGAATACGCGCCATCTGGACGGAACCCAGGCGTCCTGGGCGACGGTGCCCGGTGCCCACCTCGGTAATGGGATCGGCGGACAGAAACGACTGGTAGCGCCGCCGCTCTTTCTGATCTCCACCAGTGGAGGATTTTGCCAACTACTGTGACACAAAGGTAGGATTATGCCAGGAATAGTGGCACAAATTGTCAATAATTCTGGCAAACACGTTTGGATAGCCGTTTAGAATTAGCCCAACGGTTGTCAGCTATTCTGGCATCCTACACCCACTGACGCAGTGGACGTGCGGGTGGCGCTGCAGGGTCTGTCCCCAGGTATGCAGAATACTGACACACAGCCTCGGCGGACTGCTGGCAAAGTCGATTATCGCCGAATCCGCAAAGGCTCCGCCTGACTCTTCCGAGTACTTGCTCTTCGCCAACACGCACGCAGTGATTTTCGCCGGTACACCTCACGCCGGCTCGGGTCAGGCGAAATGGCGTCTGCTTGTGCCGGCGGTGGTCAACTACGCCGCCAAAGGTGTAACACTGCTAATCGCGGCCGCCACAGCAGGTCTCGTGATCCTAGCGGTTCCTTTCTTGTCCGTCACTCCGTTCGGCCGCACCTGGGAAATGACTCTGGGAGGCTTTATCGCTGCGCTTCTGTTTCTGATAATTGTTCTGGCGGGAAGGTCGCTGACACTGCCGGGCCGTCATGTGGTGATGCTCGACCCCTCGAATTCCGCTCTCGCCACCCTGACGCGCGAGTTTCGGCAGGCTCAATTCAAGCGCAAGTTCAAAGTCGACAGTTTCTATGAACAGAAACGCGTGTGGCGCTTGTTCCTGGTCGTACCACGATGGAGTGCCGACCCAGGCATCGCAGAGTCCGATCCTGTGCCGATCAATGCACATCACATCGGGATGTGCAAAGACGCCAGTGCCGAAAAGCTGCGCCGCGCCGTCGAGAGGCACATCAAAGATGCCTCACGGGGGAGCAGGATAGCCGTCTTTGGGGAAAGCCTGAACCGCCTGTTGAAGCAAGCTGAGGAGCAACACGCGTTCGGGGTTCTGTTCGAGGGTAAAGAAGGCGATCGCGGCAAGGAGGAGGAAGTGTTCCGCACATTCGTGCGGGAGAGCCTTGCCAAAGGGAAACTTGTACCCACCGGACCAGAACTGGATCTGGCGATGAGGTCCACCTATCCCGAGGACGAATTGGTATGGAGTCTCTGGCAGGAACAAGAACTTGCCGACGTGCTCCGAAGGCTCCAAAAGCTCGCGTCCATTGAGGTAAAGAACGACTTTCCATCGAAGGACAAGTCGGGCAAACGTACGCTCATACCGTTCTATCGATTACTCCGTACGATAGAGCACACCTTATCCGGCGATTTACCCCACCCCCTAGACTGCGGCAAGTGCGACCGCGACCTATTGCTGGAAACAGTGGAAAAAGCATTCGACAAGCTTCAAAAGATTGCACTCGTCGAGGGTTTGGACCAGCGTGGGCAGACGCGCCGCCTTGTTCTGAGACTATCTTCGATGCTGCGGATGACGCGCTTCGCGCAGGAGTACGTCGGCAGGGGGAAAGACGAGGAGCAAACCAAGGAGCTCATAGACCGCCTGGCCCTTCTGAAGCAGGGTTTCGATGAAGCGCTGTCAACACTTGAAAAGAAACTCTCGTCAGTACGCAGTTCCGCAAGCGATGTTTGAGGACCTCCGCCCTCGGCCCGGCGTCATGTTGCTGCGTAAACGCCCGATGCTGACAATTGAAAGGACGCGGCGACGTGGCGGTCACATATCGCCGGCCAAAACGCTCACGCCGCTTCCACTCCGAACTGCATGCGCAATTAGAAGCCGGACGTCCAATTCGCGCCTCCGCCGTGCAAAGACGCGGTTGCACTATCGCCGCGGCTGCGGCGGACCACCCGGGTTGCTGAGTAAGGTTCCCCGAGATTTGCGCGCAAACGACAGAGTATTCTCAACAGTGCGCGCCTATATAACGGCGCTAATGCGATACTGTTTTGGGAAACTCAGTATAATGCACAGCTAACTCCTTGGCGACACTAGGGCTCCAGCCGACACATTAGCGCGCCAGCCGAATTAGTACCTTAATAGCAAGAACGATATACACCGGCTAGGTCGATGGTTATGGTATTGCTGGGAGGTGCCCCGATTCGATTTGACCCGGCCTCACACCGCGTACACGGGCTTGCTGAAAGATCACCAGGCTGAAATCAGCATGAGTCGCCGCGGCAATCCCTATGACAATGCCGCCTGCGAGTCGTTTATGAAAATCTTGAAACAGGAGGAGGTCTACCGCAACGAGTATCGCGACTTCCACGATGCCCACACCAGTATTGGCGAATTCCTGGAGCTGGTATACAACCAGAAACGGCTGCACTCGGCACTCGGCTATCTGCCGCCGGCGGAGTTCGAACAAAACGGAGGCGCCGTGCAATGAGACGGCTGCAAGCTCAACCCGCTTGGGGGCTCTGCCCCCAAACCCCCGGGATTTATCGCTTTTTTCTCGCCAGAATGGATGTTTCTGGTGCGAATTCAGGGGACGGGCTCATCCCGTCCCCCGCCGTTCCGGCTGCTGAACCGGTCGCTCGGGTTGCTTCCCAGCATTGCCCTATCCCGTCCGGTTCAGGTAGGCTCAGTGTCAACCATGCCGTTCGGGTGCTCAATCAAAAAGCATCGAAACGGCGTCAACCCCTTAACTTCGTGTCTCACTCCAGGGGTTCACTTCATTCATCGCTGACCCCCCTTAGTGATTTCGCCCTCCCGGTTGAGTCGGTAAGAAGCCACGTTGGTGTGCGAAAAACTGTGTTCGAAATCATTCTCAACGCCATCTGCAGGGAGCGGAAGCAGATGCCCTGATTTGATGCAAGCCGTTGAAATTACGGCAACCGTATAGAGCCGTTGGAAGGCTGTTTCCTGCTTGGGGTGCAAGAGGTCCCGGGTTCAAATCCCGGCGGCCCGACCAATTAGCCTTTTTGAATCAATCCACCGGGCCTCCTCCCAGGGCTCTATGGGGATTCCGGCGAAGCTGAACGCTTTTTCCGGAAGGAAGCCGAACGGCATTCCGGGATGATCCCGAACACCGTCGGAGCGTAGCGACGCTGGCAACT
>Ga0335085_10003572_pt1 | contig 26741 bp, 20 predicted proteins | sample Lox_Sample_45_FD_206712 | JGI IMG/M metagenome (GOLD analysis project Ga0335085, IMG submission 206712) | Soil microbial communities from Loxahatchee National Wildlife Refuge, Florida, United States - Lox_Sample_4.5 | ecosystem: Environmental > Terrestrial > Soil > Wetlands | place: USA...
TTTCTTGATCGGCCGCCGGTCGGCCAGGCCTGGAACCAGCGCCAGCAGCGCGCGCAGGATGAAAAACACGACGCCGGCGACGACCGCCATGTGATAACCGGAGATCGACAGCACGTGGCCGATGCCAGAGACGAACATCGCGTCGTAGACGTTGGGCGAGATGGCGTCGCGCTTGCCGGTGATCAAGGCCGAGGCGATGGCGCCGGCGTCGCCGGAAAGCACGGAGCGGATGCGCAGGTCGATGGCGTCGCGCAAGCTCTCGATGAAGGTTTTGGCACGCAACCGTGCGCCCGCCGCAACCGGCGGCGTGACGATCTTGACCGCGCCATGGACGAAGCCGGAAGCACCGATGCGCTGAAAGTAAAGGTCACGCGCAAAGTCGTAGCTGCCGGGCCGCAACGGCTGCAGCGGCGGATTGAGCTGGGCCTTGGTTTCGACGAAGGCGCCGGCCGGCGGCGCCGTGCCGCGGCGCACCGAGAGCCGCACTCGCTCGGGCTTTTCGACGATGCGCTTGCCGTCAAGCTGATCGACCCGCAGCACGAAACGGTCGGTCTTCTGGCTTTCCTCGCGCAATTCGACGTAGCCGGACAGCGACACGGCATAGGCCGGATAACGCAGCACGGGATGGGCGATCAGCACGGTCTTCAGCGTCGCCACGGCAAAGCCCGCGGCGAGCCCGACGAAGCCGAGACCGAGCACGAAGCCGATCGGACGCCGGCGCAGCAGCACGGCGGCGACAATCGCGGCGGCGGCCAACGCCGACACGGCCCACACCGCCGGTTCGTGTTCGGCCGTGAAGTAGAGGACGATGCCGGTGCCGAAGGCAACCGCGAACCACGGCAGCAGCCGGCCGGCGCCGACCTCGACGAGCGCCCATTCACGCAGCCGCGCCGGGATCGCGAACTCAACCTGCGGCCACGCCGCGCCCGACGCCGGGCGCCATCGCCCGACCGGCAAGGTTCGCGCCCCGGTGCGCGCCCGGCTTTCGCGCTTGTCGTCTTGTGGCACCGCGCGCCCCCAACCCTTTGCGCGCCGAGAAAGTCCGCCGCATGCTACATGACGCCCGGGCGCGCTGGCGAGTGAGAATGTTCACAAGCCGGTGGAGCCTGCACGCACCATTGCCGACGCCTCACTTCAATAGACACCTTGGAGGCTCGACCATAAACTCGCCGTGCAAAACGCTGGACGAGGTTGTGCTCTCCATGGCCCGACAAAATGTCGAGCGCCGTCTAGCCGCCATCCTGGCGGCCGATGTTGTCGGTTATAGCCGGTTGATGGCGGCCGACGAGGAGGGAACGCTCGCCCGCCTGAATTCCCTCCGCCGTGAGCTCTGGGAGCCGACGATCGCGGAACATCGTGGCCGAGTCGTCAAACGCACCGGCGACGGAATGCTGGTTGAGTTTGGCAGCGCCGTCGACGCCGCCCGTTGCGCGATCCTGACCCAGCAAGGGATGGTGAAGCGCAATGAAGGCGTGCCCCGCGAGAAGCGAATCGATATCCGCATCGGCATCCACATCGGCGACATCATTATCGAAGAGGGAGACATCTTCGGAGACGGCGTCAACATTGCAGCGCGACTCGAAGGCATCGCGCAGTCCGGCGGCATTTCGATTTCCGAGGATGCCTGGCGGCAGGTGCAGGGCAAGGTGACCGCCGACTTCGTCGATGCCGGCGAGCAGAACCTGAAGAATATCCCAAGACCGGTACGCGTCTATCGCCTAAACTTCGAGGAAGCACGCGCTGCACAGCCGGCCGCTTCGCCGACGCCATCGCCTGAGCAACCCTCGATCGCGGTGCTGCCGTTCCAAAACATGAGCGGCGATCCGGAGCAGGAACATTTCTGCGACGGCCTGGTCGAAGACATCATCACCACCTTGTCAAAGCTGGCAGGATTGCGGGTGATCGCGCGCAATTCGAGCTTCGTCTACAAGGGTCGTTCGGTCGACGTGCGCGAAGCGGCCAAGCAGCTGGGCGTCCGTTACATTCTTGAGGGCAGCGTTCGCAAGAGCGGCAATCGCATTCGCATCACTACGCAGTTGATCGATGCAAAAGACGGCACGCACGTCTGGGCGGAGCGTTACGACCGCTCGATCGAGGATATTTTTGCCATTCAGGACGAGATCACCCTCATTTTGGCTACCGAAATGCAGGTCAGGCTTACTGATGGCGAGCAAGCGCGGCTCCGCTACACGACAACCAACAATGTCGAGGCCTGGACTGCCTGGGTAGAAGGCCTGTCTTACTACCGCCAAGCGATCACCAAAGAGAACATGGCTGCGGTGCAGCTGTGGTGGGAAAAGGCGCTCGCGCTTGACCCGGCGTCGGCGGTGCTGAACGCCATGCTCGGCTTCATTCTCTTCGTGAACGCCCGCTTTGGCTGGTCGGATGATCGCGAAGCAACATTCATTAAGTCGCGAGCATATGCCGACCGTGCGCTTGAGCTCGATCCGAACAACGCCTACGCCCACCTTGTCCTCGGCTTGCTGTGTTGGCCGGAGGAGCGCTTTGACGAGGCTGTTTCCCACGCGAGAAAAGCCGTCCAACTGGCGCCGGGCGCAGCCGACATATTAAATCAAGCCGGCTTCATTCTCGCGCCATCGGGATTTCCCGAGGAGGCGTTGATCCTGGCGCAAAAATCGATCGCGCTGAACCCGAACCATCCGGCCCGTTATCTTGGCATTCTGGGAAATGCGTGCCGTCTGTCGGGGCATATTGATGAAGCGATTGCCGCCTTCGAGGCCTACGACGCCCGCAGTCCCGGCTTCGGCCTTGTCGATCTGGTGATTGCCTATCGGGACATCGGCGAAGCCGAAAAGGCAAACGACGCCGCAAAACGCCTGTTGGCGGCGCGCCGAGATTTCACTATCGCGGCGTGGCGAAACACGCAATTTCGGCGCGATACGCAACGGCTCGATGCAGATCTTGCAGCGCTTCGGGCCGCCGGACTTCCGCCGGGGTGAGCAGAGCGACCGGCTGCGCAGGAGGCGGCTATCGGCGGCGCGGTGCCCTGCTCACTCTTTGCCCGCGACCTTCGCCCAGGTATCGCGTAATCCGACAGTGCGGTTGAACACCGGCCGCTCCGGCCGGGAATCCGGATCACGGCAGAAATAGCCCTGCCGTTCGAACTGGACGGGCTCGTCGGAATTCCCTGCCGCCAGAGCCGGCTCCAGCCGCGCGTCGCCGAGCACTTCGAGGGAGTCCGGATTGAGGTCGGCTACGAAATTGCCGGCATTCGGATCCGGACGCAGGAACAGCGCATTGTAGAGCCGCACCTCGGCCGGCACCGAATCAGCCGCCGAGACCCAGTGCATGGTCGCCTTGACCTTGCGGCCGTTCGGCGCATTGCCGCCCTTCGTCGCCGGATCGTAGGTGCAGCGCAGCTCGATCATCTCGCCCGCCGCGTTCTTCCTGACCTCGCGGCAGGTGATGAAATACCCATAGCGCAGCCGCACCTCGGCGCCCGGCGACAAGCGGAAGAACTTTTTCGCCGGCTGCTCCATGAAATCGTCGCGCTCGATGAACAGCTCGCGGCCAAAGCGCAGCCGCCGCGTGCCGGCGCTCGCATCCTCCGGATGATTGGCCGCCTCGACCTCCTCGCTTTGGCCTTCCGGATAGTTGTCGATCACGACCTTCAGGGGCCGCAGTACCGCCATACGCCGCTGCGCCGTCCTGTTGAGATGCTCGCGGATGGAAAATTCCAGCATCCCCACGTCGACCGTGCTGTTGGCCTTGGCGACGCCGATGCGCTTGACGAAATCGCGGATGGCGGCCGGCGGCACGCCGCGGCGGCGCAGGCCGGCAAGCGTCGGCATGCGCGGATCGTCCCAGCCCTTCACATGACTGCCGCGAACCAGCTCCGTCAGCACGCGCTTCGACAGCACGGTGTAGGTGAGATTGAGCCGCGCGAATTCGTATTGATGCGGTCGGGACGGCACCGGCAGGTTTTCCAGGAGCCAGTCGTAGAGCGGCCGGTGATCTTCGAATTCGAGGGTGCAGAGCGAGTGGGTGATGCCCTCGATGGCGTCCGACTGGCCGTGGGCGAAATCGTAGCTCGGGTAGATGCACCACCTCCTGCCGGTGCGCGGATGCTCGGCATGAAGGATGCGGTACAGCACCGGATCGCGCATGTTGATATTGCCGGAAGCCATATCGATCTTGGCGCGCAAGACGCGGGCGCCGTTCGGAAACTCGCCGCCACGCATGCGGCGGAACAAGTCGAGATTTTCATCGACGCTGCGGCCGCGGTACGGGCTGTCGGTTCCGGCCTCGGTCAAGGTGCCGCGCGTCAGCCGCATCTCCTCCTGGGTCTGATCGTCGACATAGGCCTTGCCGGCGCGGATGAGGTTTTCCGCCCATTCGTAGAGCCGCTCGAAATAGTCCGACGCGTGATAGAGGTGGTCGCCCCAATCGAAGCCGAGCCAGCGCACGTCGCGCTCGATGGCGTCGATATATTCCTGCGCCTCCTTGGTCGGGTTGGTGTCGTCGAAACGCAGGTTGCAATGGCCGCCGAACTCCTCGGCGACACCGAAATTCAGGCAAATCGACTTGGCGTGACCGATATGTAGATAGCCGTTCGGCTCGGGCGGAAACCGCGTCACCACGGACTTGTGCCGGCCGGAGGCGAGATCGGAGCGAATGATGTCGCGGATGAAGTCCTGGCCCGCTTCCCGCACTGCTGTTTCTGCAATCGTCATGACCGGATCGCTTCTCGTTGCCGCGCCCGCCGCGCCGCGGCGCGCCCGCATTGAACAAATCGGGGGCGCGGGTCAAGTCCGCGGGCAATTCCGGAACGCCTTTAGCTTCCCTTAGTGCCTGGCTGTGCTACACGAACGCGCCAGCGCCATCCCTGGGTAGATAATGAGCGTCGTCGCCCGCTTCGCCCCCTCGCCGACCGGATTTCTGCATATCGGCGGCGCGCGCACCGCGTTGTTCAACTGGCTCTATGCCCGCGGCCGCGGCGGCAAGATGCTGCTGCGCATCGAGGACACCGACCGGGAACGCTCGACGCAGGCTGCGATCGACGCCATCCTCGACGGGCTGTCCTGGCTCGGCATCGATTGGGACGGCGACCCGGTCTATCAGTTCGCCCGCTCGCCGCGGCATCGCGAGGTGGCCGAACAGCTCCTCGCCGCGGGCAACGCCTACCGATGCTACGCCAGCCCGGAAGAGCTTGCGCAAATGCGCGAGGCGGCGCGGCGCGAAGGCCGTGCCAGGCTCTATGACGGCCGCTGGCGCGATCGCGATCCCAGCGAAGCGCCGCCGGGCGTCAAACCCGCGATCCGGCTCAAGGCGCCGCTCACTGGCGAAACCGTCATCGACGATCAAGTGCAGGGCCGTGTGGTCTGGCAGAACGAGAATCTTGACGACCTGGTGTTGCTCCGCTCCGACGGTAGCCCGACTTACATGCTCGCCGTCGTCGTCGACGATCATGACATGGCGGTGACCCATATCATCCGCGGTGACGATCACCTGACTAACGCGGCCCGCCAGAAACAGATTTACGACGCGCTCGGCTGGCCGGTCCCGGCGATGGCGCATATCCCGCTGATCCACGGTCCGGACGGCTCGAAATTGTCGAAGCGGCATGGCGCCCTCGGCGTCGACGCCTATCGCGCCATGGGCTGCCTGCCGCCGGCTTTGCGCAATTATCTCGTGCGACTCGGCTGGAGCCACGGCGACCAGGAAATATTCTCGACCGAAGAAATGATCGCCGCGTTCGATCTGCCGGCGATCGGCCGCTCGCCCGCACGCTTCGATTTCGCCAAGCTGGAAAACCTCAACGGCCACTATATTCGGCACGCCGACAACGCGGCGCTGCTCGACGCCGTCGAGAGGCTGCTGCCGCACATCGCCGGCGGCGATGCGATCGCCGCAAAGCTGACGCCGACGCTGCGGAGCCAATTTCTGGCGGCCATGCCGAGCTTGAAGGAGCGCGCCAAGACCCTGATCGATCTTATTGAAGGCGCATACTTTTTACTGGCCGACCGGCCCATCAAGCTCAATGACTCGGCGAGCGCCGTCCTGACTCCCGAGGCCAGATTGCTACTGCACGACCTTGCGCCCGAACTGGCGCATGTCGAGCCATGGACCGCAGCCGGAACCGAGCAAGCGGTGCGCGCCTTCGCCGAACGCAGAGGCGCCAAGCTCGGCGCAATCGCGCAGCCGCTACGCGCTTCGTTGACCGGCCGCACCACCTCGCCCGGAATTTTCGAAGTGCTGGTCGTGCTGGGCAAAGTCGAGAGCCTGGCGCGGATCGCCGATCAGGTCCGGCTCGAGGGAGCTGCACCGCTCGCCACTTGATCGTTCGCCTTGAGTAAGCGTGCGGCTTTTACCGCTGCCTGCGCACGACTGGTGCAACGCTGCGGAAAAGCCTATTTTCTTGCAGCGCACACTTCGTTGCGCTAGGCCCATGAAGGCCGGATCAGCGGTGCCGCAGCCGCGTTCGACCTTGAAGGCGTGTGCGCTGCACCGTTGAGGCTGTCACGGCGAGGATGCGATCATGGACGCAAAGGCCGGCACCAACACCAAAACCGGTACGCTGACACTCGGCGATAAGACCTTTTCGTTTCCGCTTAACGAGGGAACGATCGGCCCGCAGGTGATGGACGTCAGCAAGCTCTACACGCAGACCGGCATATTCACCTACGATCCCGGCTTCACCTCGACGGCAAGCTGCGAGTCCAAGATCACCTATATCGACGGCGACGAGGGGATTCTGCTCTATCGCGGCTATCCGATCGAGGATCTCGCCGAGCACGGCGACTTTCTCGAGACCTGCTATCTGCTGCTCTACGGCGAGTTGCCGACCGCAGCCCAGAAGCAGAATTTCGACGACCGCGTGGTCCATCACACGATGGTCCACGAGCAGATGAGCCGCTTCTTTTTTGGTTTCCGCCGCGACGCGCACCCGATGGCGATCATGGTCGGATGCGTCGGCGCGCTGTCGGCGTTCTACCACGACTCGACCGACATCACCGATCCGACCCAGCGCATGATCGCCTCGATCCGCATGATCGCGAAGTTGCCGACGCTGGCGGCCATGGCCTACAAATATTCGGTCGGCCAGCCGTTCATGTATCCGAAGAACGATCTGGACTACGCTTCCAATTTCCTGCGCATGTGCTTTGCGGTGCCGTGCGAGGAGTACAAGCCCAATCCGGTGCTGGCGCGCGCCATGGACCGCATCTTCACGCTGCACGCCGACCACGAACAGAACGCGTCGACCTCGACGGTGCGGCTGGCCGGCTCGACCGGCGCCAACCCGTTCGCCTGCATCGCCGCGGGCATCGCCTGCCTGTGGGGCCCGGCGCACGGCGGCGCCAACGAGGCGGCGCTGAAAATGCTCGGCGAAATCGGCACCGTCGACCGCATCCCCGAATACATCAGGCGCGCCAAGGATCCTGACGATTCGTTCCGCCTGATGGGCTTCGGCCATCGCGTCTACAAGCACTACGACCCGCGCGCCAAGATCATGCAGAAGACCTGCCACGAAGTCCTGCACGAGCTCGGCATCAACGATCCGCTTCTCGACGTCGCCATGGAGCTGGAGCGGATCGCGCTCCACGACGACTATTTCGTCGAGAAGCGGCTCTATCCGAACGTCGATTTCTATTCCGGCATCACGCTGCGCGCCATGGGCTTCCCGACCTCGATGTTCACCGTTCTGTTCGCGGTGGCGCGCACGGTCGGCTGGATCGCACAGTGGAAGGAAATGATCGAGGACCCGCACCAGAAGCTCGGCCGGCCGCGCCAGCTCTACACCGGCGCGACGCGCCGCGACTACCTGCCGATTTCGCGGCGGAGGTGACGCCGTCTCGTCATCGCGAGGAGCAACGCGACGAGGCGATCCAGATCATAGCCGCTAGGCTGCCTTTATTGCTTCGCGGAGCCTGTCATCGGGCCGGCCACTTCGGGCCGGACCCGTTGGCTCGCGATGAGGAACAGCCCTAAAAATGACTGTATGACGGTCGTGCGAAGGCGAGCGGCTTGCCTTCATCCACGAAGCGCGCGCCCTCGCCCGCCTGGACGCGCCCGATCTCGGTCACGGCGACGCCGGCCGCCTGCGCGCCGGCGCGAAAACCGGCAAGCCGTTCCGGCGGCAGCGTCAAGAGGATTTCATAGTCGTCGCCGCCGGTGAGCGCCGCCTCGATCAGCGCCGGCTCGGCGGCGATAACGGCGCGCGCGGCGTTGGAAAATGGAACGCGCGCCACGTCGATTTCGGCCGCGACCGCCGAGGCGCGGCAGAGCTTTCCGAGATCGCCGGCGAGGCCATCGGAGACGTCCATCGCGGCCGTGGCGTGGCTCAACACCGCGTCGGCGAGCGCGTTGCGCGGTTGCGGCAGCAGATAGCGCTCCTCCAGGTGACGCGCCATCGCGTCGGTGAGCCGCCAGCGCTCGGCGAGCTTGCGGTCGCGGCGCAATCGCAGGCCGAACGTCGCATCGCCGATAGTGCCGGTGACCATCACGCAGTCGCCGATCTTGGCGGTCGCGCGCTGCACCATGCGCCCGAACGGCACCGCGCCGAAGGCGGCAATCGAGATCGAGATCGGCCCCGGCGTGTGGTCGGTGTCGCCGCCGAGGAGCGGGCAATGATAACGCACAGCGTCGTCGCCGAGCCCGGCGGCGAACGCGGAGAGCCACGCCTCGTCAATCCCGGCCGGCAACGCGAGCGCGAGCAGAAAGCCCAGCGGCTTGGCGCCCTTGGCGGCAAGATCGGAGAGATTCATGCGCAGCGCCTTGCGGCCGATCGTATCCGGCGGATCGTCGGCAAAGAAATGCACGCCGGCGATGACGCCGTCGGTTTTGAGCACGAGGTCGCAACCCGGAGGCGGCGTCAGCACCGCGGCGTCATCGCGAAGGCCCAAGGCGCCCGGATGGGTCGCGAGCGGACGCAAATGGCGCGCGATCAGGCGTTCCTCGGCCGATTCCGTTGACTCTGTCATCGGACCACGCAGCGGCGGATTGTGCTAATCATCTATCAGCGCTGGAAGCCCGAGGAAATGCCGTGGAGCCGTTCGACCTCTACTCGCCCGCCATCGACGCGGACCCGTTTCCCTACTACGCCGAGCTGCGTGAGAAATATCCGTGTTACTGGAGCGAGAATGCCGGGCTTTGGATTCTGTCGCGCTACGACGATATCGTCGAAGCGGCGCGCAACTGGGAGACCTTTTCGTCGACGCAGGGCAACATGATCGACGAATTGCCCGGCCGCGCCGGCGCGACGCTGGGAACGACTGACCCGCCGCGTCACGACCGGCTGCGGGCGCTGAGCCAAGCCGCGTTTCTCAAACGCAATCTCGACCGGATGGTCGAGCCGACCCTCGAAATCGCTGATCGCGCGCTCGATCGCATCGTCGAGCAAGGCACCTTCGAGTTCGTCAACGACTTTTCCAGCCAGATCACGGTCGGGCTCTTGTTCCGCACCATGGGGCTGCCGGCGCGGGATCACGCCGAGATCAGGCGCAAAGTTATCCTTGCGGTCTCGACCGACAAGGCCGTGAAAGGCCGCACACCCGAGCACATCGCCGCGTTCCGGGATTTGAGCGAGTTTCTCACCGCCGAAGTGGCGGCACGCCGGAACAACCCGACCGATGATCTCATCACCCATCTCGCCGAAGCCGAGATCGACGGTGACCGCCTGACCGAACGCGAGGTGGTGCTCACCACCGCGACCTTCGTCATGGCCGGCGTGGAATCGCTGTCGAGCTTCATGAGCATGTTCGCGCTCAATCTGCATGACCACCCGGAGGCACGGCGGCGTCTGGTCGCCGACCCGGCCTTGATCGCGCCGGCGATCGAGGAATCGTTGCGCTTCAACACTTCGGCACAGCGCTTCAAACGCGCCGCCATGCGGCGGACCGAACTGCACGGCCAAACGATCGAGCCGGGCGACAAGGTCGTGCTCGCCTTCGGCTCGGGCAATCGCGACCAACGCAAATTCCCCGACCCGGACAGGTACGACATCGACCGCCGGCCGCAGGGCCATTTGGGTTTCGGCTCCGGCAAGCATTTCTGCCTTGGCGCGCAGATGGCGCGGCTCGTCACCGAGGTCGCCATGCGCCGCTACCTCGAACGGGTGCCGGACTATCGCCTCACCGTCGACGAGCTCGCCTGGAATTCATCGTCGAATTTCCGCAGCCCGACGGCGCTGCCATTCGCGCTCGGATGAGACGGCGCGAGCTGATCGCCGGGGCCGCCAAAAAATAACATTAAATTTTTAGGCTCCTCATTCACACGCGGCAGATCAGAGATATGATCGAACAGCAGCTTGGCCTGTTTAATTCGGCGGCATATGATCCCCGGAATTTGCAGGATAAACTGCCTGTTGCGCCGGTTAGCTCGGTCAGACCTCGATAAAGTCGGCGGGTACGCTTGGAGCACGTTGCGGACTGGCTCGAAAGGCTCGGCATTTCCGAGTACGCGGAGCGTTTTGCCAAGAACGACATTGATGCGTCCGTCCTGCCTCATTTAACCGATCAGGACCTCAAAGAGCTTGGCGTTTCGCTCGGGCATCGGCGCAAGATGCTCGCGGCTATCGGCGAGCTGACCGCCGCAACTGCGGCGCTCGAGCCCGCCGCTCGAACAGAGCCGAAGCCGCACGATACCGCCGAGCGTCGCCAGGTCACGGTGATGTTCTCGGACCTGGTCGGTTCGACGGCAGTCTCGGCCCGCATGGATCCGGAGGATCTGCGCGAGGTCATTTCGGCGTATCAGAAATGCGTCGCCGAGACAGTGCTCCGCTTCCGCGGGTTTGTTGCGAAATACATGGGCGACGGCGTGCTCGTCTATTTCGGCTATCCGCAGGCGCATGAGGACGACGCCGAGCGTGCGGTACGCGCGGGGCTGGAGCTGATCTCGGCGGTGATCGGGCTCAAGACGCAGGCTTCGCTGCAGACCCGCGTCGGCATTGCGACCGGGCTGGTCGTGGTCGGCGACCTGATCGGATCGGGGGAGGCGCAGGAGCGCGGCATCGTCGGCGAAACGCCGAATCTTGCGGCGCGCCTGCAGGGCGTCGCCGAGCCGAACATGGTCGTCGTTGCCGAAAGCACGCGAAGGCTCCTGGGCAATCTGTTCGAGCTTGAGGAACTCGGAGCAAAGGACCTCAAGGGCATCGCCGGACCGGTGCGAGCTTGGGCAGCGCTGCGGCCGAGTTCGGTGGAAGGGCGTTTCGAGGCGCTGCACGCGAGCGGCCTGACTACTCTCGTCGGGCGGGAAGAAGAACTCGAATTGCTGCTGCGGCGCTGGGCGAGGGCGAAGAGCGGCGAAGGCCAAGCGGTGTTGCTTTCCGGCGAAGCCGGGATCGGCAAATCGCGGCTCACAGCATCGCTGCTGGACCGCGTCGGCGCCGAACCGCATACGCGCTTGCGCTATTTCTGCTCGCCGCAGCACACCGACAGCGCATTTTATCCGATCATCGGTCACATGGAACGTGCCGCTGGATTGGCGCGCGAGGACACCGTGCAAGCGAAGCTCGACAAGCTCGATGCCCTGCTCGCGCAGAGTTCGACATCGGTCCAGGATGCGGCACTTTTTGCCGAGATGCTCTCGCTCCCGAACGATGGCCGCTATCCCACGCTCCAGTTGACGCCGCAGCAGCGTCGCCAGAGAGTGATGGAAGCGCTCCTTTTGCAGTTGGTGACCCTGACCCGCTCCAGTCCGGTGCTGATCATCTTCGAAGATGCGCATTGGACCGACCCCACAAGCCTGGAAGCAATGGGGCGGACAGTGGACCGGATCGCGAGCCATCGCGTGTTGCTGATCGTGACGTTCCGGCCGGAATTCGAGCCGCCCTGGATCGGACGGCCGCATGTGACGGTCCTCACCATTAATCGGCTCACGCAGCGCGACGTCGGCACTATGATCGACCGCGTCACCGGCAACAAACCGCTACCAGCGAGCATCCGGCAGGACATTATCGAGCGCACCGACGGCATTCCCTTGTTCGTCGAGGAAATGACCAAGGCGGTGCTGGAGGCGGGGAGCGAGGCGGCGGCTGCGGATGCGATTGGGGCGGTGCCGTCACCGGGCCTAGCCGTTCCGGCAAGCCTGCACGCCTCGCTGATGGCGCGGCTCGACCGGCTCGGCCCAGCCAAAGAGGTGGCGCAAATCGGGGCGGCAATCGGGCGGGAATTCTCGCATGCCCTGCTGGCTGCGGTGGTGCGCAAGCCGGAAGCGGAGCTTAATTCGGCGCTGGATCGTCTCATAGCCGCTGGCTTGCTGTTCCGGCAGGGCGTGCCGCCGCATGCGAGCTATCTGTTCAAGCATGCGCTGGTGCAGGACGCGGCCTATGGCACGCTGTTGCGCGAGCCGCGCCGCGCGCTGCACGCCCGCATCGCCGAAACCCTTGAAAGCCGGTTCACGGAAATCGCCGAGAGCCAGCCGGAGCTGCTGGCGCGCCATTGCACCGAGGCCGGCCTGATCGAAAAGGCCGCGGCAATGTGGGGCAAGGCCGGTCAGCGGTCGCTAACACGCTCGGCGCTGGTCGAAGCCGTAGAGCAGCTTACGCGTGCGCTGGCCCAGATTGCGCCCTTGCCCGCTACTCCGGTGCTGCGTCGCGAAGCGATCAAGCTTCAGGTCGCGCTCATAACTCCGCTCGCTCACCTCAAAGGATTTTCCGCGCCGGAAACCAAGGCGGCCGTGGAGCGGGCACGCTTGCTGATTGAACAAGCCGAAGCGCTCGGAGAGCCTCCCGAGGACCCGCTGTCGCTGTTCTCGGTCCTCTTCGCCGTCGGGATCGCGAACTATGTCGCCTTCAACGGCGATGTCTGCCGTGATCTCGCGGTGCAGCTCTTGGCGGTCGCCGAAAAACTGGGAACGGCGGTTCCGCTCCTGATCGCCCATCGCACCATGGCCGGCGCCCTCCTGCACACCGGCGACCTCGCCGAAAGCCGATCGCACTATGATCAGGCGCTCGCACTATACGATCCTGCCGCGCATCGTCCGCTGGCGACCCGGTTCGGCCAAGACCACGTGGTGTCGGTCTTGTTCTACCGGGCGCTGGCTTCGTGGATGCTGGGTTACCTCGAGGCCGCCCTTGCGGACTCGAACCAAGCGCTCAGCAATGCGCGCCAGGTCGGTCACGCCGCCACGTTGATTTATGCGCTCACCCTCACAAGTTTCAACCAAATCCTCTACGGGAACTACGCGACAGCGAGCATGCATCTCGATGAAGCTGTCGCACTCGCGGACGAAAAGGGCGCTTTGTTCTGGAAAGTGACGGCGACTGTGCTCAAGGGTTGCGTATTGGCCCTGACTGGCAAAGCCGCGGAGGCAGTTCCAATAATCAATTCCGCGGTCACTGCATTTCGGTCGACGGGAGCAACGGTGTGGATGCCGTTGTATCTGTCGTATTTGACCAGGGCCTATGCAGAACACGGCCAGTTCGATGACGCTCGGCGCTGCATTAGCGAAGCGATCGTGCTGGTAGAGACAAGCAAAGAGAGCTGGTGCGAGGCCGAGGTCAATCGCGTGGCCGGCGAAATCGCGCTCAGGTCGCCGGAGCCGGATGCCGCGAAGGCGGAAGCGCATTTCGACCGGGCACTCGAAATTGCGCGCAAGCAGCAGGCAAAGTCCTGGGAACTGCGTGCGGCGATGAGCATGGCGCGGCTCTGGCGTGATCAGGGCAAGCGCGATGCGGCCCGCGATCTGCTCGCGCCGCTCTACGGCTGGTTCACCGAAGGCTTCGACACGCTCGATCTGAAACAGGCCAAGGCCTTGCTCGGCGAATTGGCGTCATGACGGCGCACGAACTCCAATTTTGGCATTTTTCGAACGCGGCGCGATGTCCGACCCGGGCCGCCATGCGTTCCACAACGGACGTTAGTCCCGCTGGGCGAGTTGCCCACGATTAATTCAATTTACGAGCATGGGCCCGATGTGAGCAGGGATGTCAGTCGCTCGGCGGCGCATCGAACTCGCCGGCGCGCTCCTGCCGCGCCAATTGGTCGAGCACGGCATTGACCATGCCGGTCTCCTCGGCATCGACAAAGGCGGAGGCGACATCGACATATTCCGAAATCACGACGCGAGCGGGCACGTCGCGCCGGCATGCAAGCTCATAAGCGCCAGCGCGCAGGATCGCCCGCACCACGGCTTCGATGCGTTTGAGCGGCCAGCCGCGCGTCAAGGCGGCGTCGATCTGCCGATCGAGACGGGCCTGTTCGCGTAATACGCCGCCGACAATGTCGCGAAAGAATGCCGCCTCCGCCGGCCGATATTGCGCCCCTTCCACCTCGCCGCCGAGCCAGTAGTTTTCGAACTGGGCCACAATCTCGTTCAGTCCGGTGCCAATAAGGTCCATCTGATAAAGCGCCTGCACGGCGGCCAGGCGCGCCGCCCCGCGCTTGTTGGCTTTCCTCAACTCCTTGGCGGCCGGGCGCACCATCGCTACTTCCTCGCGCCGAGCCGGTGCTTGAGGGCGACCAGCGCCAGCGCGGCGCGCGCCGCGTCGCCGCCCTTGTCCTGCTCCTTGAGCCGCGCGCGGGCCAAGGCCTGCGTCAACGTATTGACGGTGACGATGCCGTTGCCGATCGGCAGCGCGCGCGCCACCGAAAGCTCAATCAGGCCCTGCGCCGAAAGCTGCGAGACGATCTCGAAGTGGATGGTGTCGCCGCGGATGACGCAACCGAGCGCCACCACGCCGTCGAAGGCGCGGCCGGTCTGCTTGGCCGCGTCCAGCGCAATGACGATCCCCACGGGAATTTCGAGCGAACCGGGTACGGTGACGACCTCGACTTCGGCGCGGGCTTTTTTCAGAACCTTCATCGCCCCGGCCAGCAAGAGGTCGGCAATGTCGTCGTAGTAGCGCGCTTCGACGATGAGGATGCGCGCGCGTTTGGCGCGGCTCCTGTCGGGCTTGTCGCGCTTAGCTTGCCGCGGGCCGGCCATTGCTCAACTCCGTTCTCGACGACGGTGGTAGCAAGCACGCCGCGCAGTCACAAGCGCGCCCGCTCAGCGCTGCCGCGCGGCCTCCGCCAGGCGCGCCGCGTAGCGCGCCATCTGATCGACTTCGAGATTGAGCCGCGCGCCCGGCCGCGGCTCGGCAAGCGTGGTGACTTTGAGCGTGTGCGGGATGATCAGCACGGAGAATGTGTCGCCATCGACGTCGTTGACCGTAAGCGAAACGCCGTCGAGCGCGACCGAGCCTTTGGCGGCAATGAAGCGGGCAAGCGCCGCTGGCGCCCGAAGCGATAGCCGCGCCATGTCGGGCAGGTCCTCACGCGCGACTAGTCCTGCGATGCCGTCCACATGGCCGCTCACCAGGTGACCACCGAGCTCGTCGCCGATCCGCAGCGAACGCTCGAGATTGAGCCGTGTACCCGGCCGCCAATCCCCGGCCGTGGTCACACGCAGCGTTTCCGCGGCGACATCGACGGCGAAGAAGCCGCGATTGCCGCGCCGTCCCCGGTCCACCACCGTCAGGCACGGGCCCGAGCAGGCAATGGACGCGCCGACCGCGATGGTGTCCGGATCATAGCCGCAGCCGATCGTCACGCGGCGCAAGCCGTCGGCCTGCTCCTTGACTTCAATAACCTCTCCTAAGTCACTGATAATGCCGGTAAACAACAGACTTACCTTCGTTCGAAGACCCAGCGCATGTCGGCACCCACCGGCTCGCTCGCGACGCAGCGCAGGTGCGGCGATTGCGTCAGCGCGGTGAGCGGCAAGCCCTCAAGCGCATCGATGCCGTCGGCGCCGACCAGGTTTGGTGACCGGAACAAGACGGCCTCGTCAACGCGGTCGGCCGTGACGAGAGACGCCGCCAGCTTCGGCCCGCCCTCGACCATCAGGCGGGTTATGCCGCGTTCGGCAATGTTCGTCAGCACCGCATCAAGGTTCAAACCGGTCGGGCTGTTTGGCTGCCGCAGGACCGTGGCGCCGTCGGCAACCAGGGCGTCTTCCGCCGGCTGCGGCGCCTGCGCTGCGGCGACGATCCAGAGCGGCACGTCGGCCGCCGTGGCCACCAGCCGTGACGTGCACGGCAGACGCAGCCGGCTGTCGAGCACAATGCGTACCGGCGAGTCTTGCGCCATGCCCGGCAGGCGGCAGGTCAGCAACGGATTATCGGCAAGGGCGGTGCCGATGCCGACCATGACCGCGTCGTTCTGCGCCCGCAGCAGATGCACGCGGTCGCGCGCTTGGTCCCCCGTGATCGCCAACGGCGTGCGGCCCGCGCCGCCGGCTTTGCCGTCGGCAGACACCGCAAGCTTGAGCGTGACGTGAGGTCGACCGTCGCGGACGCGCCGGATGTGTCCGGCGTGATCGTGACGCGCCGCTTCGGCGCCGACGCCGACCTCGACGACAATGCCGGCAGCGCGCAACCGCCGGTGGCCTTGGCCCGCCACCTTGGGATTGGGATCTTCCAGCGCCGAAACCACGCGCGCCACGCCCGCCGCCGCGATCGCGTCGGCACACGGCGGCGATTTGCCGTAATGGGAGCACGGCTCGAGCGTCACGTACAGCGTGGCGCCGCGCGCCGCCGTATCGGCCCGCCGTAACGCCTCGACCTCCGCATGGGGCCGCCCGCCGCGTTGCGTCCAACCGCGGCCGACGATGACGCCATCCCTGACGAGCACCGCGCCGACCGCCGGGTTGGGCCAGGTACGGCCGAGACCGCGGCGTCCGAGCGTCAGGGCCACAGCCATGAAGCGAGCATCATCGCTCTGCGCCAAGTCCGGGCCCCATGAGCTCATCGGCTGTTTCAAGCGGTCACTTGCGCGCGGTCTCCGTCGCCTCTTCTGCCGATAATTCCGCAAGCGCCGTCTCGAAGTCCTTGGCCTCGCGAAAATTGCGGTAAACTGAGGCGAACCGCACATAGGCGACGTCGTCGAGATCGCGCAGATAAGCCATGACCGTCTCGCCGATGGTCTCAGAGGACACCTCGCTTTCGCCGAGGCTCTCGAGTTCGCGCACGACCTTGGAGACCATCTGGTCGATGCGCTCGGGCTCGACCGCTCGCTTGCGCAGCGCCACCTGGACCGAGCGCAGCAGCTTGTCGCGGTCGAACGGCACCCGGCGTCCATTGCGTTTGATGACGATGAGTTCGCGCAACTGCACCCGCTCAAAGGTGGTGAAGCGGAAATTGCACGACAGGCAGACCCGGCGGCGGCGGATCACCGACGAATCCTCGGTCGGCCGGGAATCCTTGACCTGGGTGTCGAGGCTTGCACAGCTCGGACAGCGCATCTCTCGTTCCTCAGGCCTCGTAGACCGGGAAGCGGCCGACCAGGCGTTTGACCCGGTCGCGCACGTCGGCTTCGGCTGCTGCGTCGGCCTCGGCGCCCTTGTGCGCCAGCGCATCGAGAATGTCGGCGATCATGTCGCCGATCTGCCGGAATTCGGCGATGCCGAATCCGCGCGTGGTACCGGCCGGCGTGCCGAGCCGGACCCCGGACGTGATGGTCGGCTTTTCCGGATCGAATGGAATGCCGTTCTTGTTGCAGGTGATGTGGGCGCGCCCAAGCGCCGCCTCCGCCACCTTCCCGGTCAGGCGCTTCCTGCGCAAATCGACCAGCATGAGGTGGGTGTCGGTGCCGCCTGAAACGATATCAAGGCCCCGCGACTTGAGGGTTTCGGCAAGGGCCTTCGCGTTCTCGACGACATTCTTCGCGTAGACTCTGAACGACGGACGCAACGCCTCGCCGAACGCCACCGCCTTTGCCGCAATCACGTGCATCAGCGGCCCACCCTGCATGCCCGGGAACACCGCCGCGTTGAGTTTCTTCGCCAGTTCGTCGGCGGCGGCGAGAATCGCTCCGCCGCGCGGACCGCGCAGGGTCTTGTGGGTCGTCGTCGTCACCACGTGCGCATGCGGCAACGGGCTTGGATGGACGCCGCCGGCCACCAGCCCGGCGAAGTGTGCCATGTCGACCATGAAATAGGCGCCGACCTCGTCGGCAATCTCGCGGAAGCGGTGGAAATCGATGGTGCGCGGATAGGCCGAGCCGCCGGCGATGATCACGTTGGGCCGATGCTGTTTGGCCAGCCGCTCGACCTCCTCCATGTCGATCAGATGATCGTCGCGGCGGACGCCATAGGGCACCGGCTTGAACCAGCGCCCCGACAGATTGACCGGCGAGCCGTGGGTGAGGTGGCCGCCGGCGGCCAGGTTGAGCCCCATAAAGGTGTCGCCGGGCTGCATCAGGGCCATGAACACTTCGGCATTGGCGGAGGCGCCGGAATGCGGCTGCACATTGGCAAAGCCGCAGCCGAACAGTTTTTTGGCGCGATCGATCGCCAGTTGCTCGGCGATGTCGACGAACTGGCAGCCGCCGTAATAGCGCTTCCCCGGCAGGCCTTCGGCATATTTGTTGGTGAGCACCGAGCCCTGCGCTTCAAGCACGGCACGGCTGACGATGTTCTCCGACGCAATCAGCTCGATCTCGTCGCGCTGGCGGTGCAGCTCCCGGCCGATGGCATCGGCGATTTCGCGATCGCTTGCGGCGAGCGAAGCGGAGAAGAAACCCTCGGCCGTAAGCGCAGCTTGGTGAGGAACGGACATGCCTGCCCTGCCTTGTTATTTCGCCCAATGGGGGTATGTCCGCCGGCCAGCGTCCCCCACTCGCCGATAGCATACCGGCGGCCCGGCGCAAGCTCTTGGACGGTCCGGCGGCCACGCCCCTAGATGATGTGGGGAGGATCTTGATTACGCGGTAGCCCGGGCGCGGCAGGCACCCCGGGCAGCATCCCGGCGCTACAAATTCGAGGTCGCGGTCGAGGTGCCGGCAAGCCCGTCCTTGCCGTAAATGTCTTCGCGGAATTGCACGACGCCGTCAGCCGTGGCCCAGCCGGTAATATAGACCCAGTGCAGCGGCACCGGCTTCTTCAGCTCGACGTTCTTCTGCTCGCCGGATTTGATGACCCGATCGATATCTTCCAGCGACCAGCCGCGCATTCCATCGAGCAGCCAGGCGACCAGGTGCCGCACATTCTGCACGCGAACGCAGCCCGACGAATGAAACCGGAAATCGTCGCCGAACAGGTTCTTCAGCGGCGTATCGTGCATGTACACCCCATAGGGGCTCGGGAAGTTGATGCGGATCGAGCCGAGCGAGTTGAAACTGCCGGGGTCCTGCTTGAACGTGTAATTGGTCGCGTCCTCCGAGTACCAATTGATCTGCGCCGGTCGCAGTTCCCTGTGACGCAAATCGAAGATGCGGATGTGATTGCTGGTGAGGTAATCCGGCTGCTCCTGCATTTTCGGAATCAAATCCTTGTGCACGATCGAGGCCGGCACCGTCCAATAAGGATTGAAGTTGATCTGAATGATCTTGCTGTTGATCTCGGGCGACGGCCGATCCGGCTTGCCGACCACGGCGGTGTGGCGCGACACCGCCGCCCCGTTCTCGATCGCCTCGATACGAGCCGCCGGAATATTGCAGACTACGTAGCGCGGGCTCAGCTTGGCGCTGAGCGCGCGCAGCCGCGTGACGTTGATTTTCAGTTGCGCAAGCCGGACCGGTGCCGGCACGTTGATGGCGCCAAGCGTCTCGGCGCGAATGATACCGTCCACGGTCAAGCCATGGCGCGCCTGAAAGCGCCGTACGGCGGCGTCCACGTAGGAATCGTAGATATCGTTGCCGACTGCGTTCGAGTCGATGTCGCCGGATGCGGCCAGGCGGGCACGAAGCGCGGTGACGCTCGGATGCCGATCGCCGAGGCGCAGCACGTTGACGGGCGGCACATACCGCCAGCCGCCGCGGGCCACGATCTCCGCATAGCGGTCGATCGCCTTCTCCGTCGTCTGCGCCGTCGCCGCGGAGACGGTCGGCTCGGACGGCTTCGGCATATGAATATTGCGGGAAGCCTCGTCGAAGCTCGGCCCGAACCCGCCCCGTTGCGTATCGTTCATCAGCGCGTCCAGGGGGGATTCCTCGGCGGCCGCCGCGCGCGCGGCCAATCCGGCCGCAGCCAAACTGGCGGCGCCGGCAAGGCGTGCTAAGACGGCCCGCCGGTTGAGGCGTCGATCGTCGGGGGCAGAAGCTTCGTCCATGCGATATCCACAGATCACGGCATGAAGGCCGAATTGGGCCAAAGGTCCGGGCAAACGCGCTAGCCGGGGGCTGGAACTAACACGGCGGCCCAAGCCGCCAAAGCGGCAAGGCCGCGCCTTGCTGCAATTGCGGCACAAAGCTGTGAGTTGAGTGCGCGCCGGCCTGTCAAGCCGCCAGAAACTTGCCAAGAAGCGCATAGTGTCGCGTTGCCAGCTTGGCTCTAACCGAAGGCGGGTCCGTCAACACCGCCGGGAGCAATTATGGGCATCATCCGGCTCATCGCGGCCCCGATCCGCAGAATTGCGCGATCGCGGCTCGTTCAGTTGCTCGTCGTGGTCGCGATCATTCTGCTGCTGGACCACTATTCCTATGACTATGCGGTGCTCCGCCCGGTCGCGGACGCTCTCAAGCGGTTGGTCACCGCTACGGTGCAGCTCTGCTCGGAATATTTCCGGGTCGGGATTTTAACCGACCCGGTGCTGCAGGTCGGCCTGATGATCGCCTATGTCTATATCGTGTGCCTGCTGATCTTTGTCTTGTTGCGCTACTTGGCGCGACTTACCATCGACGTGGTCGGCTGGAGCAATTTTTTGTGGCTGCGAAGCACCATCGCCCGGGAGCGCGGGATCGCGGCGTACCGCGCCTGGCTGCCGCTCGAGAGAATAAGGCCGGCCGATTGCCCGCCGGAAGAGTGGGAGCAACAGTTCGCCTGGCCGGCCGACAACAAGCCGCCATACCCGCCGCTCGCCCTGAGAATGGCGTGGGGGGCCTTGAGCTACGTTTTGGTGATCGCGGTCGCTGCCGTGCTGCTGCAGGAGTTCAGCCCGTTTCCGGTCCTGAGCTGGCTCGGCAAGCTGACCAAAATCTCGGGGGCCTGATACGGCCGCGATAGCGCAGCAAAAAAGACCCCAGCATTGGCGCCGGGGCTTGAGGCACGCCAGTACGACGGAAAACGCTGGCGGAAAGGCGTCGGCTCGTTCAGAGCCGATAGAGAATTTGGTCGGTCCAGAACCGCTCGAGCCGGTGCAGCGCCTTGTTGAGGGCACCGAACTCCTCGGCATTGATGCCGCCGACCTGCTCCACCGTGCGCACGTGCTTGTGGTAGAGCGCATCGACGATGTCGCGCACCTCGCGGCCTTTGTCGGTGAGCTTGATGCGCACCGAACGGCGGTCGACGCGCGAGCGCTGGTGATCGAGGAAGCCCATCTCGACGAGCTTCTTGAGATTGTAGGAAACGTTGGAGCCGAGATAGTAGCCGCGCGTGCGCAGTTCGCCCGCAGTCAGCTCCTTGTCGCCGATATTGTACAGCAGCAGCGCCTGCACCGAATTGATGTCGGCGCGGCCGCGGCGGTCGAACTCGTCCTTGATGACGTCGAGCAGACGCCGATGTAGGCGCTCTACCAAGGTCAGCGCCTCCAGATAGTGCGGCCGAATATGGTCGAATCGCGCTTCGCGCTCGGCGGACTCGACCGTCTTGACGACGGCTTTCATAATGACGCCTTTCCCGTTCTATTTTGTTTATAGTCGACGGGCCCTGTTTCCCATCGCGTGGCGCGACACTAGCGGCGACGGTCTAAGATCAGTTTAAAAGACACGCTAAAAATAGGGTTTATTCGCCGCGCTGGCGGCATGATTAAGCCTCTAATTGCTGGAGATTTTGCGAGGCTTTGTTCACCGTGTCGTTTGCGTCGGGCCGTTCGGCCGTGGCGCCGGCGCTCGCAGTCGACATCGCGCCGGACCGACCTACCCGCCATAGCCGGCACGCCCGGTCCGGCGCTTTAGGTTGAATCGATTGCGCTCTATAAGTTTTGTGGGAGCATGATCTTTTCGGAAAACCGGTGTCCACTTTTCCGGATCATGCTCTTGGCTACTGACTTTTGAGAAGCCGAATAGGAAAATGAAGATCGCAATCGAACAAACGCAGATCGACGGAGTTTTGGTTGTAATCCCGCCGGTCCACAACGATCACCGAGGATTCTTTCTCGAGTTATTCAGGGCCGACGAGTACGCAAAACACGGGCTCCCCGCCACATTCGTTCAACTCAATCATTCGGGGTCAGTCAGAAACACGGTGCGGGGCCTTCACTTCCAATGGGACCCGCCGATGGGCAAGCTGATGTGGGTCAGTCGTGGGTCGGCCTTTTTGGTAGCCGTCGACATTCGCAAAAATTCGCCGACATTGAGTAAATGGTTTGGAGCGATCTGTACCGATGAGGAGCGCCGCTTGATTTGGGCACCGGCCGGGTTCGCGCGCGGCTTTGCGGTCTTGTCGGACTACGCAGAAGTCCAATATTTGACCACGGCAACCTACAATCAAGCCGCAGAGTCGGGCATTCTCTGGAATGACCCCGATATTGGGGTGGAATGGCCCGTCCGCGATCCGATTTTGTCAGCCAGGGACTCGCAAGCCCAAACTTTATCAGAGTGGTTGAGCAGGCCGGCGGCGACTTTGTTCTCGAAGTAGAATTCCGTTGAGTGTTGCCCGGTCGCCGATTAAAGTTGGTCGCGGTTGGCGGTGCTGCTACGTTGGCGCCGTATTGGAGTCACCCCTCCAACCCGTATGCCTCACGAACATATGCCTCACGAACGTATGCCTCACGAACGTGTGCCTCCGCGAACGTGTGCCTCCACGAAAAGGAATCCCGGGTTATGCGCGCGCTTGGTACACCGACTGTCGCCGGCGTGGGTGTATGGCCGCTGGAGATGCACACCGACAATCGAGGATATCTTACCGAGGTCTTTCGGGCCGAATGGCAGAGCGGGCTGAAGCCCGTTCAATGGACCGTACTCCTGAACGTTCCTAAATCGCTCCGAGGCATGGACATCCACGTTTGGCACGACGATTGGCAGGTGCTCGTCGAGGGAAGCGCCGTGCTCGGACTGAAAGACCTGCGTCAAGGTTCGCCAACCGAGGGTCGCGCGGAGCTGATTGAAATGACGGCGAGCGATCTGCGTGCGATCGTGGTGCCGCGCGGCGTAGCCCATGGGTTCTACTTTTTTGAGCGTTCGATCCTGTTGGTCGGATCAACCAGCTACTACGATCCGGAGGATCATTTGCCGTGCCACTATGCCGATCCAAACCTCGGAATCGAATGGCCGGCAGAGCCGGAGGTCATCTCCGAACTTGACCGAGATGCTCCGTCCCTCGCCTGGCTAGCCGAGCGGATAAAGCACCGGCAACCGCTCTGATTGCGATCGGCAAGTTGATCATCGCTCGCGGCGGCCGCAAGGCCGAGTTTAGCCTGCGTTCGCATAGTGCGGCTTCGCTGATGAACACGCGCGTCACGCCATCGATCGTGTTGCGAAATATGACCTCCACGCCGAGGTCGACTGGCAATTCGAGGTTCAGCGAAACGACCTCGCGTGTGACGCTGACCACCTGTTCGGCCAGCAAATCGCCGGTCCGCGGGCAAATACGGCAAATGCCAATGCGCCCTTCCTCGACGCGGAGGCGCAAGCGCAAATAGGGCTCCTTCAGGGTCGCAGGCAAGGCAGGCATCGGAACTTCCGCCGCGTAGGCCCAGGCATGCCTCGACGTCGTGACAACGATTGCGGTCGCGCGACTTTCGGCGGTCGCGTCCTGCCATTCCGGCCTTGTCCGCACCGCCGGCAGCAAGTCCAGAACCAGACTGGCGGAGTGGGCCAAATCCGCAGTCAGCGAACGCTGCGGACGGTCGGACGGCTTTTGGGCGCCCCGACGATGCGCCTCATGCAACAGCGTGGCGAAGAACTGGTGCTCCGTGTGTTTGGCCATGATCTGCTTGCGCATCTCATCAGCCAGTTCATGACGCTGTCTCGGGTTGGTCAGAAACCGATCGATCTTGCCGCCAAGTTCATCCGCACCCCGGTAAGACACCGCCGCTCCAACATCGCCGAAGGCGTCGATGAAATCTTGTTTGCGATTGACGAGGACAAAGCCGCCCGCCGCAAATCCGATAACAGGCTTGATGCTGTAGCCGTGGACGAAGCTCGGCGCGAGCACGTCGACGGTGATGGCGTGGCGCGCGAACAACGCGGCAAGCTCCGCGCCGAACGGCACAGACTCGCGCAGCCAAGTTACGTTAGGCGGCACATCCGCCTTAACGGCGTACCCGTCACAATAGCAAGCGACGGGAACACGGGTGGCACCTAGCATGCGCAGCCGCATTTGCGTTTGCGCCTGTTTGTTCATCAAACGATGGGCGAAGTGCCAGAAGTAGGTCTCGTTCGGGGAAAGCTTAAGCTGATTGCGTAACGGTGGCGGCATCGCAGCGAGGCGCCCGCTGAGCACGTCCCAAAGTGCCGCATCATCCCGTTCGATCCATTGCGAGACGCAGCCCTGCGCGAGCGCGGCAAGCGCCGGGTCGTGATAGGCGGGCGTTTCATACAAGTGTCCGATGAAACCAACGTCTGGGCCGCCATTCGTTGCAGCGTGTCGGAATCGGCTCGGCCGGGCAAAACCCGACACCGCCGCCGAGCCGAGCTGCATGATGCGGTTTCCATTGACGAGACCGAGCTCGCGCATGATGCGGGTCTGGCCGGTGTCTCGGGAACAGTGCAACAGCAGCGGGTGCGAGAGCGTCCTGCGCAACGCCTCCAAGGCGGTCGACGTCGACTTCGCCGGTTGATCCGGAAGTGGATCGAGGAGCTGGCTCGCCAGTCCAACCGGCTCGTGGTCCCAGATAACCACGGTCGGCAATTCGAGCACGTCCGTGAACAGGTTGCGTCGATAGCCGTCCCGCTCGGGTGGCATTCGACACAGCAGCGCCAAGGCACCGCGAGGCAGCCCGATCGCGATTTCTGGCCGAAAGCTTCGAATGTCCGCGATCAAACTCGGAAGCCGGGCAGCATCGGGCGGCAAAAACGCTTCGACCGGCACCTCAAAGACGCTGCAGCCGAGATCGACAAGGGTTTGCCGGCAAGCGACAAACATGGCCTTGGCGATGCCGTGGAACCAATACTTTGGCGGCACGGTGATGGCGACGCGCCTGATTGCAGGCGGACTGGGCTTATTCACACTGGAAGTCATCGCACGAACAACTAGAGCCCAGTTGTCGACCGCCGAAGCAAGCAACCTCGGCCGGCATCGCCGATAATCCAAGTACTCCCTGCGAACGCTCAGGAAAAGACAAAATCGGCTATCGCCATCGATATCCGAAAACGCGTACGCGCATAAGCTTGTGAACGAAAAGATACTTGGATTTCAGAACGCCGGGCGGAACGCGACTGAGAAGCACCGGCGGCAACGAGCAGCTATTGCCTAACCCGCTGAAGCGTCTTAGTTAAGCGCCTCTGCGGGGGAGTGTCCCGAGCGGCAAAGGGGGCGGACTGTAAATCCGCTGGCTTACGCCTTCGTAGGTTCGAGTCCTACCTCCCCCACCACCGAATTCCGCTGCCGCGCGCTGCGGAATCCTGTGCTAAGCGTTGGCCCAATGCGCGAGAGCCACTGGCGAGCCAAGCCGCGGGCGCAGCGCCGCCACAGCGCGCAACGGCACCTGGATGACCGCCGCCGCCACGCGGGACAGAAGACCGGCACCGAGCGGCACGGCCCGGTCATCCTCTATGGCTGGCACACCGTCACCGCCGCGCTTGCCAATCCGGCGCGGCATATTCGCGGTCTCTGGGCAACGGAGAACGCCGCGCGCCGCCTCGCAGCCGAGAACATCAAACTCCCGGTCGAACCCGAACTGGTGCGGCCGGATGCGATTGCCGCACGGCTCTCGCCCGACGCGGTGCATCAGGGCTTGCTGGCCGAGGCCGACCCCCTGCCCGCTCCTGCGCTCGAAGACCTGACCGCAGGCGGCATCGTGCTCGCGCTCGACCAGATCACCGATCCGCACAATGTCGGGGCGATCCTGCGCACGGCCGCGGCGTTCGCGGTCACGGCCGTCGTCATCACCGCACGGCACAGCCCCGACGCAACCGGCGTGCTCGCCAAATCCGCCTCGGGCGCTCTCGAGATGGTGCCGATCCTCGCCGTGCCAAACCTCGCGCGCGCGCTCGCGACGCTGAAGGCGCAACAGTTTCTTGTCGTCGGCTTGGACAGCGCCGCTGCGGACGACCTGGCGGCGATCGAATTATCCGCGCCGCTTGCGCTCGTGCTCGGCGCCGAGGGCAAGGGCCTGCGGCACGGCACCCGCACCGCCTGCGACCGGCTGGCGCGGCTCGACGTTCCGGGCGCCATCAAGAGCCTGAACGTGTCGAATGCGGCAGCGCTCGCGCTTTACATCGCAAGCCGCGCGCTCGGTCCGGCATCTTAGAGCATGCTCTGGAAAAAGCCTGCCCCGGGACCCCGATCCAGGGGTGGACGCCGGTCTTCCGAAAACATCACGCTCCGCACAATGCTGAGAGCGCCGATCGATTCAATCTGAAACGATCGCGCTCCAGCCGCGGCAGCGCGCGCGGCAAGCCGCTGCCGCCCGAGCCCTTCGCCGCTCTTTCGCGGCGGCGTCAGTGCCGATAACGCCAATACGCACGCGGCGGGTGAACGACGGCGCGATAGGCAACCCGCGCGCCGCGATAGCGGTAGTGCGGGTAATAGGCCCCGCGATAGCGGGCGCCGATATAGGGATAATTGACGGCCGGTGCGAACGCCGCTGCCGGCGCATAAGTCTGGTACGGAATCATGATCCCGGGACCGGAATATTCCGGGCCCTGGTTCACCACATAAAGCGGCGAGGGCGCGATTGGCGGCATGTAAGCGGCCGGGCCGCCGCAGAAGCAGCCGCCGCAGCCACCGCCGAACAGACCGCGCCAATTACATCCGCCGGT
>Ga0335085_10003573_pt1 | contig 26736 bp, 21 predicted proteins | sample Lox_Sample_45_FD_206712 | JGI IMG/M metagenome (GOLD analysis project Ga0335085, IMG submission 206712) | Soil microbial communities from Loxahatchee National Wildlife Refuge, Florida, United States - Lox_Sample_4.5 | ecosystem: Environmental > Terrestrial > Soil > Wetlands | place: USA...
GTCCCACCCCGCCGGGTCGATCGCGGCGAACAGGTCACGGGTCTCGGCGTGCCAGGACCAGCGCAAGTTGAGGGTCAGCTCGCGCAGCGGGGCCAGGGAATCCGGCAGGGCAGCGCGGACGGTGAAGCGGCGGATGGCTCTCACGGGCAGAGTCCTTCTAACGATCGCGCGGGGGTCAGCAGGTGAGTATGCCCAGCACCCAAGGCACACCGGACTGTACCGCGACAAGATGACCGGGCCGCCCGGACCGCGAACCTATTCCACCAGGCGAGACAGAGTTGCTTTGCGCCGCCGGCGCCCCGCCCACCTCCCCGTCCCTCTCCACTGCCGAGCTTCCCTCGCCGCTCGCTCGTTCCTTGCTCGTCGGTCCAGTCGGCCGCGCACCTCGGCACGGAAAATTCACGCTGGTGAACCGGCCGGCCGGCGCGCATGTCAGCGGCCAGACTGGGTAGCGTTTCCTGGTGATCGGACGCATCCCCATCCTGGACGTTGAGCCTGTTCTGGACTGCGGCCGCCGCCCGGCCAAGGCGGTCGCCGGCGAGTCTTTCGAGGTAACCGCCACCGTGTTCCGTGAGGGGCACGAAATGCTCGGGGCCGGCGTGCTGCTGCGCGGCCCCGGTGGCGAGCGGTCAGCCCTGGCCCCGATGCGTGAGCTCGCGCCCGGCACCGACCGGTATGGCGCCGAGGTCACCGTGGGCGGCGAAGGGCTGTGGCAGTTCCAGGTGGAAGCCTGGGGTGATCCCATCGCGCACTGGCGGCACGACGCCGCGATCAAGGTGCCGCGCGGCCTGGAGACCGAGCTGATGCTCACCGAGGGCGCGCTGCTGTTCGAGCGCGCGGCCCGGGGAATCAGGCCGACCCGTCCGCCAGTTCCAGCCGGTGGCCCGCCCGGGGAACGGTGGGCCAGTTCGGCCCGGGCGGCCCAGGACGCGCGCACGGCGCGGGCCCAGTTGCGCGAGATCGCGGCGCTGCTGCGCGATCCGGCCGTGCCGCCGTGGGACCGGCTGGGCGCGGCCTCGTCCGATGAGGTGCTGGCCATCCTGGCCGACCACCCGCTGCGCGACCTGATTACCCGGTCGGCCCGCTACCCGGTGATCGTGCACCGGCAGCGCGCGCTGTACGGGGCCTGGTACGAGTTTTTCCCGCGCAGCGAGGGCGTGGATGTCGATCCGCTCGGTTACCGGGAGCCACGAAGCGGAACTCTGCGCAACGCTTCAGGCCGTCTCGACGATATTGCTGACATGGGCTTCGACGTGGTCTACCTGCCGCCGGTGCATCCGATCGGCAGCACCGCGCGCAAGGGCGCCAACAACGTGCTGGTGGCCGGCCCCGGGGATCCGGGCTCGCCGTGGGCCATCGGCTCGCCGGCCGGCGGGCACGACAGCCTGCACCCGGACCTGGGCACGTTCGCGGACTTCGACTCGTTCGTGGCCCGCACCCGGGAGCTGGGCATGGAGGTCGCGCTCGACCTGGCCCTGCAGACCTCGCCCGACCACCCGTGGGTGACCGAGCACCCGGAGTGGTTCACCACCCGGGCCGACGGCCGGATCGCCTACGCGGAGAACCCGCCCAAGAAGTACCAGGACATCTACCCGCTGAACTTCGACCACGACCCGGAGGGCATCTACGCCGAGGTCCTCCGGGTGGTCCGGATGTGGATGTCACACGGAGTCCGCATCTTCCGGGTGGACAACCCGCACACCAAGCCGCTGCCATTCTGGGAGCGGCTGCTGGCCGAGATCGCGCGCACCGACCCGGACGTGCTGTTCCTGGCCGAGGCGTTCACCCGGCCGGCCATGATGCACGCCCTGGCCAAGATCGGGTTCCACCAGTCGTACACCTACTTCACCTGGCGCAACACCGCCGCCGAGATCACCGGCTACGCCCACGAGCTGGCCGGCCCGGCGGCCGCGTACATGCGGCCCAACTTCTTCGCCAACACGCCGGACATCCTGCACGAGTACCTGCAGCACGGCGGTCCGTCCGCGTTCAAGATCCGGGCCGTGCTGGCGGCCATGCTGTCCCCGTCCTGGGGCATCTACTCCGGTTACGAGCTGACCGAGAACGTCCCTGTCCGGCCCGGCAGCGAGGAGTACCTGGACTCGGAGAAGTACCAGTACCGGCCGCGGGACTGGTCCCGGGCAGAGCAGGGACCAGCGGGCATAGCGCCGTATATCGCCCGGCTCAACGCGATCAGAAAAGCCCACCCGGCGCTGCACTGGTTGCGTAATCTACGGTTCCATCATGTCGACCAGCCGGAGCTGATCTGCTTCTCCAAGCGCCTGGCGCAGGCCGAGGACACCGTCCTGGTCGTCGTGAACCTAGATCCGCATCAGCCGCGAGAGGCCACCGTCTGGCTTGACCTACCTGCGCTCGGAATGGAAAGCTCCGGCGACTTCGTTGTGGTCGACGAGCTTTCCGGCCAGTCGTTCCGGTGGGGGCAAGCCAATTACGTGCGACTCGACCCGGCGACCGAGCCAGCTCACATCTTTCAAGTGAAGACATCCCCGTCTGCCTGAATTACCCCGATACGTCCGCAGGAGCCGCAGTGGTTACAGAGCCTGAGCCGGGCCGCCCCGCCCCTCCCGGCCTCCCGCTCCAGGAGCCCTTGCCCACGTTCTCCACTCCGCCTGGAGAGCCGATACCGGACCCGTTTTCGTTTGAGCGGCCGCGCGACCCGCACTGGTACAAACGCGCGCTGTTCTACGAGGTGCTGGTGCGCGGGTTCCACGACTCCAGCTCGGACGGCACCGGTGACCTGCGCGGCCTGACCTCCCGGCTGGACTACCTGCAGTGGCTGGGCATCGACTGTATCTGGCTGCTGCCGATCTACTCCTCGCCGCTGCGGGACGGCGGTTACGACATCTCCGATTTCACCTCGGTGCTCCCTGATTTTGGCAATATCGGGGATTTCGTGGAACTAGTCGATCAGGCCCACGAGCGCGGCATCCGGGTGGTCGCCGACCTGGTGATGAACCACACCAGCGATGCGCATCCGTGGTTCCAGGCGTCCCGCGCCGATCCGGACGGGCCATATGGGGATTTTTACGTCTGGTCCGATACCGATGACCGGTTCCCCGAGGCGCGGGTCATCTTCGTCGACACCGAGCACTCGAACTGGACCTATGACCCGGTCCGCGGCCAGTACTTCTGGCACCGCTTCTTCTCCCACCAGCCGGACCTGAACTATGAGAACCCAAAGGTTCAGGACGCCATGCTGGAGGTGCTCCGATTCTGGCTCGATCTGGGTATCGACGGTTTCCGGCTGGACGCGGTGCCGTACCTGTATGAGCGCGAGGGCACCAACTGCGAAAACCTCAAGGAAACGCACGAGTACCTCAAGCGGGTGCGCGCCGAGGTGGACCGGCTGTACCCGGACCGGGTGCTGCTGGCCGAGGCCAACCAGTGGCCGGCCGACGTGGTCGAGTACTTCGGCGACCCAGAGGTGGGCGGGGACGAATGCCACATGGCGTTCCATTTCCCGCTCATGCCGCGCATCTTCATGGCCGTCCGGCGCGAGCAGCGCTACCCGATCTCCGAGATCCTGGCCCAGACCCCGCCCATCCCGGCCAACTGCCAGTGGGGCATCTTCCTGCGCAACCATGACGAGCTGACGCTGGAGATGGTCACCGACGACGAGCGGGACTACATGTACGCGGAGTACGCCAAGGACCCGCGGATGAAGGCCAACATCGGGATCCGGCGGCGGCTGGCCCCGCTGCTGGAGAACGACCGGAACCAGCTCGAACTGTTCACCGCCCTGCTGCTGTCGCTGCCCGGCTCGCCGGTGCTGTACTACGGCGACGAGATCGGCATGGGCGACAACATCTGGCTCGGCGACCGGGACGGCGTGCGCACCCCCATGCAGTGGACCCCGGACCGCAACGCCGGCTTCTCCAGCTGTGACCCGGCCCGGCTCTACCTGCCGCTGCTGATGGACCCGATCTACGGCTACCAGGCGCTGAACGTGGAGGCGCAGCAGAAGAACGGCGGCTCGTTCCTGCACTGGACCAAGCGCATGATCGAGATCCGCAAGCGGCACCCGGTGTTCGGGCTGGGCGGCTACGAGGAACTCACCTCGTCGAACCCGAGCGTGCTGGCGTTCGTCCGCGAGTACACCGTGCCCGGGCACCAGCCCGACGGCCTGGAGGCCACCGACCGGATCTTGTGTGTCAACAACCTGTCCCGGTTCCCGCAGCCGGTCGAGCTGGACCTGCGCCGGTTCAAGGGCGTCACCCCGGTCGAGTGCATGGGCGGGGTCACGTTCCCCCCGATCGGTGACCTCAGTTACCTGCTCACCCTGCCCGGTCACGGTTTTTACTGGTTTATCCTGCCCGAGCACAGGGGAGATCATCCGCGTTGAAGGCCGCCCCCGGAGGCCACCCGGTTTGGTTACAGAAAGTAACCGCCAAGATGATGATCGACATCATGCTGCATGTTCCCCGGGGACGGGGTAGACCGGAAATATGACATTTGAGGAAACGCTGGCGGAGTGGATCCCGTCGCAGCGCTGGTTCGCCGGCAAGGGCGCCAGGATCCTCGATGTGGCCATCGTGGCCGACACCGAACTGGCCAGTGACGACCCGGGGCTGCGGCACCTCATCGTGGCCGTGTCCCAGGGCGGGCGCCGGGTGGACACCTACCAGCTTTTCCTCGGCCTGCGCGCGGAGCTGCCCGATGAGCTCCGGCACGTGCTGATCGGCCGGGCCCAGGACGGCCGGCTGGCCTACGACGGGCTGCACGACAGCCAGCTCACCAGATGGCTCCTGCAGGCCATCGCCGGCCAGGCGGAGGCGGGCCCGCTCCGGTTTCGCCGCGAGCCCGGGGTGGAGCTGGAAACCGATCTGGACAGCCTGGTGCTGACCAACGAGCAGAGCAACACCAGCCTGGTCTACGGCGAGGAGAGCATCCTCAAGGTGTTCCGCCGCCCGTCCCCCGGGATCAACCCCGACCTCGAGGTGAACCAGGCCCTGGCCGAGCGCGGCTCGACCCACATCGCGCAGCCACTGGGCTGGATGGAGACCACGCTGGGCGGCGCCCCGGTCGTGCTCGGCATCCTGTCCAGCTACCTGCGTGCCGCCACCGACGGCTGGTCACTGGCGGCGACCAGCGTCCGCGACCTGTATGCCAGCGAGACCGAGGTCGCGGCTGACGCGGGCGGCGACTTCGCCGGTGAGGCGTACCGCCTGGGCGAAGCCACCGCAGAAGTACACCGCGATTTGGCACGGGCGTTCGGCATGGAAGAGCTGCCTGCGGAAGCAATCAGCAAGCTGGCCGATGACATGTTCCACCGCCTGGATGAGGCCATCGCCGTCGTGCCGGAGCTGGGCCAGCACGCCGACCTGCTCGGCGCGGCCTTCTCCGACCTGGCCAAGCTGGACGGGTCGCTGGCCGTGCAGCGGGTGCACGGGGACTACCACCTGGGCCAGGTGCTGCGCACCCGGACCGGATGGGTGGTGCTCGACTTCGAGGGCGAGCCCGCCACCCCGCTGGCGCTGCGCCGCGCGCCCGCCTCGGCCCTGCGCGACGTGGCCGGTATGCTGCGGTCCTTCGACTACGCCGCCCGGCACCAGCTGCTGGCCCACCGGGACGAGGACTGGCTGCACGCCGCCGCCGTGGACTGGGTGCGGCGCAACCAGGACGCGTTCTGCGCCGGGTACGCGGCCGCGGGAGGCGCCGATCCGGGCACGCACGCCATCCTGCTGCGCGCCCTCGTCCTGGACAAGGCGGTCTACGAGGTGATCTACGAGGCCCAGCACCGGCCCGGCTGGATCGCCATCCCGCTCGGCTCTATCGCCGACGCTTGAGCGTGTGAGGACGCATTGAACATGGTTACTGAGCGTAACCAGGCTGGCATCAGTCTGGGCGAGATCGACCGCGTCGTGACGGGCACCCACCACGATCCGCACTCCATCCTGGGGGCGCACCCGGGGCCGGACGGGGTGACCGTCCGGGTGCTGCGCCCGCTGGCCAAGACGGTCACGATCGTGCTGCCCGACGGCCGCCGCTTCCCGGCCGAGCACGTGCACGAGGGCGTGTTCGCGGCCACCCTGCCGGTGACCGACAAGCCCGACTACCGGGTCGCGGTCAGCTACCCGGACGGCGACGGCGGCGGGCCGCTGCCCGAACTGGTCACCGACGACCCGTACCGCTTCCTGCCCAGCCTGGGCGAGGTGGACCTGCACCTGATCAGCGAGGGCCGGCACGAGAACCTGTGGCAGGTGCTGGGCGCGCACGTGAAGGAGTACGGGCCGGTGACCGGCACCGCGTTCGCGGTGTGGGCGCCGGCCGCCCGCGGCGTCCGGGTCATCGGCGACTTCAACCACTGGGACGGGCGCGGGCACCCGATGCGCTCGCTGGGCGGCGCCGGGGTGTGGGAGATCTTCCTGCCCGATGTGGGCGACGGCACCCGGTACAAGTTCGAGATCTGCGGCCCGGACGGCACGTGGCACCGCAAGGCCGACCCGATGGCCAGCCTGGCCGAGCGCCCGCCGGCCACCGCGTCGGTCGTCTACACCTCGCGCTACACGTGGGAAGACGACGAGTGGGTGGCGGCCCGGGAGCAGCGCCAGACGGTCAGCGAGCCGATGAGCGTGTATGAGGTGCACCTCGGCTCGTGGCGGCTCGGGCTGAGCTACCGCCAGCTGGCCGAGGAACTGACCGAATACGTGACCAGCCTGGGCTTCACCCACGTGGAGTTCCTGCCGGTGGCCGAGCACCCGTTCGGCGGCTCGTGGGGCTACCAGGTCACCTCGTACTACGCGCCCACGTCCCGGTTCGGCACCCCGGACGAGTTCCGGCACCTGGTGGACCGGCTGCACCAGGCCGGCATCGGGGTGATCCTGGACTGGGTGCCGGCCCACTTCCCGCGGGATGAGTGGGCGCTGGCCCGGTTCGACGGCACCCCGCTGTACGAGCATCCCGACCCGCGGCGCGGCGAGCACCCGGACTGGGGCACGCTGATCTTCGACTACGGGCGCACCGAGGTACGCAACTTCCTGGTCGCCAACGCGATCTACTGGCTGGAGGAGTTCCACGCCGACGGGCTGCGGGTGGACGCGGTGGCGTCCATGCTGTACCTGGACTACTCCCGGCGCGACGGCGAGTGGGCGCCGAACGCCCAGGGCGGCCGGGAGAACACCGACGCGGTGTCGTTCCTGCAGGAGGTCAACGCGACCTGCTACCGCCGGGTGCCGGGCACCATGATGATCGCCGAGGAGTCCACCGCGTGGCCCGGGGTGACCCGGCCGGTGCACCTGGGCGGGCTGGGCTTCGGCTACAAGTGGAACCTCGGCTGGATGCACGACACGCTCGGCTACATGTCGCTGGACCCGGTGTACCGGCAGTACCACCACAACGAGATCACCTTCTCGCTGATGTACGCGTTCAGCGAGAACTTCCTGCTGCCGCTGTCTCATGACGAGGTGGTGCACGGCAAGGGCTCGCTGCTGAGCAAGATGCCCGGCGACGAGTGGAACCGGTTCGCCGGGCTGCGCGCCATGCTCGCCTACATGTGGGCCCATCCGGGCAAGCAACTGCTGTTCATGGGGTCGGAGTTCGGCCAGGGGAATGAGTGGTCGGCCGAGCGCGGGCTGGACTGGTGGGTGCTCGAGTACGAGTACCACGCCGGAGTGCGCAAGCTGGTGGCGGACCTGAACCAGGGCTACCGCGGGGCCCCGGCGCTGTGGGCGCTGGACAATTCGCCCGCCGGGTTCAGCTGGATCGACGCCAACGACGCGGCCGGCAACGTGCTGTCGTTCATGCGGCTGGCCGGGGACCGGGCCGACCCGGTCGGGCCGGGCACGCTGGTCTGCGTGGCCAACTTCTCCGGCGGGCCGCACTCTGAATACCGGCTCGGGCTGCCCCGGGCCGGCCGCTGGCGTGAGCTGGTCAACACCGACGCGGCCGACTACGGCGGCAGCGGGGTGGGCAACCTGGGCATGGTCGAGGCCACCGCGGAGCCGTGGCACGGCCAGCCCGCGTCGGCCGTGCTCACGCTGCCGCCGCTGGGCGTGCTCTGGCTGGTCCCCGACGCCAGCTGACCTGGTGGTCCGGCTAACCCGGCATATGCCGGTTTACGGTCAGTGGTAGGTGGTCAGGCCGAGCCGGACGGCCAGGCCGAGGCCGGCCAGCGCGATCAGGACCTGCAGCAGCCGGCCGGGGATGCGCCGGACCAGCGCGGGCCCGATCCACCCGCCGATGAGGAAACCGGCGCCCAGCGGCAGCACGGCCTCCCAGCGCACCGGGCCGAACGCCGCGAAACCCAGCGCGGCTACCGCGTTGGCCACCCCGGTGAGCACGTTCTTCACCGCGTTGGTCCGGGCCAGCGACTGGCTGAGCATGGGGACCAGCACGGCCAGCAGCAGGATCCCGCCCGCCGCGCCGAAGTAGCCGACGTACACGGCCACCAGGAACAGCGTGGCCAGCCGGGGCTTGCTCCGGTCCCGGTCACGGTTCCGGGCGGCGGGAATGGCCGGGCCGGCTGGGCCAGGAGGGCTGGGCGGGTCTGGGGGGCCCGGCGGGTCGGCGGGGCCAGCGGCTGGTGCCGGGCCGCCGGGCGGTGCGGCGGGGCCGGGCGGGGAGGCGCGGCCCGGCGACGGCTGCAGCAGGAGGACCAGCGACGCCCCGCCGATCAGCACCGGGGCCACCACCTCGAACGACCGGGCCGGGCTGAGCAGCAGGATGGCGGCCCCGGTCCCGCCACCCAGCGCGACGACCAGGCCCAGCCGGCGAACCCGGGCCGCCTGGCCGGCCAGTTCCAGCCGGGAGCTGGCCGCCGCCCCGACCCCGGTGAAGCACAGCGACACCGTGTTGGTCACGTTGGCGACCAGCGGCGGCAGGCCCAGGGCCAGCAGCACGGGGTAGGAGACCAGCGAGGCCAGCGCGGCCACCGTGCTCACGATGCCCGCGGCGATCCCGGCCGCGGCCAGCACGAACAGGTCGGCAACGGTCACTCACTGACTCAAGCAACAATTCACCCGGATCGCACCGTGAGCTGTCCCACACCGTCAGGAATGGCACCGCAGTGATCCCGGGGGCGGGGCGCCTGCGGGGTAGGGCAGGATGTGCGGGGACATGGGGAAGGTGAAAGCCGTGACACAGGCTGCTGAAGTGCCGACAAGTACCGCGGAACAGACACCGGCCGCCGCGGTGCGCACCGCCTACCAGGAGGAGCTTGACCCGGGCCAGCGCAGCGCGCTGCTCAGCTGGCTGGCCTTCACCGGGACGTTCACCGCGGTCCGCGGCATCACCTACAGCATCCGGGAGGGCCGCGGGCCGTTCCGCAACATGAGCCTGGGGGGCGAGCACCTGCACCACTACATGTGGGGCATTGGCATGCTGGCCGGCATCGGCGCGATCGCGGTCCGCGGCGAGGACCGGAGCCGGCGGCACCCGGCCGTGGCGCTCAGCTACGGCACGGCGCTGGCCCTCATCGTGGACGAGTTCGCGCTGCTGCTCGACCTCAAGGACGTGTACTGGGCCAAGCAGGGCCGGATCTCGATCGACCTGGGCATCGGCGGCAGCGCGCTGGCCGGGTCGTACTTCGCCGCCCGGCCCATCCTGCGGCGGCTGGCCCGTGATCGTGTCCAGCGGGCCGCCCGCTGACCCGGGATTACAGCAGATCCAGCAGCCAGCGCGGGCCGGCCACGGTGGCGCCCGCGGCCACCACCCGGCGGCGCAGCTCGCGGTCGGCGGTCACCACCACCCGGTGACCGCGGACGCTGCCGGCCAGCTCGGCGATGGTGTCGTCGCCGGATCCGGGCGCGGCCACCACCTGCACCCGGTCGCTGTCGGGTAGCTCCGGCAGGGCCGCCTTGGCCTGCCCCTCCAGCACCAGGATGTACTGCGGGAACCAGCGATCCAGGGCGCCGGCCGCCGTCCCCGGCGGCAGCGCCGTGACGCCGCGGGCGGCCAGCCCGGCCAGCTCGCGCTGCAGCCGGGCGGCGGCACCCGCCCGGTCCCGCCACCAGCCGTCGGCGCGCGAGCCCATCACGTTGGCCACGTCCACGATGATCGTCACCGGCTCGACCGCCTCCCGGATGGACGGCCAGGTCACCGCGAACCCTGGATGCAGCGGCAGCGAGCCGACCTGATCCACCGGCACCCAGGCCACCTGGGGTGCTTCCTGGCTGGCCGGCCGGACACCGAACGCCTCGTCGGCGCCGGCCACCAGGGTCTGGTAGGACCAGCCGCCGTGGTCGTCGTCCAGCAGGCCGTGGATGCGGGCCGCGCCCGGTGGCACCGCGCACTCCTCGGCCGCCTCGCGCAGCGCGGCCCCGGCCGCGGACTCGTGGCTGTCCCGTGCGCCGCCCGGCGGCCCCCAGGTGCCGGCGTGCTGGGTCCAGTCCGCGCGCAGGATGAGCAGCACGCTGGGCTGCCCATCAGGCCCGGGCGCGCAGGCGAGAAGTCCGGCCGCACCATGCCTCCCCCAGTGACGGTGGCCCTGGGCGCAATCGGCCCAGCCATTGCCATCCCCTTCGGCCATTCCCGTCCTTTCGGCCACCTCCGACGATAGCGCAGGCCGCTCCCCAGCTCCCCGGCTCGCGGACGGGCCGTAAGCTGCTCGCATGGTGACTTCGACGCTGACCGACCGGATCACCACGCTCCGCCAGCGGCGGACGGCTCCGCTGATCCTCGAACTGGACCTGAGCGACGGGATCGCGGAGGAACCGCCCACCGACCCGCTGTCGGCGCTGGCCACGATGCGGCGGCCGCGGCTGGCCGACGTGCTGGACGGGCTGCGCCGGGCGCGCGCCGACGACCGCGTCCGGGCCCTGGTAGCCAAGGTCGGCGGGCAGCGGATGGGCCTGGCCCAGGTCCAGGAGCTGCGCGCCGCGATCAGCGCGTTCGCGGGCGCCGGCAAGCTCGCCGTGGCCTGGGCCGAGACGTTCGGCGACTTCTCGCCGGGGAACGTGCCGTACTACCTGGCCACCGCGTTCGACCGGATCTACCTGCAACCCTCTGGTGACCTCGGGCTGACCGGCATCAGCGTGCAGAACTGGTTCTACCGCGGGGCGCTGGACAAGCTGGGTGTGGAGTTCCAGGTAGGCAAGCGGGAAGAGTACAAGAGCGCGGCCGAGCGGTTCACCGAGCAGGGCTACTCCGGGCCGGCCCGTGAGGCCCTGCAGCGGATGGCCGCCTCCATCGTGGAACAGATCACCGAGGCCATCGCGCAGCGGCTGGAGATCCCCGCGGCGGCCGCCCGTGAGCTGATCGACAGCGGCCCGTTCATGGCCGGCGAGGCCCTGGACGCCCGCCTGGTGGATGCGCTGGGCTACCGGGATGAGGTGTACGCCGCGGTCAGGAAGGAGGCCGGGCCCGGCGCCCAGTTGCTGTTCCTCGGCCGGTATCACCGGGCCCGGGTGCTGGCCGAGCGGACCCGCACGCTGCCCCACCCGGGGGCGGACACGATCGCGCTGCTGTACGCGTCGGGCCCGATCCGGCGCGGCCGCAGCGCCCGCGGGCCACTGCTGCGCGGCCCGATGGGCTCGGACACGCTGAGCGCCGCGGTGCGCAGCGCCACCGCCGACCAGCGGGTCAAGGCCATCGTGCTGCGGGTGAACAGCCCGGGTGGCTCGTACGTGGCGTCGGACACCATCTGGCGGGAGACGGTCCGGGCCAAGGAAGCGGGCAAGACCGTGGTGGTGTCGATGGGCGAGGTAGCGGCCTCCGGCGGCTACTTCATCGCCATGGCCGCCGACGCGATCGTCGCCCAGCCGGGCACCATCACCGGGTCGATCGGGGTGCTCAGCGGCAAGCCCGTGCTGGGCCAGGCCCTGCAGCGCGCCGGGGTGACCTCGGACGCGGTCACCGAGGGCGCGCACGCGGACATGTTCACCGCCTCCCGCCCGTTCCGCGAGGACGAGTGGGCCAAGATCAACAGCTGGCTGGACCGCATCTACGCCGACTTCACCGGCAAGGTCGCGGCCGGGCGCGGGCTGACCGAGCAGCAGGTGCAGGACGTGGCCAGGGGCCGGGTGTGGACCGGCGCGGACGCCACCGGCATCGGGCTGGTCGACTCGCTGGGCGGGCTGGACACCGCGCTGGACGTGGCGCGGCGCAAGGCGGCGCTGCCTGATTCCGCCCCGGTGCGGATCTACCCGCGCAGCCACCCGCTGGACCGGCTACGGCCGCCGGCCTCCAGCGACGAGCGCCCGGCCGCCCGGACCAGTCTGTTCTCCGAGGCCTGGGGCCCGGTGTGGCAACTGGCTGCGGACGCCGGGCTGCCGTCCTACGGACCGCTGCTGCTGCCCGGACGATGGGTGATCCAGTGACCGGGGCGGCCGGCCGGCGGTGACCAGCCCCCCGGACGGACTGGCCGACGCGCTGTCCGTTTTCGCCACCGGCGTCACGCTGCTGACCATCGCCGACGGCCGGGACGACGTCGGCACCACGGTGAGCGCGTTCTGCCCGGTGTCCCGCGAGCCCCCTCTGGTCCTGGTGTCGCTGATGGCCCGGTCCTACCCGGCGGAACTCCTCGGCCGGGTGGACCGGTTCGCGGTCACCCTACTGGCCGCCGGGCAGCGGGCCCTGGCGGGCCGGTTCGCGGCGGCTGGACGGCCCGGCGCCCGGCTCATGCTGGAGGGGGTGCCACACCAGCGCGGCCGTGAGTCCGGAGCGCTGATCCCGGATGGCGGGCTGGCCGCGCTGGACTGTGAGGTCACCGAGCGGATCCCAGCCGGGGATCACCTGCTGGCGCTGGCCACCGTGCGGCACGTCCCGTACCTGGCCGAGGCGGGCCAGCCGCTGATCAGGTTCGCGGGCCGCTACCTGCCCACCGGCTGACCCCGGCCCGGCCAGCCGGCCGCGGCCCGGCCAGCCGGCCGCGCTGACTATGCTGACCCCGGCTAACCGGACGACCGGGACATCCGGCTACCTTCGGCGCACCGGCGCACCCGCCGCCGCCCCCGGACCCCTCTGGTGAGCCCGCAGCGTGAGAGGCACATCCCCGATGACATGCACCGAGGTGCCTGGTGATCCGGCCCACCGCGGCCCGGTAGCCGGCACCAAGCTCGACCCGAGCGTGGCCCATATCGCCCGGGTCCGCGACTACTGGCTCGGCGGCCGGGACAACTTCGCGGTCGACCGGGAACTGGGCGACGCGGCGCTGGCCGCGTTCCCTGGCCTGGTCGGGTCGGTCCGTGCTGGCCGGGCGTTCCTGGGCCGGGCGGTGCGCTACCTGACCGCCGGCGCCGGGGTCCGGCAGTTCCTCGACATCGGCGCGGGCATACCGACCGCGCACAGCACCCACGAAGTGGCCCAGTCGATCGCACCGGACGCGCTGGTCTGCTACGTGGACCGTGACCCGGTGGTGTTCGGCCACGCGCGGGCCCTGCTGGCCAGCCGGCCGCACGGCCGCACCAGTTACCTCGAAGCCGACCTGCGCGACACCGGGAAGATCCTGGCCGAGGCGGCCAGCATGCTCGACCTGACCCAGCCGGTGGCGGTGCTGCTGAACGCGGTCCTCCAGTTCATCCCGGACGACGCCGATCCGGGCGGGATCGTCGCCGCGCTGCTGGACGCGATGCCGCCCGGCAGTTACCTGATGCTGTCCCATCCGGCCAGCGACCTGGCCAGCGAGCCGCGGCCCGATCCGGCCAGCCCGCTCGGCCGGCTGCTGGCCCAGCCCGCGACCCGGCGCAGCCATCAGCAGGTGAGCCGGTTCTTCGGCGGCCTGCGGCTGCTGCCGCCCGGCGTGGTCCAGCTGCCCGAGTGGCGGCCCGGGCTGGCCGGCCCGGCCGGCCCGGCGGACCCGGCTGGGCCCGGCGGCCCGGCTGGCCACGCACACCCGGCCAGCCCGGCTGGGCCGGACGCCGGCCTGACGGCCGGCGGGGGGCTGTGGGGCGGGCTCGGCCGGAAGTAGCCAGCCCGGACGGCTGGGAACTTGGCGGCGGCGCGGGGCAGGCATTAGCCGTTGTGCACGGGGTGTGGATTGGCTTGTGGATGAGCGGTGGATGGGCCCGGTAACGCGGGGGAAAACACCGGGCGGCCGGTGGATTGCCTGTGGATGATCGAAGAATCTTCAAATTGCCTGCAACAGGCCCTTGTGCCGCCCGGCCCGCCGGCAGTACAAAAGCTCTCACCACTGAAGACGGGCCAGCCGGGGGCGACCCCGGAACGCCGGAAGCCCTGGGTGACCGGAGCTGCTGGCGGGTACCAGTGACCAGTGGGCGCGAGGCCCCTCCGCCTCATACGCGGAGGGGCCTCGTCGTATTGTGCCCGCTGCCCATTACGTTCCCTCGCAGCGACACGCCAGAACCGTACCGAACCCGCCGATCCGGCCGTAGCGTCCAGCCGGCTACAGGGTCGTCACCTGGGGTTTGGCCGCCGCCTGCCAGGCCGGCCGCCCGGCCTGCCAGACCGCGGCGACGAGCGGGACGCCGGGCCGGTAGGCCAGGTAGGCATGGGACGGCGCGTCCAGCAGCACCAGGTCGGCCCGCGCGCCCGGGGCCAGGTGGCCGACGTCGGCGCGGCGCAGCGCCCGCGCGCCGCCCGCGGTGGCCGACCACACCGCCTCTTCGGTGGTCAGCCGCATCTCCCGGACCGCCAGCGCGACGCACAGCGGCATGCTGGAGGTGAAGCACGACCCGGGGTTGCAGTCGGTGGCCAGGGCCACGGTGACCCCCGCGGCCAGCAGCCGCCGGGCGTCCGGGTACGGCGACCGGGTGGCGAACTCCACCCCGGGCAGCAGGGTGGCCACCACGGCGGAGCCGGCCAGCGCGGCGACGTCCGCGTCGCTCAGGTAGGTGCAGTGGTCGGCCGAGGCCGCGCCGGCCGACGCCGCGAGCTGCACCCCCGGGCCCGGGCCGAGCTGGTTGGCGTGCACCCGCGGGATCAGCCCGGCCGCCCGGCCCGCGGCCAGCACCGCGGCCGCTTCGTCCGGGCCGAACGCGCCCCGCTCGCAGAACACATCGACCCAGCGGGCGTGCGGCGCGCACGCGGCCAGCATCGGCCCGCAGACCAGGTCCAGATAGGCGGCCGGGTCGGCGGCGTACTCGGCGGGGACCACGTGCGCGCCGAGGAACGTGACCTCGGGCGTGATCTCGGCGGCCAGTTCGGCCGACCGGGCCTCGTCCGCGACCGTGAGGCCGTAGCCGGTTTTGCACTCCAGCGTGGTGATGCCCTGGCTGAGCATCTCGCCGGCCAGCGCGGCCAGGTTGGCGCGGAGCGTGGCCGTGGGCGCGGCCCGGGTGGCCGCCACGGTGCTGCGGATGCCGCCCGCCTGGTAGGGGCGGCCCGCCATCCGGGCGGCGAACTCGGCGCTGCGCTCGCCCGCGAAGACCAGGTGGGCGTGGGAGTCCACGAAACCGGGCAGCACGGTGCGGCGGTCGCAGTCCACCACGTCGTCGGCGGCGGGCGCCTGCGCGGCCGGGCCGGTCCAGGCCACCCGGTCATCGTCGATGACCAGCGCGGCATCGTGCTCCAGGTGGAACGGGCCGGGGCCGCCGCTGGGATCATGCTCCGGGCCGGCGTTGCTGACCAGTTCGCCGATGTTGGTGATCAGCGTGCTCACGGCAGCTCACGCTACCTGGTTAGCTGACCTGGGAGGCGGCCGCGCAGCCTCTCGCGGCGCGTCAGTTGACCTGGACGGACCGCTTGGCCAGGCCGAGCCAGAACCCGTCGATCACGCTGCGCGCGGCGGCCAGGTCACCGCCGGCGGCGCCCAGCGTGACGAACAGCGGCGCGAAGTGCTCGGTGCGCGGGTGCGCCTGGTGGGCGGCGGGCGCCTTGTGCTGGAAGTCGAGCAGGCCGTCCAGGTCGCCGTGGGCCAGCGCCTCCTGGCCCCAGTGGTCGAACTCGGCCATCACCGGCGACACCTGTCCGTCCAGGCTCATCGCGCGCAGGTTGTGCGTGAAGAACCCGCTGCCGACGATCAGCACACCCTGGTCGCGCAGCGGCGCCAGCTTGCGGCCGATCTGGTACAGGCCTTCCGGGTCCAGTGTCGGCATGGACACCTGGAGGACCGGCACGTCCGCGTCCGGGTACATCTCGACCAGCGGCACGTACGCGCCGTGGTCCAGGCCGCGATCCGGGATGTCCTCGACCGGGGTGCCCGCGGTGCGGAGCAGTTTGCGCACGTCCTCGGCCAGTTCCGGCGCGCCCGGCGCGGGGTAGCGGACCGTGTAGTACTTGTCCGGGAAGCCCCAGAAGTCATAGACCAGCGGGACCGTGCTGGTCGCCCCCAGGGCCAGCGGGGCCGCCTCCCAGTGCGCCGAGACCATCAGCACGGACTTCGGCTTGGGCAGCCTGGCGGCCCAGTCGGCCAGCTGCCCGGGCCAGATCGCGTCGTCGGCCAGCGGCGGCGCGCCGTGGCTCAGGTAGATCGCGGGCATCCGCCCCGCCGGCGTCGGCCCGGTGCTGGCCCGCCCGGTGCTGGCCCGCTCCGCATTCTCCGGCATGGTTTCCTCCTGCACGTGTTCCAGCCTGCCACAGTCGCCCGGGAAAACAGTTCAAATTTGAACTATATTCCCGCTAGGCTGACCAGATGACCGACCCAGCCGCACCCGCTGACCCACCCGGCGCCGGCCAGCGCTGGCTCGACCCGGGCGAGATGGCCGCCTGGCTGGCCTTCCTGGAAGTCAGCCACCGGCTGGACCGGGTCATCGAGCAGCAGCTCCGGCGCGACGCCGGGCTGTCCCACGCGCAGTACGAGGTCCTGTCCCGGCTGGAAGCGGCCCCGGGCGGGCAGCTCCGGATGAGCGAACTGGCCGACGTGATCACCGTGTCCCGGAGCGGGCTCACCTATCAGGTCACCCAGCTGGAACAGGCCGGCCTGGTGCGCCGGGCGAAGTCCCCGGCCGACGACCGCGGCGTGCTGGCCATCCTCACCCCGGACGGCCGTGCCGCCCTGCTCCGCGCGGCCCCGGGCCACCTCCGCGTGGTCCGCGAGTACCTGATCGACGCGCTCACCCCGCCCCAGCTCGCCGCCCTCACCGACGCCCTGTCCGCCGCCCGCCCCCGCCTCCGCCTCCGCCTCCGGCAGCCAAGCCGCTAACGGTGCGATTTTTTGCCCGCATGGGGGCAAGAATTCGCACGCTTAAGGGGGCAGGGCCGGGGGCGTGGCCGGGGGCTAGGTGAGGAGGGGGCGGATGGCGGCGGCTAGGGCGGCGGGGACGTCGGGGACCAGCAGGTGCTGGCCGTCGCGGACCACGTCGCGTCCGCTGATCACGACCTGGGACACGTCGGCCGCGGTGCCGGCGAAGATCACCGACTCCAGCGCGCTCGGCGGGGCCGTGCCGGCCAGCCGGGGGGTGTCCAGCCGCACCGTGACCAGGTCGGCTACGGCGCCGGGGACGATCTCCCCGGCCTCCGGCCAGCCCAGGCAGGCGTGCCCGGCGCCGCACGCCGCGGCGGCCAGCGCGGCCGCGCCGAAGTGGCCTCGCTCGCCGGTCTGCAGCCGCTCGCCCAGCTCGACCAGCCGGGCCTCCAGCAGCAGGTCCACCACGGCGTGGCTGTCGCTGCCCAGGGACAGCGGGCAGCCCGCCGCGGCCAGCGCCGCGGCCGGGCCGATCCCGTCGGCCAGGAACGCCTCGGTGCTCGGGCAGAAGCAGGCGCAGCTGCGGCTGCCACCGAGCAGCGCGATGTCCTGCCGGGTCAGGTGCGTCGCGTGCACCATGGTGCTGCGCGGCCCGAGCGCGCCCGCCCCGTCCAGCACCTGGGCCGGGGTCAGGCCGTAGGCGGCCACGCTGGCCTCGTTCTCCGCGGGCTGCTCGGACAGGTGCGCATGCAGCGGCGCGCCGAACCCGTGCGTCCAGGCCACCACCGGGTGCATCTGGTCCGGCGGCACGGCACGCACCGAGTGGATGGCCGCGCCGGCCCGGGCGTGCGGCGCCAGCACGCCGTGTTCGTCACTGCCCAGCGAGGCCACCCGCTCGGCCCAGCGTTCCGCGGTCCCGTCGGAGAACCGCCGCTGCACCGGCGCCAGCGGCTCCGCACGCCCGCCCAAAGCCAGGCCTCCGGACAGGTAGCAGGCATCCAGCAGGGTGATCCGCAACCCGGCCTGCCCGGCGGCCAGCAGCAGCGCGCGGCCCATCTCGTTGGGGTCGGCGTAGGGCACCCCGTCCGGCCCGTGGTGCAGGTAGTGGAACTCCCCCACGCAGGTCACCCCGGCCAGCGTCATCTCGGCGTACGCGGCCCGGGCCAGCGCCAGGTAGCTGTCCGGGGTGAGCCGCCCGGCCACCTGGTACATCCGCTCCCGCCAGGTCCAGAACGTGCCCTGGCCCTGCTCGGTCACGCCGCGCAGCGCGCGGTGGAAGGCGTGCGAGTGGGCGTTGGCCAGCCCGGGCAGGGTGAGCCCGGCCAGCCGCTCGGTGCCGGGCGGCACGGCATCCGCCGCCACCCCGGGGGTGACCGTGCGCAGCACCGGCCCGGCCGCCTCGATCAGCACCCCGGCCTGGACCTCCCCGGCGCCGAGCCAGGCCAGCTCGGCGTGCCACCGCCGGACGTCAGGCATGCGCTAGCTTTCGCTCGCTTCCGGGGCGCCTGGAGGCGCCTCCTTCCCTCGTCGCTCGGTCGCTCGTTCCTCGCGCCTCGCTCCTCAGTCCAGTCGGCGCCGCGCCCCTCCGCTCACTCATGTGGCCAGCTCCCGCAGCACGGCGGCCAGCGCGGTCACCCCGGCCGCGCAGTCGGCCGGCTCGGCGTGCTCGGCGGGCGAATGCGACACCCCGGTCGGGTTGCGCACGAACAGCATGGCGGTGGGGAGCCGGGCGGCCAGAATGCCGGCGTCGTGGCCGGCCCCGGTGGGCAGCACCGGCGCCGCGATCCCCTGGCCGTCCAGGGCCGCGGCCAGCCGCCCGCGCAGCTCCGGATCGAAGCTGACCGCCGGCGTCACCGACTCTTTCTTCCAGCCGAACGCCACCGACTGGGACTCAGCCGCCTCGCGCGCGGCCGTCAGCACCCGGTCCACGGTGGCGTCCATCAGCCCAGGGCCGGCCGCACGGGCATCGAGCCAGGCGGACACCGACGAACTGACCGCGTTGGCCGCCCCCGGTTCGGCCCGCACCTTGCCGATGGTGGCCCGGGTGCCCAGGTCGGCCGCGGCCTGCCGCGCGGCCAGCACGGTGTGCGCGAACGGCAGCATGGGGTCGGCCCGGTCGGCCAGCACCGCGGTGCCCGCGTGGTCGGCCCGGCCGGTGAAGTCGAGCCGCCACCGGCCATGTGGCCAGATGCTCTCGGCCAGGCCGACGGCGGCGTCCAGGTCGGCCAGCGCCCGGCCCTGCTCGACGTGCAGCTCTACATAGGTAGCTATGCGGCCGAGCAGGTCGTCGTCCGGGCCGAGCCGGGCCGGGTCGGGCCCGGCCGCCTGCATGGCGTCGCCGAACGTGGTCCCGGTGCCGTCGCGCAGGCCACGCGCGGTCTCCGGGTCGATCGCGCCGGTCAGCAGCCGGCTGCCGAGGCAGGCCACGCCGAACCGGCCGCCCTCCTCCTCGGCGAACGCGCAGACCACGATCGGCCGGGCGGGCTGGAATCCGGAAGCACGCAGCTCGTCGATGGCGGCGAACCCGGACACCACGCCGAGCGGCCCGTCGAACGCCCCGCCGTCGGGCACCGAGTCCAGGTGACTCCCGGTGGCCACCGCAGGCAACCCGACTGTGCTAGCCCGGGGGGCCGACCCCCCGGAACCCCCCGATGGGCCGGCTCCGCCGTCCCCGGGGACGTCCCACCAGGCGAACAGGTTGCCGTTGCCGTCGGCGGCCACCCGGAGCCGGCGTTCGGCGGCATGGGTCTCAAACCAGGCCCGGCATTCCAGCTCAGCCGGGCTCCAGCAGAACCGCCGGTAGCCACCGGTGACCGGATCGCGGCCGATGGGCAGCAGCGAATCCCAGAGCGCCGCGAAGCTCATGGTTGCATGGGGACGCGGACGCCGCGCTGGGCGGCCACGTCGGCGGCCTCGTCGTAGCCCGCGTCGACGTGGCGGATCACGCCCATCCCCGGGTCGTTGGTCAGCACCCGTTCCAGTTTCTGCCCGGCCAGCTCCGTGCCGTCCGCGACGCACACCTGGCCGGCGTGGATGGACCGGCCGATGCCCACCCCGCCGCCGTGGTGGATGCTCACCCAGGACGCCCCGGAAGCCGTGTTGACCAGGGCGTTCAGCAGCGGCCAGTCGGCGATGGCGTCCGAGCCGTCGGCCATCCCCTCGGTCTCCCGGTACGGCGAGGCGACCGAGCCGCAGTCCAGGTGGTCCCGGCCCAGCACGATCGGGGCACTCACCTCACCCCGCGAGACCAGCTCGTTGAACCGCACGCCGGCCAGGTTCCGCTCGCCGTAGCCGAGCCAGCAGATCCGCGCGGGCAGGCCCTGGAAGTGCACTTTCTCCCCGGCCATCCGGATCCACCGGGCCAGCGGCTCGTTGTCAGGGAACAAGTCCAGGATGGCCCGGTCGGTGACCGCGATGTCGGCCGGGTCGCCGGACAGCGCGGCCCACCGGAACGGGCCCCTGCCCTCGCAGAACAGCGGGCGGATGTAGGCGGGCACGAAGCCGGGGAAGGCGAACGCCCGCTGATAGCCGGCCAGCTCGGCCTCGCCGCGGATCGAGTTGCCGTAGTCGAACACCTCGGCGCCGCGGTCCTGGAAGCCCACCATGGCCTCGACGTGGGCGGCCATCGACTGCCGGGCGCGCTCGGTGAAGCCGGCCGGGTCCTCGGCGCGCAGCGCGGCCATGTCCCCGAACGGCACGCCGCGGGGCAGGTAGGTGAGCGGGTCGTGGGCCGACGTCTGGTCGGTGACGATGTCGATCGGCGCGCTGGCGGCCAGCATGGCCGGCACGATCTCGGCCGCGTTGCCGAGCAGCCCGATGGACAGCGGCCGGCCCGCGTCCCGGGCCGCGATGGCCCGGCGCAGCGCGTCGTCGGTGCTGTCCGCGGCCTCGTCCAGGTAGCCGAACTCGATCCGGCGGGCGATCCGGGACGGGTCACAGTCGATGCAGATGACCACGCCGCCGTTCATCGTGACGGCCAGCGGCTGGGCCCCGCCCATGCCGCCGAGCCCGGCCGTCAGCGTGATGGTGCCGGCCAGTGAGCCGCCGAAGCGCTTGGCCGCGACGGCCGCGAACGTCTCGTAGGTGCCCTGCAGGATGCCCTGGGTGCCGATGTAGATCCACGAGCCCGCGGTCATCTGGCCGTACATGGTCAGCCCGAGCGACTCCAGGCGGCGGAACTCCTCCCAGGTGGCCCACTGCGGGACCAGGTTGGAGTTGGCGATCAGCACCCGGGGCGCCCACTCGTGGGTGCGCATCACCCCGACCGGCTTGCCCGACTGGACCAGCAGCGTCTCGTCGTCCCGCAGCTCCTGCAGGGACCGGACGATGGCGTCGAACGCGCTCCAGCTGCGCGCCGCGCGGCCCGAACCGCCGTACACGATGAGCTGGTCGGGATGCTCGGCCACCTCGGGGTCGAGGTTGTTCATCAGCATCCGCATGGCCGCTTCCTGCGGCCAGCCCAGGCAGGACAGGGTGGTGCCACGCGGGGCACGGACGGGTCGTGGGCCGGATGTCATCGCAGGCTCCTCGCCGGGTCGGCAGCGGCTGGTCACCGCCACCGGCATGCTAAACGCCGGGCCGGCCCAGTCCAGGGAGTGGGCCGGCCCGGGGCCGGCGGCCGCGGGCCGGGTCAGCCGATTGCGGGCGCGGCCAGCAGCTCCCGGATGTCCCGGCCGGTCGGCGTCCGGGGGGTGTTGGCCAGCACCTCGTCGTCCAGCGCGTCGGCCGCTATCTGGCCGAAGTCGGCGGGGGTGATGCCGAAATCAGCCAGGCGGTGGGTCATCCCGGCCGCCACCGCGAGCGCGCCGATCGTCTCGATCGCGGTCGTGGCGTTCCACTCGGTGCTGCGCCTGGTGTCCCCCACACCCAGCGCGAAGGCCGCGTCGGCCAGCCGGTCCGCACAGGCTGGCCGGTTGAACCGGAGCACGGCGGGCAGCACCATGGTCAGCGCGACCCCGTGCGGGATGCCGAACCGGCCGCCGAGCGCGTGCCCGATGGCGTGGCAGACGCCAAGCCCGGTGGTGGCCATCCCGACCCCGGCCAGGTGGGCGGCCAGCAGCATCTGGGCCCGTGCCTCACGGTCCGCGCCGTCCTGCACGGCCCGCAGCAGGTGGGCCCCGATCATCCGGATCACCTGCCGGGCGATGCCGTCGGACCAGGGGTTGGCCCGGCGCGACATGCTGGACTCCAGCGCATGGGTCAGCGCGTCCATCCCGGCCGCGGCCGTGGCCGCGGGGGGCAGCCCATGGGTGAGCTCCGGGTCGAGGATCGCGGCGGCCGGCCGGGAACTCGGGTGGCCTACGTAGAACTTGCGCCCCGTCTGCGGGTCGGTGACCACGCCGAAGGCGTTGGTCTCCGCTCCGGTGCCAGCCGTGGTCGGCACCGCGACGATGGGCAGCGCGGGCCGGGCAAACTCGTGGCGGTAGTCGAGGTCGCGACCGCGCTGCGGGTTGACCGCGGCGAGCGCGATGCCCTTGGCCGCGTCGATGGCCGAGCCGCCGCCGACCGCGACCAGCATGATCCGGCCGGCCTGCGCGGCCAGCGCCGCCGCGGCGTCCGCGCCCGCGGCCAGGTCGGCAGTACTGGGATTGGGGTGCACTCCGGAGAACACGTCAGCGCTGATCCCGGCGGACCGGAGGATACCCGCGACCTTGGGTACCACCGGCGTGCTGGCGAGCGCCGCGTCGGTGACGATGACCACCACATCGATGCCAGCCCGCTGGACTATCCCGGGCAGGGCGCTGATGGCGCCCGGCCCGAAGTGTGCCGTGGGCATGGGCGGAAGGACGAAGGCCGTGCTGGAGACGGTGTCGGGCATGCTCACTCCTGGGGCATCGTCTCGGGGTCAGCGGGCGGCAGGCGCAGCGGGGTGGCGGTGAGATCTTCGAGCAGTCTGATCGGGAGCATCTCTCCGCCGCTGTCCCCGTACTGGGCCCGCGCCCGCCGGTAGATCTGCTCGACCAGCGCGCTCACCTCGGCCGGAACGCCGGTCTCCCGGGCCAGATCGATGGCCAGGCCCAGGTCTTTGCAGGCCAGGGCGAGCGCGAAGGAGTCGTCGTAGTCGCCGTGGCGGAGCACGCTCAGCACGTCCCGGTCGAGGAAGTGGCTGGCGGCCGGGCTAGCCAGCAGGCAGCGGCGCAGGGTGGCCAGGCCGACCCCGGCCCGCACGCCCACGGTGAGCACCTCGGCGGTCGCGGCGAGGTGCGCGAACCAGAGCAAGTTGATCATGAGCTTGACGGTGTAGCCGGTACCGTTCGGTCCCACCCGGATGATCCGCTCCGGGTCGCCCATGACCTCGAGCAGAGGCCTGACTCGCTGGTAGGTCTGGGCGCTGCCGCCGACGAAGATCTGCAGCAGGCCGGCCCGGGCGCCGGCCGCCATGCCGCTGACCGGTGCGTCGAGCACCGCGATCTCGCGGGCCTCGGCCACCGCACGGATCCGGTCCGCGACCGCGGGAACGCTGGTGGACATGTCGATCCAGACCGCACCGGGGGCCAGCCCGCCGAGCAGCCCGCGGCGGCCGAGCAGCACCTCTTCCACATCACGGGGGGCGGGCAGCATGGTGATGACCACGTCCCGGCCCGCCCCGGCCTGCCGCGGCGACGCCGCCCACCGGGCGCCGGCGGCCAGCAGGCCGGCCGCGGCTTCCCGGTGCAGGTCATGGACGATCAGGTCGTGGCCCGCGGCCAGGATCCGGCCGCTCATCGGGACACCCATGTGGCCCAGTCCGATGAAGCCGACGTTCATGGTCTCTCCGGGAGCGATGGCGGGGGCTTGGGGCTGGCCGGTCAGTCCGAGCCCCAGCGGGTGACCGCGGACTCGTCGATCCGGCCGCCCAGGCCAGGCTGCTGGGGGACGGGCAGGCAGCCATCGGCGTCGATGGCCAGCGGCTCGGCCAGGAAGAAATCGCGGCGCTGCGGAGTCCACCCGGGCGGATCGTAGGGGAACTCGATGAATGGCCCACCGCCGACGCCCGCCGCCACGTGCAGGTTGGCCAGCAGCCCCAGCCCGTTAGTCCAGGTGTGCGGGGTGAACCAGCGGTGCCGCAACAGGGCCGTCTCGGCGATGGTCCTGGCTCGCAGCATGCCGACGGCCAGCACCACGTCGGGCTGCACGACGTCGAGTGCCCCGGCCGCCAGCGCGTCGAGCAGCTCGCCGGGGGTGCGGGCCATCTCCCCACCGGCCACCCTGATCCCGGTCTGCTCGCGGAGCATCCGCATGTCCGCCAGCTGCTCCGCGGGCAGTGGTTCCTCCAGCCAGAACACGCCCAGTTCACGCAGCTGCGCGGCCAGGCGGCGGACCGCGGCGGCATCCAGGGCGGGCGAGATGTCGCCAGGCATCCGCCACCACTGGTTGAGATCGACCATGATCTCGACGCCGTCCCCCGCTGCCGCACGGGCCGCCTGAACGGCGGCCAGGCCAGCCGCCGGGTCCTCGCGCCCGATCCGGATCTTCACCGCGCGGAAACCGGCGGCCATGGCGGCCAGCACCGATTCCGCCCGCTCAGCGGGGCTCTTCGCCTGGCCGAACGAGGCGTACGCGGGCAGGGCGTCCCGAGCGCCGCCGAACAGGGCGGCCACCGGAAGCCCGGCCAGCTGGCCGGCGATGTCCCACAGGGCGGCCTCCAGCGGCCAGAACCGGCCCGCGTGGAAGCTGATCGTTTCCAGCGTCCGCACGTGGCTGGCGATCCGGAGTGGGTCGCGGCCCAGGAACAGGTCCGCATAGCCGGCGAAGCCGGCCATGGTGTCGCCGGAGCCGGTCCCGGTCACTCCCTCGTCGGTATCCACCCGGACCAGGGTGGCGTCGAAATGCCGCCGCGGCACCGGGTCCCAGGCGGCATGGAACGGCGGGTCCAGGGGCAACCGCATCCGGTCCAGCCGGATGGCGGTGATCTTCACGCTGGCCCTAGGCCACCGGCCGATCAGCCGGCCCCGGATCGGAGCTGTGCCCGGCTGGCGCGGCCGTGTAGTAGGGGTTGGTCGGCTGGAACCGCGCGGCGAGCATGTCGCCGATGCTGGGCGTGCCGTCGCGCCCGGCGCGCAGCGCCTCCCGGGTCGCCACCCGGTTGTTCGCATAGACCACGTCGGCGTTGCTGGCCGCCGGGTTCACCCAGACAGCGGCGATGAGCAGCAGCGTGCTGGCCTCGGCCGGGTCGATGATGCCCTCGTTCACCGCGTCGGCCACCCCGCCCGCCACCCCGGCTTGTGCCGCGCCCCAGGTCAGCGCCCCGTGCGTGTCACCGGCAATGGACGCCTTGTTGACGAACAGCGTGGTGGGCCTGACCGGGATGCCCGGCGCGAGGACCGCCACGAACGGGGTGTGCCCCTGCCGCGGGGTGGCCAGGGCGGTGGCCCAGGCCACCCCGGCCGGGCCGTCCCGGTCGCCGAGCACGGTGTTCACATGGGCAGCCTCGGCGCCCGCACCGACGAAGCTCTCCCCGATCAGCATCCGGTCCTCCTCAGTGGATAGACACTGATCATGCCGTCTGCACGCGGTGTGATCCAGATCGGGACAACCTAATGAGGGGAACATTTGCGGATACGTTCCGTGACGGCATTGGGATCTTGCTGATATTGCGGCTCTGGGCGGTAGGAAACTACGCTTCCCCCAGCCAGGAGATTCCGGACGGCGTGATCACGCCGCAAGACGACTGCCGGCGGACGCCCAGCAGGCCAGGCACTGCGGCTACGCCACAGGGGGCCACGCTGTGACCAGGTACCTGCTGAAACGCCTGGGGCTGGCCGTGGTCACCTTGTGGCTGCTCAGCGTGATCGTGTTCTTCGCCGGCCAGGTGGTGCCGGGCGATCCGGGCCGGGCCATCCTGGGCAATCTGGCGGACCCACGGGCGGTTGCCGCTCTCGATCATCAACTCGGGGTGGACCGGCCGCTGCTGGTCCAGTACTGGACCTGGATCACCGGCCTGCTGCACGGCAACATGGGCGAGTCGTACCAGTACCGGTCGGCGGTCGAGCCCTACGTCCAGGCGGCGCTGGTGAACTCGGTCAAGCTGGCCGCGCTGGCCTTCGTGATCGTGGTGCCGCTGGGCATTCTCGGCGGGGTGCTGGCCGCGCTCCGGTATGGCCGGGCCACCGACCGGGTTATCTCGGTGGTTGGGCTGTCCGCCGCCACCGTGCCCGAGTTCGTGTCCGGGATCGTGGTGATCATCGTGTTCGCGGTCTCGCTGAAGTGGCTGCCCGTCTCGGCGTCGGCCGGTGCAGGCGCCTCGCCGCTGACCCAGCTTGATCACCTGATCCTCCCGGCGATACCGCTCGTTCTCATCCTGTTCGGCTACATTGCCCGCATGGCGAGAGCGGGCACGATCGAGGCACTGGACGCCGACTACACGCGTACCGCCACGCTGAAGGGCCTGAAACCCTGGGTGGTGATCCGCCGCCACGTGCTGCGCAACGCACTGCTGCCGACCATCACCGTGATCGCCACCCAAGTTGGCTACCTGATCGGAGGCCTGGTGGTGGTGGAGACGTTGTTCAACTACCAGGGGATCGGGAATCTCATCTACAAGGCCGCGCAGGCCAAGGACTTCCCCATGCTCGAGGCGGGAGTGCTCACCATCGGCGTGGTCTACATGGTGGCGACGCTGGTCGCTGACGCGCTCAGCACCGCGCTGAACCCGCGGCTCCGGCTGGGGAGTGGCGGATGACCGACATCGCGGTTGCCCCGGCCACCGGGGTAGCCGTCGCCCGGCCCGACCAGACCGGCGAGCTGACGCCGTGGCGGCTGCTGCTGCGCAGGCCGAC